>Ga0255220_1000281_pt1 | contig 22070 bp, 21 predicted proteins | sample Miss_Colum_RepB__FD_188423 | JGI IMG/M metagenome (GOLD analysis project Ga0255220, IMG submission 188423) | Freshwater microbial communities from Mississippi River, Louisiana, United States - Miss_Colum_RepB_8d | ecosystem: Environmental > Aquatic > Freshwater > River | place: USA: Louisiana...
GGGTGAGGAGATGTTGACCGTTACATAATCGGCCCATGGCGCGACTGCCTCAAGAGCTGCAAGGTAATCCTCCAGGGCATTTTCGATGGGTGTTGTTGCGTTCTTGCCGATGTTTAATCCCAGCACGCCGCGCCGATCGGTCGCCCAGCGGGATTGCTGAACATTGCGAAGAAAGTGATCAAGGCCTGCATTGTTAAATCCCAGGCGATTGATCAGTGCTTCATGCCGTGTCAGGCGAAACATTCGGGGCTTCGGATTGCCGGGCTGAGGCCGGGGCGTCACGGTACCCACTTCGATAAATCCAAACCCGAAACTTGCAAGGCTATCCAGGTGGGCCGCATTCTTATCTAGGCCAGCGGCCAGGCCAATTGGGTTGGCAAAATTCAGCCCCATCAGTCGCCTGGGCGCCCCCGGCAGCGGTTGTGATGCAGGCAGAAGGCCGGCACGATGCAGGCGGTCGAGCCATGAGAGTGTGAAGTCGTGGGCGTCCTCGGCCTGCATCGAAAACAGCAGCGGCCGAATCAGCGGAAAGCCTGCGAATACATTCACTGGCAGCAGCACCTAGCGGCGGACCCAGATGCCGTTTTCAAGAGTTTCGTGGGGCTTAAACAGCGCCTTATAGGACATTTTCGGGCTCTCGGCGATCCAGTAGCCGAGATACAGATGAGGCAGTGACAGCCGTTGGCAGAGGTCGATCTGCCAGAGAATGCCGAAGGAGCCGAGGCTGCGTCGTGATTCGCCAGGATCGTAAAAGGTGTAGACGGAAGAGATTCCGGCACTCAGCAAGTCCACGATGGAAATCATCTTCAATTCTCCGGAGGGACCGCGGAATTCGATGAGCTGTGACTCTACCCGGCTTTGCAGCAGAAATTGCGCATATTGCTCTCGGCTGTCGTGATCCATGCCACCACCCGCATGCCGCAGTGACTGATAGCGCTGATAGAGATCGTAGTGCTCTTCATCAAAACGAAGAGGCGAAGTTTTCACCTCAAGATCTTGATTGCGATTCCAGATGCGACGCTGAATGCGATTTGGCTCAAACTCAAGGACGGGCACCCGCAGGGGGATGCAGGACTTGCAGCCATCACAGTAGGGCCGATAGGCAAAGACGCCGCTGCGACGAAAGCCCACCTGCACAAGATCGCTATAGATCGGTGAATTGATCAGATGATTGGGGGTGGCGACCTGAGAACGGGCCTTGTGATGGGGCAGATAGCTGCAGGGGTAGGGCGCGGTGACGTAAAACTGTAGGGAGACAACGGGGAGGTCTTTAAGGTGCGACATGCGTAAGCCTCGCAAGATCCGTTTTGGAGACAGGCGCCGTGGACCAGGCCAGTGTGTTGAGTCTGGTTAAGTCTTGCACGATGGATTCAAACTCCTGACGTCTGATCTCTTGTGCTCCCAGCGATGCCAAATGTTCCGTCTTCTGTTGGCAGTCTATCACCTGGCCGCCCTGCGACCGAAGCCACCCCACCAGAGCCGCAAGGGCCAGCTTTGAGCTATTGGGCATACGACTAAACATGGATTCGCCGAACACCATTTTGCCAATCGCCACGCAATACAGGCCTCCGATTAGGTCGCCGCCTCGATGGAGGGTTACAGAATGGGCCAGGCCCTGGGCATGGAGGTCACAATAGGACTGGATCATTGGATCGCTGATCCAGGTGCCGGACTGGCCAGGACGGGCCTCGGCGCAGGCCCGCATCACTGCCTCGAAATCATCATCGCTGCGGATTTCCAGCTCGGGATCCGAGAGGGCTCGCTGAATTGTTTTTGAGAAAGATTTTGAGATTCTGAACTGGGCAATTTGGAGCACCATTCGTGGATCCGGAGTCCACCAGAGTACGGGCTCGCCCTTGGAAAACCAAGGAAAGACACCGCGCTGATAGGCCTCGATCAGCCGCGCACTGCTGAGGTCCGCACCCGCAGCCAGCAGGCCGTTGGCCCCCTCTTCGGGAGTTAACGCGAGTCCGGTCGGGGGCAGTGGATCACCGGGGGCGATCCAGGTGAGTGTTCGATTCATGGGGCAGTTGGACTTCGCGAATATCGCCGGTGTGCAGGCCAATCACGCCGTGACGACGATCATGAAAATAAAATCGTAATGTCGCAATAATTGTGCGAAAGGCGATCGATGCCCAAGGAACCTCGTGCTCATGAAAGAGCCGAACCTCCAAGCTTTCTGGTCCAGCAGCGAAGTCAAGATCAAGCAGCGTCGCCAAATAAAAAAGGTGCACCTGATCCACGTGGGGGACATCGAGAACGCTGAACAGCGGGCCCAATTCAACACGGGCTCCGGCCTCTTCCATGGTTTCACGCATTGCGCCGTTCGCGGTCGATTCGCCCACTTCCATAAAGCCCGCGGGCAGGGTCCACATGCCGAGTCGTGGCTCAATGGCGCGACGACAGAGCAGCACTTGCTCCCCCCACACGGGGATCGTACCGAGCACCATTTTTGGATTCACATAGTGAATGGCGTCGCAGCGGGAGCAGACCGCCCGCAGTCGAGTGTCGCCCTCTGGAACGCGTTCTCGGGTGGGGCTGCCGCATAGGGAGCAGAATTTCATATAGAATCATTATCTCTCTGACGCGGGGTGGAGCAGTCTGGCAGCTCGTCGGGCTCATAACCCGAAGGTCGTAGGTTCAAATCCTGCCCCCGCTACCCATCTCTTGGCCTCGCTTGCCTCTTGCTGTGTTGCCCAATGGTCCCGCCCGATGCCGGATAATGGGGACTTCGAGGGAGTGGCACATGGAACATCGCTTGAACTGCAGAGCATTTCATCAGGGCCGCGCCTGGGTTCTGGCCTGCCTGCTGGTAGGCTGCGCGGCAGCGTCTCCAGTCTGGGTTCATCCTGATCGGCCAGGTGTCGGTGTTGAGGTGGATGCCGTGTTTTGTGAAACTGCCGCCCGCGCTGAAGTCTCCCGCCCGCAGGCGCCGCCACCGGTCGTCAACTTTACGGGCCTGGCGAGCGTGATTCGCATGATGGACCAGGCCGCAATCGATCGCGAGTTTGAGGCCGAAGTCCAGCGTCACTTGGCGGAATGCCTCAAGAAAAAAGGGTGGCGACTGTCGGAGAGTCGATGAGCCAGACTTATTCAAGCCTGACGGTAGGATACAGTGACTCCGAAGATCGACTCTGGCTTCGGATGGTTCGCGACGGCGGAGAGGCAAAGTTCTGGATGACGCGCCGCCTTGCGATTGCTCTCCTCGATCAGTCGTATGAACTGATGGTTGGATCAGCCAGCGCTCAAGCGCTTGACCGCGAGCATCGTGATGCGGTCGAAGAGTTTGTGCGTCAGCAGGGCGATCAGGCCCCACCTCGAGACCGAGACTCGCCCATTGAGGTCCGCTCGGGATTGATTACCTCTGTGAACGTGTCGGTGTCGGAGGGTGTGGTGGCCTGGACATTTCTTTCTGTTCAGGGGAGCGCCATTTTTCAGGGCTCGCGAATCGAGGCGCATCGGCTTCTCGAAGTGTTTTGGCGGCGAATTCAAGCGGCGGGCTGGAGGGAATTACCGCCCTGGAACGTTCTTTCCACCGAGGCCCCGGTCAGTTGAATCGGCTCAACCGATTCCGATGAGCACGATGCCGGCCAGCATGAGGCCGGCGGCCCCAAGCCGAGACAACATCCTTCCTTCTTGAAAGAGTTTCGCGCCTGCGATTACACCCAGCAGGATGCTGATTTCACGGGCTGGAGCCACTGTGCTTAAGGGCGCAAGCGTCATTGCCCAGAGCACTAGCATGTAGGCTAACGGCGAGAGCACCGCCACAATCAGCAGCAGTCGAAGATCAGAGCGCATCCAGTGCCGAATCGCAGCCCGATCAATCCATAGGGCAGGTGCGGTCATGGTTACTCGCATCACAATCGTGCCCCAATAAAACAACATCACAGGAACACCAATTGTCGTCACAGACTGCTGATCCCAGACCGTGTAGGTTGCAATCATCAGTCCGCACAGCAGCGCGAAACCGATGCCCCGCAATTGTGCGGGACCAAATTCGGTTGCGCGGGATCCCGTGAGTCCGATCCAGATCGATCCGGCAATGATCATGAAGGCTCCTGCAAGGCTGAGTGGTGAGGGCTCCTCGCCGAGAATGACAATTGCTGCGATGACTGACAGCAGCGGCCCCGTCGCCCTGGCCAGTGGATAGGCCAGTGAAAGATCTGCGCTTTTGTAAGCCCGCAGCAGCAGCCAAAAATAGGCGACATGTACGATCGCGCTGCCCAGCATGGCGATGAGCCAGTTGGGATGAAATCCCTCGAGCTTGGGCAGCAGCAATCCGACCGGAATGGCCCAGACCAGAATCTCGAAGGTGCCGACAAGCGCAAAAAAAGCGAGCCCATCTCCCTTGGCCCGCTTTAAAGCGATATTCCAGCCGGCGTGACAGACCGCCGCGAGCAGTACTAAGCCAAGGGCCAGTGTCGGCAAATCAGCTCAGGCTTTCGGACAGATGAACAAGGCTCTGGCCACGCGCACGCGCGGCAGTCACCTGGTTCCAGGCGGGCCGCCGCCAGCAGTTAAAGCCATGATCAACACCGGCATGAACAATCACGCGCACATTTTTGCGGCTACCGAGTGATGTGCGCACCGCCGCCACCGCCTGCTGCGGAATGTAAGCATCTTGATCCGCGAAATGAAACAGCACCGGGCAGCGAATCTTTTTCGCTCGGTCTAAGTGCTGATGAATGCCGCCACCGTAGTAACACACTGCAGTGTCAACACCCGCCTCTGCTGCTGCAATAAAGCTCAGTAATCCGCCCATACAAAAGCCAAGGGATCCGACCTTGCCGGTGCATGCAGACTGCCGCTTTAGGGCGTCGACGGTTGCCTGCAAGTCGATGGCGGTCTGATCAATATTCAGTTTTCCTAAAAGGCCCAGGCCGCGCTCAAAGCCTTGGGGATCGTAGGCCAGTTCAATTTTTCGGCCTTCCCGCCAAAAGATATCGGGCGCGATGACACAGTAGCCATCTGCTGCGTATTGATCCGCAACGGCCCGAATGTGTTCGTTAACGCCAAAAATCTCTTGAAGAATGACAAGCCCTGGCCCGCGGCCCGTTGGCGGTAGGCTCAAGTAGGCATCAAATTGCTCGTTGCGGGTGTTTTTTACAGAAATCCATGAGGCATTCATTGTGCTGGGCTCCTTTGGAGTGCAGGGGAAATCACCGTAAGATCGATGATCTCCCCTAAAAAAACTCTATCAAATATGGCGATGCGTTCGTTATCAGGGCTTTTACGATTCTGGAAGGCCGGCCTGCTGCTTGCGGCCACCGTTCTTGCCATGCTGGTGTGGTGGCGCTCGGCCGCCGAGCCGGTACAGACCACCCCGGTGGTGCAGGCCTTCGCATCGCAGACCCTATCCGTGCTGAATGCCTCGGGCTACGTGGTGGCCCAGCGCAAGGCGGCGCTGTCATCAAAAGCCACAGGCCGCCTCGAGTGGCTTGGGGTGGCCGAGGGCTCGGTGGTCAAGGCGGGCGAGGTTATCGCCCGGCTTGAGCGCCGCGATGTGTTGGCGCAGCTCGAGCAGGCGACTGCCCAGGTCGGTGTCGCGCAGGCCGAGCTTACTGATGCTGAACAAAACGCAAAGCGCAGCGAGCAGCTCTTGGCGCAGAAATTTATTTCCTCGTCGGCCCATGATGCAGCCGTCTCGCGCCTGAATAAGGCCCGCGCTGCAATTGCTGCTGCCCAAGCGGCAGAGCGGGTAGCCCAGGCCAATCTTGCACAGACAGAGATCCGGGCGCCGTTTGATGCTGTGGTGCTGACCAAAAATGCAAATGTGGGCGATAACATCACCCCGTTTTCTTCAGCCATTGACTCAAAGGGCGCGGTGGTCACGGTCGCCGATATGTCGACACTTGAAGTCGAAGCTGATGTCTCGGAGTCCAGTATCAGCCGCCTGCGAATTGGCCAGCCTGCCGAGATTGGATTGGATGCGATTCCGGGAGAACGTTTTGTCGGAGAAATCGCGCGGATGGTCCCGACCATTGATCGCGCAAAGGCCACGCGTCTTGTAAAAATAAAATTTATGGCCCGGGATCCGCGGATCCTGCCGGATATGTCGGCCAAGGTGGTGTTCCTCGAGCGTGCGCTCTCTGATGCAGAGCGCCGGCCCATCGTTGCGGTGAATCGGCAGGCGGTTGCCCAGATCGACGGCCGGCAATGGGTCTACCTCATTGAAGGCGACCGGGTAAAGCGAATTGAGATTGCACCTCCAGCTGATGCGGCTGCTGGAAAGTCGGCAGCATCGTCTGCCGCCGCGGGGGCCGCCGATCTCATTCCAGTGACCAATCTCAAGCCCGGCCAGCGGGTGGTGATTCGGCCGGGTGCACTCAAAGACGGACAGCGGATCAAGGTCGTTGCGCAATGATCGAACTGCGCCATGTAAGTAAAAGTTATCGGCGTGGTGACCAATCGGTACCCGTATTGCGCGATCTGAGTCTGGTGGTGCGTCAAGGTGAGTTTCTCGCCCTGATGGGCCCCTCGGGTTCGGGCAAAAGCACCTTGCTCAATTTGATTGCAGGAATTGATCGTCCCGATTCGGGTGAAATTGTCATTGACGGCCGAGATATCTCAAAGCTCTCAGAGTCGGATCTTGCACGATGGCGGGCCGCAAACGTCGGGTTCATTTTTCAGTTTTACAACCTGATTCCGGTGCTTACTGCATTTGAGAATGTGGCCCTGCCATTACAACTGACGGACCTCTCTGAGTCAGAGAAAAAAGCCCGCGTGACCCGGGCCCTGGAGATGGTCAGCCTTTCAGACCGCACCGACCATACGCCCAGCGAGCTTTCTGGCGGCCAACAGCAGCGGGTGGCAATCGCACGGGCATTGATTACTGACCCGGCCTTGATCGTTGCTGATGAGCCGACCGGAGATCTGGATCGGCAGTCTGCCCAAGATGTCTTGCAGATGCTGGTCCGCTTAAATCGCGATATGGGCAAGACCATCCTGATGGTGACCCATGATCCCAAAGCGGCAGAGCATGCGCGGGCCACGGTTCATCTTGAAAAAGGCCAGCTCGAGCGTGATGCCGAGCACTCGGCTTAGTGCCGACTTCATTTGCCAAGGCTGATGCTGATTTTTAATTTGTTGCTGCGTAATGTCTGGCGCCACAAGGGCCGCGCATTGCTGACCTTATTGGGGCTGGTGGTAGCCATTTTGGCCTTTGGCCTGCTCTCGACGGTGGTGGGTGCCTGGTATGCCGGTGCTGAGGGTTCATCCAATGCGCGGCTGATTACGCGAAATTCGATTTCGCTCGTGTTTCCGCTGCCGCTGTCGCATGCAGAACGCATTCGGCAGACCGATGGCGTACAGCAAATCTCTTGGGCAAATTGGTTTGGTGCAATCTATAAAGAGCCAAAGAATTTTTTTCCGCAGTTTGCGATTCAGGCGGAGTCGTATTTGGACCTCTATCCGGAATACGTGATCCCCGAGGCCGATAAGGCGGCTTTTCTCAAGGATCGTCGGGGCGCGGTGATCGGCCGCAAGATTGCGCAGACCCATGGCCTTCAGGTGGGCGACCAGATGACCTTGAAGGGCACGATCTATCCCGGCAACTGGGAGTTTCAGGTGCGCGGCATCTATGATGGCCGAGACCCTTCAACCGATGCAGCGCAGATGTTTTTTCACTGGGAATATCTCAATGAAGAAGCCAAGCGCAGGGCATTGCCACGGGCTGCCAACACCACGGGCGTGTTCATTGCGCAGATCACCGAGCCGGCGCGTGCTGCAGAGATCAGCCTGGCCATTGATGCGCTTTTTAAAAATTCTGCCTTTGAAACACTGACCGAGACTGAGAAGGCCTTTCAGCTGGGTTTTGTCGCTATGACCGAGGCCATTGTGCTGGCCATTCAGGTGGTCTCTTATGTTGTGATTCTGATTATTCTGGCGGTGATGGCCAACACCATGGCGATGACCGCGCGGGAGCGGATCGGCGAATACGCCACCTTAAAGGCGCTGGGCTTTTCACCGCGATTTGTTGCTGGATTGGTCACCGGTGAATCCTTGCTGTTGGCGGTCATTGGCGGGATTTTGGGCGCCGCGCTGACCTTTCCTGCCGCCGCCGCATTCTCGGGCAGCGTGGGCACATTGTTTCCGGTCTTTGAAGTCTCCCGAGACACAACTGCAGCACAGCTGGTACTGGCGGTTCTGGTGGGCCTGATTGCGGCCATCATCCCCGCCACCCGATCGGCGCGTATTCGAATTGTGGAGGGCCTGCGGGCAATCTAATGATCGCGATTCGGCTCTTATCCATTCCGCTGCACTACAGCCTGCGCAATCTCTGGGTGCGTCGGGTAACCACCCTTTTGACCGCAAGTGGTATGGCCCTGGTGGTGTTTGTATTCGCAACTGCATTGATGCTGGATGCCGGACTGAAGCGGACACTGGTGGCCACTGGCGAGCCTGACAATGTGGTGATCTCGCGTAAGGGCTCCACCACTGAAGTCCAGAGTGCTGTCGAGCGCTCTCAAGCCGCCTTGGTCGGCACGCTGCCCGAGGTTGCAGTCATCGGTGAGCCACTGGTGTCTCGGGAAATCGTGATGCTCATTAGCCTGCCCAAGCAGGCCACCGGCAAGATGTCCAATGTCTTGATTCGCGGCATGGAGCAGACCGGTATTACGCTGCGGCGTGGTGTGCGGCTTACTGAGGGCCGAATGTTTCGGCCGGGCTCCAATGAAATTGTGGTGGGCCGCGCGGTAAAGGCCCAGTTCGCTGGCGTAGAGCTTGGCGAAATGCTGACTTTCGGCGGCCGGCAGTGGCAGGTGGTGGGCCACATGGATGGCGGCCGCAGCGGATTTGATTCGGAGATCTGGGGCGATGTGGATTCACTTATGCAGGCGTTTCGCCGCAACAGTTATTCCTCGGTGGTGATTCGATTAACCGATCCATCCAGTTTCGCTGGCCTATCGGAGCGCCTAGCCCAAGATCCACGCATCACATTGGCGGCCAAGCGTGAGGCGGAGTACTACGCCGAGCAGTCGGCGGGCTTATCGCGCTTTATCCAGATTTTGGGCCTGACGCTTGCTGGTATTTTCTCCGTCGGGGCAATTATTGGCGCAACCATTACCATGCAGGCTGCTGTCGCATCGCGGACTGCCGAAATTGGCACCCTGCGGGCCCTCGGATTTCAGCGCATGGCCATTCTCGCGGCGTTTCTTGCTGAATCGGTAGGCCTGGCGGCCATCGGCGGGGGTTTTGGCCTTCTGCTGGCCGCAGGCATGCAATGGATTGAGTTTTCGACCACAAATTTTCAGAGTTTTTCTGAACTCGCATTTGGTTTTGAACTCTCATGGGGAATTGCACTCGGATCGATGGTGTTTGCGATTTTTATGGGCGTGGCTGGCGGCATGGTGCCTGCCATTCGGGCGGCCCGAATTGGAATAGTTGAGGCCTTACGGTGCGGCTAGCATGGTTTCTGACATGGCGTGATATGCGGCAGGGTGGCGCGATGCTCTTGGGCATGGCGCTGGTGGTCTCGGTCACTGCAGTAAGTGCAGTGGGCCTTCTGGCCGATCGCGTCCGTCAGGCGCTTGCCCAGGATGCTCAGTCCACACTTGCAGCCGATATGGTGCTGGTTTCTGACCATCCAACGCCTGCCCAGTGGATGGATTCAGTCGCCGATCGTGGCTTTCGTGTTGTGCGCGGCAGCCAGTTTCCCAGCATGGCCCAGACAGGAAAAGGCGACGCCGCCCGTGGCTTACTTGCCGCAGTAAAAACAGTCACTGCAGGCTACCCACTTCGCGGCAATATCGAAGTGCAGACGGCCCAAGGCCGCAAACGCAATCCCGAGCTGGGCTTAAATGAAGTCTGGATTGATCCAGCACTGTCGTCATCGCTGAATGTTGAGATCGGCGACACATTGCGTCTGGGCTTAGTTGAGTTTCGAATCAGCGGCCTGCTGCTGCAAGAGCCTGATCGCGGCATGAACTTTGTGAATCTCTCGCCCCGCGTCATGATTCGTCATGAGCGGCTTGCGGACACGCAACTCGTGCAGCCCGGCAGCCGCATCAGCTATCGGCTCTGGGTAGCAGCCCAGACACCGGCCGGAATTACCGAGGTCGAAGCCTTCGCCGATGCACTGGCGCCCACGCTGGGCCGGGGCCAGCGTCTTGAGACACTTGACAATGCCAGGCCCGAACTGCGCAATGCCCTAGATCGTGCCTATGCCTTTTTGTCGCTCACGGGCATGCTCGCGAGCCTGACTGCAGCCGCAGCGGTTGCCCTGGCGAGCCAACGTTTTGTGACACGCCATCTACAGACCTGCGCCGTGCTGAAATCACTCGGAGCAACGCAGGCACGACTGGCCCAATGGTGGGCGCTCGAGCTGCTGCTGGTCACCGCCGCCGCGGTCATTGTGGGCATGGGCCTGGGCTGGGCGGTGCAGGCCTGGCTTGCACAGCTGGCATCGGCCTATCTCTCGCTGCCACTATCGGCCATCTCATGGCGGCCATTTGCCCAGGCCTGCGGCGTGGCCATTGCAATGGTGCTGGGCTTTGCAGTGCCGCCCTTGGTGGAGTTAAAAAAAGTGCCTGCCGTGCGTGTGCTGCGTCAGGATATGCCGATCTATTCGGTCTCTGGCAAGCTCTGGGTCGTATTGATGCTCGCAGCAGTCTGGCTGCTGCTTTGGCTGGGCACAGGCAATCTCACACTGTCACTGGTGACTGCTATAGGCTTTGCAATCGCAGGCCTGGCGTTTTCATTGCTCTCGTGGCTTTTGTTTCGTGGGCTGCCGGCCTGGCAATCCACGACATCGGCCTCAACACCATCGCAGCCCGGAGTGTTGCGATGGGCCTGGCAGAGCACGCGTCGTAGCCTTCAGCGCCGCGGCGGCGCCTTGGCGCTTCAGATTCAGGGCGTGGCAATGGCACTGACAGCCCTGTTTTTGCTCACCACAGTGCAGGCCGATCTGGTGAAGGCCTGGCGGCTTTCAACGCCTTCGGATGCGCCCAATCGATTTGTGTTAAATATCCAGACAGAACAGCGCTTTGAAGTGGCCGACACCATACGCAAAGCAGGTCTAGGCAATCCCACCGTATCGCCGATGGTCCGCGGCCGGCTGATTGCCATTAATGGCCGGCCGATTCAGCCTTCTGACTTTACCGATGACCGGGCTCAGCGATTGGTTGATCGGGAATTTAATCTCACCTACTCGAAAACAATTCCTGCCCACAACCGAATCGTTGCCGGGACCGCAATGGATGCGGACCTGAAAGAGGTCTCCGTCGAATCCGGCATTGCGAAAACACTTGGCCTTGCACTGAACGATCGCATCGTGTTTGAAGTTGCAGGCGAGCCTGTCGAAGTGACAGTGAAAAATCTGCGTGCATTGCGATGGGATTCGATGGAGGTGAATTTCTTTATGATCCTGACGCCGGCCGCCTTAAAAGATGCGCCCCAGAGCTGGATCACTTCGCTGCATGTGCCAGAAGACGCATCCGGCAGGCCGTCTGTGGATCTCACCCGTCAGCTGCTAACCCGTTTTCCCAATCTCACTGTGTTTGATGTCAGTGCGCTGGTACGCCAGCTGCAGCGGATTCTCGATCAAGTCATCTCCGCAGTGCAGATGCTGTTTGGATTTGCGCTTGCCAGTGGCGTGCTGGTCCTCTGGGCGGCGCTGTTATCGACTCGGGACGCACGGCTTCGTGAGGCGGCGGTTTTTCGCGCGCTCGGGGCGAGCCGCCGGCAGTTGTCTGCGGCGCAGATGATGGAGCTTGCGCTGGTGGGTGCAGTAGCGGGCTTTCTCGCAGCGGCTGCATCACTCGCGATTGGCGCACTGCTGGCCGAGCGGGTCTTTGCCTTAGCCCTTGAGCTGCGTTGGTCGGCGTTGGCCGTGGGCGCAGCGGTCGGCGCCACGATTTCGCTACTGGCCGGCTGGGTTGCGTTGCGGCCCGTTCTCAAAACACCGGCCTGGCAGACCCTCAAAGAGGGCACTTAGGCCATTTCACAATAAGAAAACTGCATTTCGTAATATAAAAAAGTCCTTGTGCAGAGCGACATCTTTTCCTTTCATTATCAAAAAAATCATTCCGCATTAAGAAAAGTCGCTTTAAATTGTTGATTTTTCGCAATTTTTTTGCTGAAAATTTTTATCAGAATTTCTTTTGCGAAGCAGCAGGTTTTTCTACCATGGAGTGACTTTTTTAACCGGGAGAGTGTCAATGTCGTTGCGTGAAGCCGAAGCACAAAAACTTCAAAAAGAGTGGTCTGAGAATCCCCGTTGGCAAGGCATCAAGCGCGGCTACAGCGCTGCGGATGTTGTCCGGCTCAGGGGGTCGATTCAACCCGAGCACACGCTGGCCAAGCATGGTGCCGAAAAGCTTTGGAATCTCGTTACCAACGAACCCTTTGTCAATTCTCTAGGCGCGCTGACAGGTAATCAGGCGCTGCAGCAGGCCAAGGCCGGCTTAAAGGCTGTCTATCTTTCAGGCTGGCAGGTTGCAGGCGATGCCAACCTCGCCGGAGAGATGTATCCCGACCAGTCGCTTTATCCCGCCAATTCAGTGCCGATGGTGGTCAAGCGTATCAACAATACGTTTACGCGTGCCGATCAGATTCAGTGGATGGAGGGCACCAACCCGGGCGATGCCGGCTACGTCGATTATTTTCTGCCCATCGTTGCGGATGCGGAGGCTGGGTTCGGCGGCGTGCTCAACGCGTTTGAGCTCATGAAGTCCATGATTGATGCGGGCGCTGCGGGTGTGCATTTTGAAGATCAGCTGGCTTCGGTGAAAAAGTGCGGCCATATGGGTGGCAAGGTGCTGGTGCCATCGCGTGAGGCTGTAGCCAAACTGGTGGCGGCCCGCCTAGCGGCAGATGTCATGGGCGTGCCGACCGTGCTGCTGGCCCGTACCGATGCGGAGGCTGCCGATCTCATCACTTCGGATGTTGATGAAAACGACAAGGCCTTCTTGACTGGGGAGCGCACAGTAGAGGGATTTTTCCGCACCAAGCCCGGCTTAGAGCAGGCCATCTCGCGTGGACTTGCCTATGCCCCGTATGCCGACATGATCTGGTGTGAGACGGGCAAGCCCGATCTCGCATTTGCCCGCGCGTTTGCCGAGGCGATTCACAAGCAGTTCCCCGGCAAGATGTTGGCGTACAACTGTTCGCCGAGCTTTAACTGGAAGAAAAATCTCGATGACACCACGATTGCAAAGTTTCAGCGGGAGTTGGGCGCGATGGGATACAAGTTCCAGTTCATCACGCTGGCAGGCTTCCATAGCCTGAATTACTCCATGTTTAACCTGGCATATGGCTATGCCCGCAACAACATGTCAGCGTTTGTCGAGCTTCAGGAGGCCGAGTTTGCGGCAGCCGAGCGCGGCTTTACCGCGGTTAAGCATCAGCGTGAGGTCGGCACAGGCTACTTTGATGCCGTCACCACAACGATTGAGCGTGAGGCCTCGACTGCTGCGCTGAAGGGCTCGACCGAAGATGAGCAGTTCTTCGAGGAGAAGGCCCAGCGCAAGGTCGCGTAATCACTCCGGGCCGGATACGGCACTCGGTCCCCTGGGGCTGAGTGCCGTTTTTATTTCAGCGGGGCTGTCAGCCTGACGCACTTCACCGCGCGCACGATTGTCTTGCCCCAGATGCTGAACGAGTGTGGGCATGAGCTGGTCCATGGTCTGTGCAAGGCCATAGGGCGGGTTGATCACGATCATGCCGCTTCCGGCCAGCCCAAGGCCATCACGAAGCGGCGCACGCACTGTAAGCCGAAGGTGCAGCAGCTGATCAATGGGCAGCCCGGCAATTTGGCGTAGTAACCGCTCCACCTGGTAGCGGCCGATTCGGGGATACCACAGCAGATAGACCCCGTTGGCGAATCGGGCCAGCGCATCACGCAAGCTCTGAATCACTAGGCGATAGTCATCGCGCATCTCGTAAGGGGGGTCCATCAGCACCATCCCACGCCGAGAAGCGGGCGGCAGCATGGCCTTGAGTTGAGTAAACCCATCTTTGCGTTCGGCCTTGACCTGACGTGGGCCGCCACCAAGACTGCGCTGCAGGGGTCCGATATCCGATGGGTGCATCTCAAATGCACGCAGCCGATCCTCAGGCCGCAGCATCCGCTCGATTAAAAGTGGCGAGCCTGGATAGTGAGAGAGCTTTCCCTTGGGATTAAATGAGCGCACCAACTCCAAGTATTTTCCGAATCCCTCGGGAAGCGATTCCGCTTTCCAGAGCCTTCCGATGCCGCTTGCCCACTCCGCTTTGTCTCTCACCAGAGGGCTCGTCAGGTTGTATAGGCCTGCGCCCGCATGGGTGTCGATGATCCAAAGGGGAACCTCCTTTTTTTGCATCAAAGACAGTGTGGTCACCAGGGTCAGATGTTTGAGCACATCCGCATGGTTGCCGGCATGAAAGGCATGGCGATAGGCGAACATGTCAGTAGTCTACGGGCTCTGGATCCAGGCTTCGCCAGAGATACCAAGTCGCTACGGATCGCCAGGGCATCCAAACAGCCGCAAGACGCTCGGCCTGAGGCGGACTGATGTCGCGGCCATTGCGATAGTGCAAAGCCATCGCTTTCATCAATCCCAAATCTGCAAGTGGCAGAACATCTGGCCTCAGCAGGGCAAAAATTAAAACCATTTCTGCTGTCCAGCGGCCAACGCCACGCACTTCGGTAAGTGCCGCGATGACCGCCTCATCGGTCATGGCCTGTAGCGATGACTCAAGGCTGGGCCGCTCGGCAAAGTGACGTCCAAGCCCAACCAGATACTCGCGTTTTCGGCCAGAGAGTCCGCAGTCTTCCAAATCGCTGATCGTTAACGTGGCGAGTCGGCCGGGGCTTAAGGGATGCACCACTTTGAGGAATCGTGCCCAGACTGCCGCGGCTGCTTTGACCGAGATCTGCTGGCCTACGATCGCTCGGGCCAGTGTCGTAAAGACGTCCCCGCGGGAGACCAGAAAACTGTCCCGGTGTTGGGCAATGATTGCAGCCATAACAGGGTCAGCACGCGAGAGCGCCTCGCAGGCAGAGCGCCAGAAGATCGGGGCCTTTGCAGCCCGGGAATTGGGGGACATGGTTCCAATATAATGCGATCTTGATGATGCGACCCGCGCCAAAAGCCATCTGCTTTGATGCCTATGGCACGCTCTTTGATGTGTATTCCGTTGGCCAGCTGGCGGAGTCGTACTTCCCGGGGCGGGGCAGTGCATTGGCCCAGATGTGGCGCGATAAGCAGGTCGAGTACACGCGTCTGCGGTCCATGTCGGGCCAATACAAGCCGTTTTGGGATATCACGCGTGATGCCTTGAAGTATTGTGGTGCGGCATTGGGGCTTGATCTCAGTGCAGCACAGTCGGAGGCGCTGATGGGGCAATACGCCCACCTGTCAGCCTTTCCGGAAAACCTGCAGGCGCTACAGCGGCTGCGGGCGTCGGGCCTGCCTTTGGCCATTCTTACCAATGGCAATCCCGACATGATTGGCCAGGCGGTCGAAAGCGCCGGCATGTCGAAGATGTTTTCGGCTGTACTGTCTGCGGATCAAGTGCGGCGGTACAAGGTGGATGCCAGCGTGTATCAGCTTGCAACAGATTATTTCGACTGCGCTGCCTCGGAGCTCCTGTTTGTTTCCTCCAACGGCTGGGATGTCTGTGGTGCCACCTGGTATGGATTTAGAACGTTTTGGGTGAATCGTTCAAAGGCGCCCGCTGAGGTGCTGGATGTTTCGCCAACCGTAGTGGGGCAGAGCCTGACCGAAGTTGCAGATCTTGTCTGCGGTGAGTCGGCCCCGAGCATTTGAGAACAACAATAAATTTTTTGATGGAGTTTTAGTGATGGCCGATCGTCTCCCTACCGGCGTTGAAATCAAAGCCGAGATCACCCCAGAATATGCCCAGGTCTTAAGTCATGGCGCCTTAGCTTTAGTCGCCCGGCTGCACCGCTCATTTGAGCATCGCCGTCAGGAACTGCTCGAGGCCCGTCGGCAGGTTGCCGAGCGCTTTGATCTGGGACTGCGGCCCGATTTTCAAAAGTACACCGCATCAATTCGCGATACCGACTGGAAGATCGCCAAACTACCTCAGGATCTGCAGTGCCGACGCGTGGAAATTACCGGCCCGGTTGAGCGCAAGATGATCATCAATGCCTTGAACTCTGGCGCAGATTCCTTCATGGCCGACTTCGAGGACTCCAACACCCCGAACTGGCACAACCAGATTCAGGGCCAGATTAATTTGCGGGATGCAATTCGTCGCACCATCCGGCTTGAGCAAAATGGCAAGATCTATGAGCTCAATGAGAAAACCGCAGTGTTGCTGGTGCGGCCGCGCGGCTGGCATCTGGATGAAAAGCATGTCTTTGTAAATGGCCGACGGGTCTCGGGCGGAATTTTCGATCTCGCAATTTATCTCTACAACAATGCCCAGGAGCTAATTGCCCGTGGCTCGGGCCCTTATTTCTATCTGCCCAAAATCGAAAGCCACCAAGAGGCCAGGCTCTGGAATGACATCCTGAGCATGTGCGAGGCGGAGCTTGGAATCCCCCGCGGCACGATCAAGGCCACGGTGCTGATTGAGACCATTACTGCTGCCTTTGAAATGGACGAGATTCTCTTCGAGCTACGCGAACACAGCGCGGGCTTGAATGCGGGCCGCTGGGATTACATCTTCTCGTGCATCAAGAAATTCAAAATGGATCATGATTTCTGCCTAGCGGATCGGGCGAAGGTCACCATGACAGCCCCCTTTATGCGGGCCTATGCCCTGCTGCTGCTCAAGACCTGCCACAAACGTAATGCGCCGGCCATTGGCGGCATGAGCGCGCTGATTCCCATTAAAAATGATCCTGCAAAAAACGAGATCGCCATGCAGGGGATCATCAGTGATAAGCGCCGTGATGCAACCGATGGCTATGACGGTGGCTGGGTGGCCCATCCGGGCCTGGTGGAGGCCGCGATGAAGGAGTTTGTGGCGGTGCTTGGCGATAAGCCCAACCAGATTGAGAAGCAGCGGCCGGACGTCTATGTGTCCGCCGCCGATTTGCTGAATTTTGCGCCGGAGACCCCCATCACAGAGGCTGGCCTGCGCATGAATATCAATGTGGGCATTCATTATCTCGGCTCATGGCTGACCGGCAATGGCTGTGTACCGATTCATAACTTAATGGAAGACGCAGCAACGGCAGAGATTTCTCGTTCGCAGGTGTGGCAGTGGATTCGCTCGCCGAAAGGCAAGCTGGAGGACGGCAGAAAGATTACGGCTGACGTGGTCCGCAACCTGATTGCTGAGGAACTGGTGAAGGTCAAGGCCTCAGTGACCAGTTCGGGCGCCTCGGACACGTCGACCTATGAGCGAGCTGCGAAGATTTTTGAGCAGATGTCGACCTCTACAGACTTTTCAGAGTTCTTGACGCTGCCGCTTTACGAAGAACTCGCTTAGGAGCGTCTCCCATGAAACCGTTCATTGTTCGAATTGGCATTGCATTGACAGTCGTGCTGACGGTCGGGCCGGCAGCCTATGCCCACCACGGCTGGTCCGAATACGATTCGAACAAGGGTTTCAAGCTCACTGGCAAGGTCATGGAAAGCGGATATGAGCATCCCCATGGTTATGTGCGACTGCAGGCCGAGGGCAAGACGTGGATGGCGGTGCTGGCGCCCCCGTTTCGTATGGAGAATCGTGGCCTTGCGAAGACAGCAATCGCGCCGGGGGCTACCGTCACTGTCGAGGGCTATCCCCATCGCAGCAAGGCCGATGAGATGCGTGCCGAACGCATCACGGCCGATGGCAAGACTGTAGAGCTGCGCTGACCGCCGACAGGCCCAAAGCGTGACTCAGCCCATGCAGGCGATCGAGGGCCTCTGGATTGCGCAGGTGATGCGAGAGTCGCTTTGGCTGTACCCGACCGTTGAGACGCTTCATCTCTGGGGCGTTGGCGCCTTATTCGGCTCGATTCTGCTGGTGGACCTGCGCTTACTCGGCCTTGGGCGTGGCCTCGAGCTGCGGCCGCTGCTGCGGTTTGCGGTGCCGGTTACGATCTCCGGCTTCGCGCTGGCCGGTGCAACCGGGCTTTTGATGTTTATTGCCCACCCGTCGGAATTTATTGCGTCAACACTCTTTGTGTTGAAGATGACACTTCTGATGCTGCTGGGATTAAATGCCATTTCGCTGCATCTCCGTATTCCAAGCCAGCAGGGCAATGTTGGGCTCGGCCCGCCTGCGCCCTTGCTACGTCTTCAGGCGGTCGTCTCAGCACTCGGCTGGGCGGTCGTGATCGGGCTGGGCCGATGGCTCGCGTATGTGTAAAGCAAGGCCCAATCAGTGCGAGAGGGTGTAGCGGAGTCCGAGTAGCCAGTTACGCGGAGTGCCGGGCTCGTAGAAGCGAAGAAAAGCCTGATCAGCGACCACCGAGCCCACATAGCGACGGTCCAGAAGATTGTCGATGCGTGCAAATAAGCTGATTTGCTGGGGGCCTTTGCGAAGGTGGGTTGCCAATCGGGCACTGATGAGCTCATAGCCGGATGCCTTTTCAGTATTCGCAGAGTTTGCCTGCATATCTCCGACTGCAATCCATTCCAAGCCACCCTCTGAAAAATTACTCGTGGGCCGTTGTATCCAGCCGCTCGATCGCCACGCCAGTTCGGCAAAGGCGCGGGACCGTGGAACGCCTGGCATTGTGTTTCCGGACTCGACAGTGACCAGCGAGGTCGAGGTCGCCCGCACTGTCGCCAAGGACTCTTGATAGGTGGCGTTGATGATCGAGAGCGCCCCCCGGATGGCCCAGAGTTGGTCAACGATCGTCAGGCCGGACAACTCTGCGCCGTAGCGCTGGGTGTCGGCGTTTTGCCATGCTGATGAGGAGGTGGAGAGATAGAAGGGAACAATGTCATCTCGGGTTCGTGCCTGAAACAGCGATGCATCCAGCCGGGTTTTGGCGTCAGGCCGCCACTTCATACCGATTTCAACTTGCTGGCTGCGGGCGGCACCAAGGCCTGAGTAAAAGTTGTTGGTCGGTGTCGATGTGGCATTTGGTGTGTAGAGCACCTCATTCAGTGTCGGTGTTTCAAATCCCCGTCCAAACTGAAGGAAGGCATTTAAGGTGGGTGAGACATGGCGGGTCAACCCGAGCACCGGAGATACCCCGGTATAGGATCGCCGACCCGATCCATTGCCGTCGGCGAGAAACTGGTCCCGGACTTCGAGTAGTACTCGGCTCACCCGGAATCCGGCCGTTGCGGTGTATCGGTCGTTGAGAAAAAGCTGGGATTGAAATATCGCATCCGTGTTTCGGGCCAGATTTCGTTCCTGTCGGCCGAGCGGTCCGGCGGGGGAGCCTGCAAGGTTTTGCCTGGCGGTACGATCGTCATCGACGGCATCGGCCTCCACCCCCAGAAGAGTGAGTGTCGGAATGCCGGCCAATTGCGCTCGTTCGCTGAGTGTTGCTCCCAGTCCATAAAACTGACGCTCGATCATGCTGAATCCCGTACTGGAGGTTGCCGGGCCAAGCGGATTATCCAGTGACCGGTAGCCCCAGTAGGCTCGAGCGCTGATTTTTCGGGACTCCGATACTTGGAGCTCGCGTAGCAGGCCAAGCGATCCCTGCTCAAAGACTTTGCCAAACCGATTGGCGACATTTGCGGCCACTGCCTGGGTGGGATTGGCAAGAAATTCGGCCCGCGTAAGCGAGCCGGGTTCTTGCGAGTCGTTGCGGAGCACGTTTGCAACCATGATGGTTGCTGATGGGCCCTCACGATGTTCAATCTTGCCATTGAACTGCTGCCGACGCGCTGCGCTAAAGGCGCGAAATCCATCGCTCTCGACCGCTGACAGATCGGCAACGAGCCCGTAGGCCCCGCGTTTTTCTGTGTACTGAACGCTTGATCGGTATAGTCCATCGCTTCCCATATAGCCGGCGAGCGAAAATTCCGGCCGTTCGGAAGCGCTGCGGGTAAAGACTTGCACAACGCCTCCGGCAGCGTTGCCGTATAGAAGCGAAAGCGGTCCCTTGAGCACTTCAATACGTTCGGCTGAAGTCAGTGCAAACTGTGAGGACTGTCCCTGTCCGTCAGGCAGTGTTTGTGGAATTCCGTCAATAAGAAGTCGCACCCCGCGGACGCCGAACGGTGCGCGCGATCCGAATCCACGAATAGAAATCTGCAGGTCTTGGGAGAAGTTGTTACGGTTCGCGACGTGGATACCGGGGATCTCCGCAAGCGCCTCGCTGATATTGATCTGGGGCCCACGAGACTGAATAGACTCGCGATCCACAGATTGAATCGAGCCGGGCGCATCAAAACTTCTCTGCTCCGTCCGGCTAGCAGAGACCACGACATCCTCGAGCGCCTGAGCGTGGGCGTTGCTCGGCGTGCAGATCAGCAGGGCTGCCGAGATTGCAGCGGCAACTGGGGTGGTTTGCGTGGGCAACACAGCGTGTCTCATTGCTTTACTTGGATTTCAATTGAGGCGTACCAGGCCGCCAGGTCCTGGATGTCGCGATCTGTGAGTGGTTTGGCAATCACCGACATGATGGCGTTTTGTCGCTTACCACTTCGATATGCTTGTAGCTGCTCATTGATATAGAGTGCCGGCTGACCCGCAAGATGCGGTGTGGCAGGCTGACTGGAAATGCCGGCGACGCCATGGCAGACCACACACGATTGGGCCTTTGTTTTACCAGCCTGCGCATCACCCGAGGCCAATGCTGCTGTATTGGTCAGAAGGGTGAGCAGTGTGATCGTGACAAAACCAAAACTCTTCATAGATCTGCTCTTTTCAGGTCGCTACAACTACAAGGGGGGCAGCAATGCCCCCCTTGCCTCATTTACAGCGTAAGACGTTTATTTTTTATCTTCGCCGATGTAGCTAATGCGATAAATCGCTCCAGCGAAGTCATCCGAAACCAACAGAGAGCCGTCTTTCATCACCGCAACATCGACTGGCCGCCCGCGATAAAGACCGGTCTCCGGGTCGAGGAATCCGGACGCAAAGACCTCCATCTTGCCAGCGCTTCCATCCGCATTGAGGGGAACAAACTGCACCTCTGCACCGCTGGGCTTGGTTCGGTTCCATGAGCCGTGCGCTGCGACGAACATTCCGCCACGGTATTTCGCGGGGAAGCGGCTGCCAGTGTAGAAGGCCATCCCAAGCTGCGCTTGGTGAGCAGGAAACTCCACCTGGGGAGCAATCGCGCCGGCGGGCTCTTTCATGTCCTTTAGGTCTGGAGCGGCCGGTGAGCCTGCCACTTTGAACCTACCGTTCCAGTAAGGGAAGCCGAAGTGCTCCCCAGCTTTGGTGGAGCGATTCAGTTCACCGGGCGGAATATCGTCGCCAAGACCGTCGACCTGATTATCGGTCCACCACAGGTGGCCGTTGCGGGGATTGAAGTCCATTCCGACTGAGTTACGTGCACCGCGGGCGAAGACTTCACGCTTACTGCCATCAAAAGCGTTCATTCGGATGATTCCGCCAATTCCAATGCGGTTGTAGAGATCGATTTTTCCGGCGGGCTGAACGTTATAGGGTTGACCGAGGGTAACGTAGAGAAGTCCATCCGGTCCGATACGGCAGGTGCGCGCGCCATGGTTAAAGGATTCCTCCTCAACGGGAATCAGTCCGCCCTGGGGCACCACTTCGATGACCGCGACATCCGGGCCCTCGTAGAAAAATTCAGCGGCCGGGAAATTCAAAACACGGTTGTGTTCAACGACAATCAGAAAACCGTCTCGAGTCCAGCAGACGGCGTTGGGATTGGTGAATTTCAAAGAAGGCGCAAATGATTTGACTTCATCGGCAACCCCGTCACTATTCCGGTCGGTCACAGCCCATACGGTCGTTTTACGCGTTCCGACGAAGAGCATATTGGTCGAGGGGGCGACAGCCATATGGCGTGCATCGGGTACGACTGCGAACAGGTCGATCTTGAAGCCGGGCGGCAGTTTGACTCGTTTCAGGTTTTCCCGGATCGCAGCGGCATTTTTCCCTTCTTGCGGAACGGTTGGTATGTTGAGGTCGGTTGTGGCGACCTTGAACTGCTTGAGCGTGCTCAGATTGTCTGGGCGGGCCTGGGCAAAACTGGCTGTGGCAAGCCCTGCCATAACGAGTCCGGCAGCGATTTTGGTGAGTTTCAT
>Ga0255220_1000285_pt1 | contig 21842 bp, 22 predicted proteins | sample Miss_Colum_RepB__FD_188423 | JGI IMG/M metagenome (GOLD analysis project Ga0255220, IMG submission 188423) | Freshwater microbial communities from Mississippi River, Louisiana, United States - Miss_Colum_RepB_8d | ecosystem: Environmental > Aquatic > Freshwater > River | place: USA: Louisiana...
AGGTTGTAGACGCCTTCGACGTCCTTGAGCTGGTGGCCTAGAACCGACTCTGCCACATCGGCAGGGCAACCCATGGACGCCAGCAGCGTGCGAACGGTCCGGCGCAGGTCGTGAGGTGACCAGTGCGTCACCGGCAAGCGGGGGCGAAGATCCTCCGGCCGGGTCTTGCTGTAAGGCTGGTGGTAGTGCACGGCCTGCTGCACGGAGCTTTGCTGCAGGTGAGGCACCTTGCCCGCAGACGGGAACAGGAAGCCGGCCGGCTGCACGGCCAGTCTCCTGCGCACGATGACCAGGGCGCGGCCAACCAGTGGAACCCGGTGGTCGGCGGCATCTTCCCGCCATGAGTTCTTGGTTTTTGCCTTCGGGATGGTCCACCACCAGCCGTCCGGCTCTTCGTCGATCTCGCCAGCCTCCATGCCGCAGATCTCGGAGCCTCGGCAGCCGGTCCAGAGGTACAGGGTCAACACGTCGTCGACCGTTCGGCTGAAGTTCGGCAGCCAGGGAATCAGCTTGGCCAGCTCTGCCTCGCTCAGGACCCGCTTGCCCGGGCCAAGGTGATCGCCCTCGACCTTTTTGCCCTTGGATCTGATCTTGCCCCTCAGAACCTGGCGCCACCAGTTGGGCACGTCCTCGCTGAGCAGGCCCGCGTCGATCGCGTGGTCCCAGGCGGCGGCCAGCTCTTGCTTCAGGTACCGGGCGTCCACCGGCTTGTCCAAGTGGCTGCTGATCAGGTTGAACGCCTCACGGCGGCCCACGCGCGCGGCCGGCATGGTGGCGGCGTCTCCCAGCAGCCGGTTGAAGCGCTGGTCGACCTCGCGCCAGCTCTTCTCGCTGCGCCTGGTCTTCAGGTGCTCGACGTAGTCCTTGCACAGCTTGGCCACCGTGTACCGGTCCTGTCGCTGCACCTCGATGGCGGCCGCTTGCTTCTCGAGGACCTGGGCACGCTTTGCCCGCCTCTCGGCGGCCGGGTCCTGGCCAGCGTCTCTGGCGGCCCGCAGCGTCTCCCACTCCGCCCAGGCACTCTGCCAGGTCATCTGGGGCCACAAACCGATCTTGACCTGCCGCATGCGGCCATCGACCGGCGACTTGTACCTGTAGACCCAGGCTCGGGTGGTTTTCGAGGCCTCCAGGCGGAGCCCCGGAGCGCCCTCAATGGTAAGGTGCTGCCCTTGCGCAAGGGCTTTGGCTGAGCGTGCGTCGAACATTCGGCGTAACCTGACCGATGACTCGATGAGCGCTCGGCGTAAGGTGTGGGGCTGTGGTGGCCCAAATCCTACGCCAAAAACCGTAGTGCGGTGGCTTTGTGGTGATGTGGCATGACCAGTCGCACGGAGTTGGGTGATTGGTCTAAGTGGCTGTTTTGAAAAGGGTTTTCGGTGAGTTCTGAGAAAAATCAACGACTTGCGAGCGCTGATTTTCAAGGCCACACGCCCATGATGCAGCGGTGTTTTTCCCCTGGGAAGCGTAGGTAGTTTCGCCTCAGGTTACGCCATTACCTACGCTGCAAGATGTCTCAATCTCAGCTTTCTGTCGGCAAGGGCGCGTGCACCGCATGTGGATGGTACTTGCACGGCAGTCTCTGCGAGCACTGGAAGGTTGGGCCAGGCGGACCCGCGCTGTGTGGCCACAATGGCTGCTGCTACTGGGAGCAGGTGCGCCGGCCACCGGTCCGCGTGATCGTCTGCGGCGGCCGGAACTTCGCCGACCGTGAGGCGCTTTACCGAGCGCTCGACCACCTGAACAGCCTGCGCCGGGTCGTGGAGCTCATCGAGGGCGGCGCGTCAGGCGCCGACAGGCTGGCAGCCGACTGGGCCACCGAGCGACTGGTGAAGGTCATCGAGGTGCGCGCCGACTGGGACCGCTACGGCCCCAGCGCTGGCCCGAAGCGCAACCGCAAGATGCTCGAGCTCAAGCCCGACGGCGTGGTCGCATTCCCAGGCGGGCGCGGCACCATGGACATGATCAGGGCCGCCACCGAGGCGGGCGTGCCGGTCTGGCACCCTGAGTGCTGACCAAACGCAAAAAAGCCCCCGCTCCGCCAAGCCGAAGCCGAGCAGAGCGGGGGCGAAGGCTCTGGTTCAGAGCCGAGGAGACAACTGGTCAATCGTCGCTGGATGGGGTGTGCCTGATGAGTTCAGGTGGATGCTCGACGGTTGGCGGCCGCCACCTCATGGGCCGGACCCAGGCCAGCAAGTTGGCGAGCTTGGCAATGCCATCGACACCCAGGTAGGCCAGGCCGAAGTGCGCTGCCAGCTTTTCGGCCAACTGTTCACGATCAGAAAGCTCGGGCCAGGGCGCCGCCTCTCGGTCGTAGATCCTTGGCCGGCGCTCGACACCAGGGATCGGGTTGCTCGGGCGCCTCACGGCGCTGCGGGTACTGCATCCGATTCGTTGCGCCAGCAGGCACGCAGCAGGCGCCGCACCTGGGTCAGGGCTTCGCCGACGCCGCGGGCGCCGACGGCAAGCTCGGCGAGCTCACGCCGAGCCGCTGCATCGAGGAGGACAAGATCCTTTCCATCCAGGCCTCGAAGTCCGGTACCGGCGACTCCATCAGCGAGGGCGGCAGGGCCGCTGGCTGCTGGTGCTGGCGCGGCGCTTCGGCACACGACTGGTCGGGCGTGCTGCTGCAGCCGGCCATCCAACTCAGCAACACGAGCAGGCAGAGCCTGCTGGGCTTTGAAAAGTGCATCCTGGGTCTCCGTCAGTGCCTGGTTGAGGGTGCGCACCCGATCGGCCGCACGGTCCTTCTCGGTGCCGATGGCGCGAGCGCTGGCCAGCTGCACGGCCAGCAGGGCCTCTCGAGCATCGGCGGCACTGGCCTGGGCTGTCAGGCGCCCCACCTCGAGCGCACCGCAGAGGAGGCCCAAGGCGATCACCGAGATCGCCCAGCACCAGCCGGGCACCAGGTCGAGCAGGTCAAGCAGCTTGGCCATGGTCAGCTCCCGAAGACGAACCGGCGACACCGGATCCAGTGGGTGGGCCACGTGGCCGGATGGGGCTCGCCCGGGCGCCAGTTGCGCTCGTAGTAAGCCCAGCCGCCCGCGGTGTCGTTGGGGGCCGGCATCGGGCGCGGATCCGTCCACAGCAGCAGGCGGGCGAAGGTAGCCGCCAGCACGTCGTTTGTCTCGATCGCAGCCCAGACCGCCTCAGGCGTCGCGGCCACGCCATGCCGGGCACACGCCTCAGCTGCCAGATTCTTGCTGGCGTCGTGCTGCAGCACGCCCTTGACTCCGCCCTTCTCAAACTGCCAGAGGCTGCGAGCAGGGCCCTTGCGACCACCGTTGAGAACCTGCCAGCGGTGCACCAGCTTCGATTCCTGCAGGCCGATGGCCAGCTGCAGCTGCAGCGCCTCGGGCGTGTAGAACTTGGGCGGCAGGTCGGCCAGGGCGGGGAAGATGGCGCCATGCAGGACGCTGTCGAGCAGTTCGTCGCGGATACCGTTCATGGGTGCACCTCGTTGCCGTCGACCAGCTCGCACTGGAAGTGCGCCGGCACGCCGTCTTTCCAGAACTTGGCGGTCAGGGTCTGAACCGTCACCATGGCAGCGAGCAGCACCAGCTGCATGGCCGGCGGTTCATCGGCCGGAAGCAGTGGCGCGAACACGCCGAACGGCGCGATGGCGCAGGCGCCGGCCACCGCTGCGAGCAGGCAGAAGGCCGCGCGCACGGCAAGGTGGGTCTGGGTGTCCGTGCGCACCACCCGGCAGAAGCAGGTCCACCACAGAGCGCCGGACAGAACGAAGTTCAGGTAGACGTAGATCACTGAGCACCTCCTGTGAAGACGCCCTTGATCTGCTTGACCAGAGAGGTCGCTCTGGCCACCAGGGCGCCAGGGTCACGCCATGCGTCACCGAACCAGGCGATGAGGAAGGCCACGGGCGCCAGCACCTTGTTGGCCGGAAAGCCGAACTGGCGCTCGACCGCGAAGGCGATGAACCCAGTGAGGGCCACCGACGTCAGCACCAGCCGGATGAGCAGGAAGGCTCCCTGCTTGCGCGTGGCCGTGTCAGCCGCTGCGAGTGGCCAGGTCGCGCCGGCCAGGGCGGCGAACACGATGACCGAGAAGGGCCCCGTGAGCGGGGACAGGAGCGCGACGACCACGGCCGCCACGCTGGTCTGAGGTTCAGCCATCAGGCCTCCAAATGAAAAAGCCCGCCGGGCGGCGGGCTGGTGTTGGATGAAACGACCTCAGAGGCTGGCGGCAGCGATGAACAGCGCATCGATGTCCGCTGGCGACAAGCCAACGGCAGGCCCCATTGCCTCGATGAGCGGGCTCGCTCGCTCGAACGTGCCAGCCGCCTCCCAGGCGATCTGGACAGCTCGAGGGACGGCGCTCATCTGCTGCTCCACCGCATCCAGCTTGTCGGCCGCCAGCAGGGCAAGCAGGGCCTGCCGCCGGGTGACGACCTGTGGGACGATGTTCGGGTCGGTGGGAGGTGGAACCATAGCGCCTGTCGGCACCGGCTGACCAGCGTCGACAAGCACCAGTGCGCCGTCGACGAGGTAAGGGGTCGTGGCGATCTGGCGGATCTCGCCAGTTTCGATGTTGAGCTCCGTTCTCATGCTGTCACCCCTCGATCAACAGACTGACTTCACCCTGGGTGAACGTATCGGTGCCGTTCACGGTTGTGAACCGCAGGCGGTCAAGGGTTTCAGAAAGCGCCCTCACACCACAAACCCATGCGAAACCATTCCCGTGCGCAACCTGCCCCATTGCAACCCACTTGTTGCCGGTCAATCGCGTCAGAACGATCACGCCAAACCGGAAGACGCCTGCTCCACCGATAAAAACCCGAAAACCGCTGGTGAGAGTTTCATGCGCCCCGGAGCTTCCGCCGAGGTAATACAGGTTGCCGCCGACATATCCCGAAGCCGAAACCCCGGATGCCCCGCCAATCTGGGCAATAACCTGAGAAACACCATTCGTGCTCACATCTTGAAACTGAACGGTGATCCTCTTAGCCCATGACGGAATGCCGGTGAAGTCGATCGCGGATCCACTTGTCGTCGCCTGAGCAGCTGTCAGGCTGTGCTGCATGCGGTTCGCCACCGCCTCCGCCGCAATGCTTTCTGCCTGCTGCTTGGGGACGGCACCCAACGCATTGACTGCATCGCCGGCAAGAGGCAGCTCAGCAGTCATCGAACGACTTCCGTCTCGCGCCACCAGGTGGCCGTCGGCCGCAGGTGTGGCCAGCCCGATGATCCAAGACGAGTGTGTGCCGCTGCCATCGATGGCGGACACATTGACCACCAGCGCACCGGTCGTGGTGTTGTAGGACGTGACTCGTCCCACCATGTAGTTGCTCACCGCAGCCGCGGCGAAGATGTAGACCCAGGCGCCCGTTGCCCAGGCCTTACCAGGGGCGGTGGTGAGCGACTTGCTGCCCACACCAACGGTAACTGAGGTCGCGCTGGTGCCCGTGGTGGCAACCAGTTGCAGCGACTGCTCGAGCGCGTTGGCGTCGTCTACGAAGCCGGGCAAAGCAGCCAAGAACGCGTCCATCTCGCCGCTGAACTCGTTCGGACGGTCTCGCGATGGAGTGGGGGGGAGGTTTCGAATCATCAGGCCATCCCTTCTATGTTGATGGAGCCAAATGCAACCTGGTCGTACTGCATGTCGATCGACCAGTCCTTGTAGTAGCCGTAGACGACCGTGGCATCGTCCTGGGCCGAGCCGATCCACACGACCGGCGTGGCCCGGATCTCGGACAGCTTGCGGGACACGTGGCTGACGAGCTGACGCGGAATCGCGATGGGGATCGTGATGCGAGGTGCGTAGTCACGCTCGACCAGCGTCGTGACGCCAAACTCGCTTGTCTGCTTGACGGAGTAGTCGAGGATGCCGAGCTGCATACCTTGACGCGTGCCGCCCAGCTCCTGCAGGCTACCCAGAACGCAGGTCCCCACGCCCACCGCGGTGGTGCCGCTGATGGTGATCGTGATGTCCGAGTCACCGTATGGCAGCAGGTCGGTGAGCACCACCGTCCGCTTCATGACGATTTCGCTGAAGCAGTAGGTGTAGGCGTCCACCACGCCGATGCCAGTGTTCAGGCTCACCTCGCGCCGGTAAATCTCGGTCCCGCTGCGAGACTGCGTCACCGTAACACTGGAGCCGGTCACATCCAGCAGAGCAACACCCCGCACCAGGCCCGGCCTCACCACGACCGTGATGTCTGAGGCTGAGGTGCTGACGGTGCCAGCCCGCCGATCGAACATTGCCCACCGGTTGGTCGGCCCGACCAACACCCAGTTGGTGGCATCGCTGCTCGGTGCACCGGGCGTGGTGCCTGCCACCACTCGCTCCCACACTTGGTGGGCCTCGATCACGCGAGCGCCAATCGTGTAGGCCGTCGCCGCGTTCCAGGCCGGATACTCCGACTCAGTCAGCGTGGACGACACCAGCATGGCCTCGGTGATCGTGGTTGGTTTGATGATCTGCATGTCAGCTCACGTTCTGCACTTGCAAGGCGTCTGCTCGCACCACACGGTTGATCAGCGTCACGAGCTGACCGGTGTTGCGGGCAATGGTCACGTCACCCGTGACCTGGTCAGACCGAACCTGCTCGAGCAGGGCCAGCACCTGGCGCAGGAGACCTGCAACCTCGGCGTTGCCGCCGGCACCAGCCAGGATCTGAGCCGTGGTTGCCGCGTCGAAGATGCGTGCCGGGCCGGTGACCTCCAGCTCAGGGCCAGCCTCACCGACCAGGCGCAACCCGCCACCAAAGTCACCACCAGAAGCAAAGCCCTGGATTGACTTCAGCCGGGCGGCCGGGTCCGTGATGCCCTTGAGAGTCGCCTCAAGGCTGGCCAGGGTCTGAGCCTGCAGCCGTGCGACCTCGAGGCTGCTTGATGCCTGCGCCTGGCTGGCGTCCAGCAGGGCCTTGCTCGCCTTGGGCAGCGCGTCGATGGCCGATTGGTCACCTGCTCGCGCTTGCGCCGTCTTGATGGCGAAGTCGGCCTGCAGCTGAGCCAGCGACATGGCGCCACCGCCCCCTGAGAGGCCTCGGATGCGCTCGATCTCCGACTCGATGCCAGATCCGACATCCTGAAGCGCTTGGAGAAGCTCCGAGAACCCGCCCGACAGCTGCAGCACGTTCCCCAGCAATTCGCGCCCGGAGGCTGTGCTGGTGTCGATGCCGCGAACCAGAGCGGCGAACGCTTCGCCGGATCCTGGCAGCGAGAAGCCGAGCAGCTGGAACTGCTTGGCCATCCGCTGCGTCGCGACATCAACCTGCTCACTGTCGGAGAGGAAACCGTCCTCAAACGCCTTGAGCGAATCGGTCAGCGCCTGCAGGCCTCCTGCACCCTGGATCAGATCGAACCCGATCGCCTGGGAGTTGAAGCCCAGCAGCTGCAAACTCAGCCGAGCATCGGTCAGGCCTTTGTAGGCCTCTACGATGTCTGCCGCGTCGCCGTCGATCACCTTCAGGATGTCGGCCACTCCGCCGAGCGCCTCGGTCGCCAGCAGGCTATCGCGCACCAGTTCGGCCGCCACGTCGCCCTGCTTGTTGGCGATCTGGCTGTAGTTGATCGCAGAGACCCGGAACTGTCGAAGCGCAACCGTGGCCTGCTCGACGCCAGAAGCCGTTCGGATCACCGTTTGAAGGTATCCCTCGCCGACTCGCTGAAAGGCCTCAAGCCCGCCAAGCGCGAATCCAGCCAGCCGGTCGCCGGCCGCGCTGAAGACGTTGGTCAGCCGCTCGCTGATCTGCTCACCCGACAGGCCCTTGAGGTCCACGCGGCCGATGTCAACCACAAAGCCTCGGATCGCACCTGACACTTGGTCGAGGTTGCGGCCAAGAGGCTCTGCAGCTGCCACCAGGGCGTTGGCGAAGCCACTGAAGATGGTGCCGATCTGACGCTCGAGCAATGGGTCGGCATCGCTCAGCCGAGTGCTGACCTTCTTGCTGGTGGTGACGCCAAACGTCTTCTTCTTCTTCTCGATGTCGGTGAAATAGCTGGCATCAAAGCCGGCGTCCAAGATCGAACCGAGAGACTGAGAACCAGCCGTAAGGCCCTGACCGATGATGGTTGTTTTCGTGCCAAAAAGGCCACTGAGCAGTTTGCCGGCAGCGGCATTCAGGCCACTGAGGAAACCACCCACCACCGGAATCTTCTCAAAGGCCTTGCTCGTTACGCCATAGACTGCATCGATCGCCTTTCCGATTCCATCGCGTTGGAAGCCTGTCTGCACACCAGCAGCCGACGCCTCCAATCCGCCCGACTGAACCAGCAGCGCGGCCAATCCACCGATGTTGCCCTCGATGTTGCGCAGGCTGGCGGCCATGGCCGCCGAGTAGCGCATCGTCATCGTGTCGATGCTCGACAAATCATCAATGGCCTTGGTTATGGACTCACTGGCAGCAGCAGGATCGCCCAGCACGGTGCCGGTGCCCTTGTTGCTTGGCAGGGCAGCGGAGCCGCCACCGAACGCACCAGACACCGCAAAGCCCAGTGCAGCCATGGTCGCCGCCATGGCGGCCATGCGGAACGGGGCAGTGTAGGGGTCACCCGACGCCTGATTGGCCACGCCAACGGCGGCGACAGCCTGTCCTTCGGCGAACTTGGCGGCAATGCGTTGGGCCGAGCTGGCCAACTCCACAGCACGCAGCACTTGCTCGGCAGTCTGCAGCGCGCGGTAGCCGTCCGACTGCTGCTTGAAGAAGCCCTTGGCAGCACCCGCCAGCGAGGCGTAGCTGCCAACCTGGCGCGTTACGAAGGCGTTGTCCAGCTCCGCACGCTGCTTGTCGGTCAGGTTGTCAGCCTCCTTGGCCTTTGCGTAGTCCTCCTGCAGCTTGGCCAAGCGGGCGAACTGCTCCACGAAAGTGCCCAGCGAGGCGCTGGCCTTGTCGAAGCCAGCTGCGAAGTCAGTGCCCAGGTCGCCCTTGAGCAGGTCCTTCATCGCCTCATTGGCGCCGTCCCGCTTTGTCTTGCGGTCCGTCAAGCTGGCCAGCTCGCGCGTGGCCTTGATCTCGGCGTTGATGGCGTCAGCTCGCTCCTGCTCACCTGCAGCGATGGCGCCATCGCGGGCCTCGACCAGGCGAGCCTCGCGAACGTCAGCCAAGGCCTGGGCTAGGGTGATGTTGAGCGTGATCGAGCGCTGGATCGCGGACTCTTCGTCCTGCATGGACTGCACGCGGTCCGTGACGGCCTTGGCGCTCTGCTCAGCGGCTCGCACCTCTTGCTGGTACTGGCGCTCGACCTCCTCGAAGCGGCGCTTGCGGTCGGCCTGAAACTCGCGCTCGGCCTCAGCCTGGCGCCGGGTTTGCTCCACGGCGAAGGGCTGGCGTTGCAGCAGCAACTCCATGGAGCGACCGTACACCTCCGAGGAGATGGCGCCCTTGCGCATCGCGTTGCTCAGCAGGGCGACCTGCTCGCCGTAGTTGGCGGCAAAGCCGTCCTGCTTGGCCGAGAGGTCGTCCACCAAGGCAAGGGCCTTGTTGAGCTCGGCCTGGGCGTCCTTGGCGTCACGCGCAGCCTTGCGGGCTGCATCCTTGTCGGTGTACTTGTCGCGGATCGCGGCCTCATCGGCGGCGATTTTGGTCGGATCGAGCAGGGCGCTGCCAGGGTTGGCCGCGCGGATTTTGTCGATGTTGGAGCGGTACTTGCGGAGGTCCGCCTCCATTTTCTCGGAGGCCGACGCCAGGGCGGCACGCTGCTGCTCGACTTCGCGAACAGCATAGGCGCCTTGCTCTTCGATCTGCCGCTGTGCAGCCTGACGACGCGCGGAGGCGCCTTGCTGGAGGATCTTTGCGTTCAGGTTGGCAACAACGAGCTCTTGATCCCTCTCGGGGCCAGTTTTTGCTGATGATCCGAAAATTCGCTCATTGAACGCCCTCAGCGACTGCATGCTTTGCAGCTTGGCCCGGGCCTCTTCGAGCAGCTTTTCGTCGGTGCGATCACGGCCGATTTCGAGCAGGTAGTTGCCAGCCTCCTTAACCGCTTTTGCCACGCCGTTCCAGGCGGTTTCGATCAGCCCCAGATTGGCGACCACTGACTTGCTGCGGTCGTCAAGAGTCGACGACAGAGTGCTCTGCGCCAGCGCTGCGGCTTCCTCAACTCGGCCTTGCTTCTCGAGCGCCGAGATCTGCTCGTAGATGGAGGCCGTCAGAAAGCGGTACTTCTCGTCCAGCTTCAGGACGGACTCGGCGGGCGCCTTGCCCAAAGACGCGAAGTCGTCGACCAGCTTCTCGGTGGCCACACCGGTGGCTTCGCTGGTGCGGACGATGGCCGCGGCGACGCCTTGCATGCTCTCGCGCGACACCCGGCCGGTTGCGACCAGCTGCGCCAGCACTTCCGCAGCCTTGCCCTGGGTGCCAACCACGCCCGCGATGGAAACAGCCATCCCTTGCAGCTGTCCAGCCGTGACACCTGCTGCGTTGCCCGACAGGATGATCTGCTTGCGGAACTCTTCGCCCTCGCTGGCCCCCTTGAAGTAGGCCACGCCCAGCGCGCCGACGGCGCCAGCCGCCAGGGTGAACGGGTTGATCAGCCCCGCGACGTAGCCGCCCAGGGCCCGGGCGGCAGGGCCGATGCCACCGAAGCTGTCCTTGAGCTGGCCACCTTGCTGCAGCAGCACCGTCAGCGGCGACTGGCCACCGGCCAGGCTGGTGGCGATGTCGGTGAACTGGGCCGGCACCAGGCGCAACGCGGCCGCAGTCTGGGCGGCGGACACGCCGGTGCGCTGCAGGCCTCCTTCCAGATCACGCAGGCGAGCCAGGGCCGGCTCGAACTTGGCGGAGTCCAGGCCCTTCTGGTCGATGCGCAGCTCGAACTTCTCGCTGGCGGTCTTTCCCAGGGTCTCGAAGTTGAAGACCGTGCGCTTGATGGCCGCGGCAATGCGCGACTCTTCCCGATTCAGGCTGTCGGCCGCACGCTTCGCGCCTTCGCCGATGGCGTCCAGGCCCTTGCTGGCGGTCTTGCCGGCGTCGACCACCACCTTGGCGGTTTCGTTGGCGCCCTGCTTGACCTGGTCGAAGCCGGCCTTGGTGCCGCTGCCGTCAACTTCGAAGCCCAGCTGGGCCTTGCGCTTGTCGGTCATCGTGTGAACCTCAGGTGTACTTGACCGCCATCTGCTTGAGGGCGGCGCCTTCGAGGACGCGGATGTCGTCCATCAGCGCGGCGCGCTCGGCTTGTGGAACCTCATGCAGCGCCATGAGCGCCAGCACGGCCGGGTAGTCCAGGCCGGTGTAGCCCGCGAACCCCACGCGCCACTGCGTGCCCAGCTCGGTGAACAGGGTGAAGGCGCGCCAGTTGGCCGGCCACACCTCAACTGGCGGCAGAGCGTAGTCCCCTGGCTCGAATCCGCTGCCGGCCAGCTCCTCGCTGGTCGGCAGCCTCTCGTAGAGGAGCGCCGCCGCCTCCTTCAGTTTCCCAGGTGCCCCTCGGCGATGACGCGCCGGTAGCTCGCCAGGATGGCATTGGAGACCGCCGGGTACTCGTTCGAGAGTTGTCGGGCCACCTCCAGCGTGACTGGCTCATCCAGGTCCCAGGCCGCCACACAGCCCACCAGCATCTCGGCGTCGGACTTCAGGCCCACCGCCACGGTATCCACCAGGCCGCCGCCTGCAGCGAAGGCGTCTCGGGCTGCGTTCGCCGCGGCGTCAGTGAACTCGGCGAACTGCTCGCGGGTTCGGTACTTGAACGTGACCTGAATGGCGCCCTCGTCTCCGTTGGGCAGTTTGAATTGCACGGTGGCGGGCTGAAAGGTCTCGGGCGTCTTGCCCAGGGTGATCTTGGCTTTCATGTCGGGTCTTTCGCAGGAGAGAAGGGGAAATGCCCGTGCCCAGCCGCGCCGCTCCTGCGAAGAGCGAACGCGGCCGGGTCGGTGCTGGGTGAGGGGGCATCAGCCCCCAGGATCAGGAGGCGTAGCGGGTCAGACGGTTGTTGCCGTTGAACGCGGCGCGGACGCGGTTGATCTGGCCGTCGGTGAAGGCCACGGCTTCGTTGAGGGCCACGGTGCACGGCTGCAGCATGATCGAGCCGCTGCGGGTCAGCACGCGCAGGATGGTGTCGGTCTGCACATCGGTCAGGGACTTCAGCGCGGTGTAGCCAGCCTCGCCGATCGAGTCGGCGTCCAGCTCCAACGTCATCGAGGTGGCGGTGAAGCCGTCGTTCAGCGAGAACTCGACGTCCGACTCGATGTACTTGAAGGTCACCGTTTTGGGGTCGCCACCCGAAGACGAGGCCGACAGCACCTTGGTGATCTGGGTGAAGGCGGTCGCCTTGCGAACCGAACCCACGCCAGAGCCAGTCGGGAAGAAGTTGGTGTTGCTGGTGTCAGCGCCCTCGAGCACGAAGGTGTCGGTGGTCACCGTCTTGATGCGGAAGGCCCGCTTGTTGATGCGGCCCCAGCCGGAGGTGATCTCGACGGTGTCGCCGTTCGAGAAGCCGTGGGCGGCGGAGGTCACCACCGCTTCGGCGGCGTTGGTGACGGCCGTCACGGTGCGGGCGGAGGCGAAGGTCGACGCGATGAAGAACGTCGAACCGGTGGGCACTTGTGCCATGGTGGTTCCTTTCGGGAATGAAAAAAGCCACCCGGTGGGTGGCTGGTTGGTTGCCCGATCGGGCGATGACAGGGAGAGCCGTTACCGGTCCGCCCAGATTGAGAAGTCCTGCTGCGCGCTGCGCGTTTCCGTGTCCTCTTCAAAACCGGCGATCAGGCCGCCTTGAGGCTCAGCCTGGAACGCCGTGGACTGCAGCAGCGCGGCCTCGATCTGCCGCATCAGGGTGTTGGCCTGCTGCCGACTCTCGTGCCACACATTGATCTGCATGTAGGCGCTGACCTTGGCCATTACCTGACCCTCGACGTAGAACGACGGGTCGCCGCCGATCTGCTGGTAGGTCACGTAAGGGCGCAGGGTTCCGGCCGGCGCCACGTCAGGAAAGACGCGGGGGCACAGCGCCCCCAGCTCAGTGAAGAGCTTCGATTCCAGGCTCATGGATCACCTCAGCTTCTGGTCGAGCCGCTTGAAGAGCTCTTCCTTTGCAGCCTCCAGGGCCTGCGGGAACTTGGCCATGGCGGGCCGCACAAAAGGCTTGGCGGCGATCTGCTTGGGCGCGGGGAGCGGCCGGTCCTTGTGGGTGGTGAACCGCTTGGTGTTGGGGTCGAAACTCACCTCGTAGCGCTGCAGGTGACCGAACTCCACCAAGTGACCATGGGGCGCTTTTCGGCGGTTCCAGCTCACGTGATAGGTCACGCGGCCTTCGGCGGAGTTGTCAGGGCTGAAGGCTTGGTAGATCGCGCGCTCGAGGTTGCCCGTCTTGCGCTTGAGCCTGGCCACGTTGCGCTTGACCTCGTCGTACAACACCTGCGCGCCGGCCTGGGCGGCTGGCCGGACGGCCGCCTGGGCTTCAGCCTCCAGTTCGTTGAGCCACTGCATCAGCCCGGTGGTGTCCATGCTGAAGGTGACCGAGTTGTTGCCACCGCTCATCGAACCACCTTGCACACCAGGTCGGTGAACTGCCGCTTGGCCAGGTCAGGAATCACGGCCTCTACCTCGTAAGGCGTGTCGCCAATCAGCACCCGCATGCCGTTGGTCACGTCACTGCGGTAGCGAATGCGGATCGAGGCCTTGACCACCGACACCGCCGCGCCGGCCTTGATCATCTCCAGGCCGTTGAAGTGCCGGACATCAGCCCAGACCCGGGCGAACGTCGACCACCCGGACAAGGGCTGGCCGACTGCGTCCTGGCCAGCCTGGCGAGCCTGGATGGTCACCAGGTTGTTCAGATCGCCTGCGTTCATGATCACCCCAAAGCAGTCAGCGCGGCCTCGCATGCCTCCACGACCTTGGGCACCAGGACATAGGCTCGCCCGGCAGGCGACGGGTGGAAACCATCAAAGCCACCACCAGTCGGAGGCAGGGCCCAGGAGACGTTGGCCGAGTTGAACCACGCGGAAGAAGGCTGCAGAACGACTGAACCATCCCCCAATGTGACCGACCCGTCATGTGGATCGATGAATGCACTGTTGGGGTCAGCCCAAGACAGGAAAGCCGCCTTGAGCGCCTCCTGAAGCGAGTCATGGCCAGCCGTAAATGCGGGAACCCGGTACCAGGTCCCACAGACGATGATGGGAGCAAGCAGAAGGTCTGCCCGGGTCAACGCCCAACATTCCAGAGCAGCTGCCACCTCGGTTGATTGGTTGACGGCGTTGTTCGGTGCGTTAAATCCATGGCCAATGAAAGCCACGTCCGGCGCGAGTGCTGTCAAGTCGTTGTTGGCGAGCACCTTGCGGTAGCTGTAGCGAGAGCCGTTGTCGCGCGAGTAAGAGGTCCCACCGATACCCACATTGATGACGTGAGGGAAGCCGAGCGCCTGAGACACCTTGATCGCAGTGTCATAGTTGGCTGAGCTGACGCTGGGCGACTCTGTGTCTCCGAACGAGTCGGAGGCCCAGAACATGGTCAGATCGCGACGGGGCGGCGCCTCGACAGTGAATCCGTTGTCAAGCGCAACATAGGAAAGCAGATTGGGGCCAAACGTGCCGATTCGGATGTTGCGCTTGCGTGCCGGGCCTGACAGGGCGACAGAGACAAACCGGTTTTGACCGATCGGGTTGCCCATGGCGATCGGAGCCTCGGACAATGGACGACCGTCAATCCAGATGCTCAATCGCTCGTTGACAGCGCCAGTGATAATGGACATATAGCCGATGTCGATGTTGGGGGACGCCGTCACGAACTCGTATGTGGCCCACTTGCCTTGTCGACCGTTCGAACCAAATCCGTTGTCTTGAGATGGGCTTTCGACGACAGCCCACGAGTTCGCACGCGTCGTGTTGCCAGAGCCGTTGACGTAGTTGAGGTTCGGCGCACTGGGGCGAGCGAAAAGCGATGGGTTAGCCAGGATGTTGTAGACGACCGTCTTCCCGCTGATACCCAGGTTGTCCGCGAACGTCGCAGTGGTGATCCCAGCCGGCGCCGCTTGCGACGTCTCGTTGAGCGGCCACCATGTAACGGTGTTGTCCGCCATCGCAGCGGTTGATGAAAAAGCCGGTTCGCTTGCGCCAGTGGTCCCGCCCGTACCCGCGATGATGAGTTGGCCTGTACTGAGGCGGCGCACGTCGGTCTGAACGATCGTCTGGCCCGTTGCCCACAACGTCGCTCGATTCATGGCTTCGCGCACGGCTTTGTTGGCAAGCCGGATGCTGCTCTTACCGAGAGGAATTGATCCGCCCGTAACAGGATCGATGGCAGCCCCCATCCGACTCCGATTGATCAGAGCCGGCGAGGTATCGGCATGGGCGAACTTCCCGGTCGCAAGCAGCAAGACTGAATCGGAGTTGCTCACCTCCCCAATTTGATTCCGCAGCCACATCTGCTGGCTGCCGGTCACGCCGACTTCGAAGAAGCGCTCTTCGGCGCCGATGTAGCGGAGGGTCTTGGGCATGCTGGCCTCTCAAAAAAGACGAAGCCCGCACGTGGCGGGCCTGGGTGGTTCGGGTGAGCGGCTGGTTCAGCCGTACAGCTTGTGTGGCTGCAGCAGGTGCTGCGCGGCCTTCGGTGGCTCGGCAGTTTCGCGGTCGGCGTACAGGGCCCCAACCGTGAGCAGCACCGCGGCCTTGACCAGGTCGTTGATCACGAGCCCGGAGTGCGTCATGCGAGCGGTGGTCTGCGCTTTCTGGTAGTCCTGCTCGGCAGCTTCCAGCGCGATCCCAGCCTCGGTTTCGTCATCGATCAGCGCTGCTGCATCCACGGCAGCGATGTAGGCGGTGGTGGCAGCTGAGAGCTGGCTCGGAACGGCCGCGCGGGCCGTCGTCAGCGCGCCCTGGTCAGCGAACAGGGCTCGCCCCATCCAGCTGGCTGCCAGTTGCTCGGCAGCGTTCAGGTGGGCCTGGATCAGGGTGTTCTCGTCGTCACCCGTGACCCGCAGGTGCAACTTGGCCTCGGCCAGGGTGACGATGCTCATGGTCAGTCGGCCTTCACTTCAGGGGCGCCTGCTTCGGCGGCGGCTTCAGGGGCTGCTTGGGCGGCGGCTTGCTCGGCGGGCTGGGTGACTGCGGCCTCGGCGACCTGGTCGACTGCTTGCTCGGGCTGCTGCTGAGCCTTGCCTTCCTTCACCTGCTTGGCCCACTTTTCGGCGACGGCCACGCGGATCAGGTCTTCGTCATCGGTTTCGATGAGGTCGTCCTTCTTGTACTCCTGGATCTCCACATGGCGGTGTGCCCACGAGAAGTCCTTGATGGCTTTGAGTTGCATGCTGCTCTCCAGGTGCGAGAAAGCCCGCCAGGGCGGCGGGCCTTCTCGGGGTGGTGGTCAGGCGTCAGATCACGAAGCCGCGATCTTGAGCAGCTTGATGGCCTGCGTGTTGCGCAGCTTGCCGCCCACGCGACGACGCACGTAGAACTTGACGAAGCCGGGGGCGGTGATCTCGTCGCGGGTGATGCGCATGCCCACGCGGTCGGCGATCAGGTAGCCCTCCTTGAAGTCGCCGAAGGCCAGCGGGAAGGCGTTGGCCGCCACCACAGGCATGTCTTCGCCTTCGACCACGCGGTAGCCCATGAACACGTCAGGCTGGCCAGCCGCCACGGCGGGTTGCCACAGGTACTGCCCGGTCGTGTCCTTGTACTTGCGCAGGGACGACACGACCAGCTTGTTTGCCATCCACACCGCATTGCGGCGGTAACGAGCGCGCAGGCTGTAGACCACGTCGTACAGCACGTCCAGGCTCGTCGGCATGGCTGATGCCTGACCCGACGGGATGTACTGCAACGTGCCAAACGCCCGACCACCAGCATCGGTCGTGGCAACCGGAGCGGGGCCAGCCAGGAAGCCGGTGGGCTTCTTGGTTCCGTTGCCGCTCACGAAGGCTGCGCCTTCACCTTGGCCGATGGCTTCGCCGGCGGAGTTCACCAGCCAGCCTTCGACGTCATAGAACAGGTCATCGAGCGATTCCTCGGATGCCTGCGGCTTGGCCGAGCCCATGCCGAAAGTCGGCGCAGATTCTGCCAAATCAGGGGTGTTGGTCTGGTTGCGGGTGTCGGTTTCGCCTACCCATTCAAAGCCGGCGCCGTTGATGTCGAACAGCTCTTTGTAATCGGAGGTGCCAACCGTGCGCACGGTTGCGAGCTCGCGCATCGGCGTGATGTCCAGAGCCAAGCGGGCGATCTGGCGCTCGATCTGCTCGGGCAATGCAAATCCACCAGCCGAACCGGTCGTGGTCACGGTTTGCGTGGCGCGCTCTTCCCAGCCGGAGCCGTCATCGCTGCGGGCCTTCTGCTGCAGGGCCTGGGCCTTCTTCAGCTCTTTCTCGGCGCGGTACAACGCATCGCGGCGCTCGGGGTTGCCGGGCTGGCGCACCCAGTCGAAGAACGCAGTGCGGTGGGCGATGGATTCAGCCGACTCTCGCTGCTCGCGGTCGCCGTGGGCGATGCCGGGGCGGCTGGCCTTGGTGATCAGCTTCTCGATCTGACCCTTTTCTTCCTGGAGCTTGTCCAGGGCCTGGTCCATCTTGGCGAGCTTGGCGTCCATGTCGCTGGTGCTGCGACCTTCTTCGATGGCCTTGAGGCGGGCCTCATTGGTCTTCTTGTACTCGTCGAAGGTCGTGTTGATCTCGCCGAGCTTCTTGAGCAGGTCGCCCACGGTCGCTTCTTCGCGCTTCTCGTAAGCGGCGCAGGTGGCCATCTTGGCCTGCAGGGCGGCCAGGTGCAGCGCCATCACGGCGCCAATCTTGATCATCTTGGTCATGGTGTGAGTCCTTTCAGGATTTCAGGGTGGTCAGCAGCTGGTCAGCCGCCTTCAGTGCTTTGGCGATGTCCTGGGCGGACTCACTCCGCTGTTGGCCCATCCTCATGACGCGCGACACAAAGGCCGTCGCGTCGGACTTGCTGAACCCTGCATCACGCAGGGCGCGTTCAGCATCTTTTGGCGCCTGCAGCTCGTCGACCGACTTGACGTTGGTCACGCGGGCGGCGCCGTTGGCAGGGAACGTGACCAGGCTGACCTCCCAGAGGTCGATCTCGGTCAGCGTGCGAACGTCGGTTTCGCGGTCGTAGGCCCACTGCTTCGACACAAAGCCGATCGACAGGCCGTTGAGGGCGCCCATCTTCAGCAGCGCGTGCGCCTCCTTGCCCAGCGTCGTCTCCAAGGCCAGCTGGCCCTTGATGCGCAGGCCCTTGGAGTCCTCGACCATCTCGGTCCAGACGCCGATCGGCTTATCGCTGTCGTGTTGCCACAGCATGGCGGGCATGGTGCCTGCCTTCTTGTGGGCGGCCAGCGAGGCCTGGAAGGCGCCGGCGGCGATCACGTCGTCGTAGCTGTCGCGCACGCCGAAGACTGAGCCGTAGCCCTCAACGGAGCCGTCATCGTTCGTGGCCTTCAGGTCGAGCACGAAGGCGCGCACCTGGCGCCCGCTCGGGGCGTCCTTGCGTTCAGGCGTTCGGGTCATTTTGTGATCCTTGGGTAGAAGCGCCCGATGTCATGTTCATCGGCCGCAGGTACTCGTCGCCGCCGTCGCGCGGGTCGCGACCTTCTTCGTCGCGCCATTCGTTGGGGCTCAGCAGCCCCATCTCGATCATGGTTCGGGCGTAGACAGCGCGGTCCTTCATGGACCCCATCCGCATGTAGCGGGTGTCGAACTGGGCGAACAGCGGGCCCGAGCCATCCAGCAGCATCTCGTCGATGCGCTGCGTCCAGGCCTTGTGCCAGGGCGTCAGGGTGTGGATCAGGTGAGCCGCGAAGAATGCCTCGGAGCTCGCGAAGGTGCTCGCCTTGTCGGAGTGGCCGATCATGATCGGGAACACCCCGTAAGCACGACAGATCTCTTCGATCTGGGTGCGGCGGGTCTCATTTGCCTGGGCATCCACGGCCGTGGTGGTCGTACTGATCCACTTGGCGGCGCGGTCCAGGACGAACGGCAGACCAGCCTTGTCTGGCCCGGCGCGCTTCTTGAGCATGTCCTGCAGACGCTCGTGCTGCTCTTTGGTCAGGGTCCCGTCGACCGAGTACATGCCGCTCGGTTTCAGGCCGTTCTCGTGCATCGCCGAAGCGCTGCGCTCGGTGGCCATCGTCAGCCCGATGGCGGAGGCGGCCAGCTTCACCGCGTTGAGCGACTTGTAGAACTCCCACTGCAGGTTCTGCACCACGAACACATCGTCGGCTGCGAAGTCACCGATGATTCCGAACTCGTCCCAGCAGCGGTACCGAACCTCGTAGCGAGAGACCCTGCGCACCTCCCAGCAGCCTGGCGGAACCGGAATCAGCTCGCGCACCCGACCGTTGCCGCCCCTTGTCTTGATCGACAGGGCCGAGCCGGTCAGGGCGGCATGGGCGGTCATCATTCGCCGCCACTCGAAGGAGGTCTGCCACTCGTTTGGGCGTCGGGCCAGCAGCCGGTACTCGGGTATGTTGACGGCCTTCTTGCGGCGACCGTCGTCCAGCTCGCGGAACACATGCAGGTCGGGTGTCGCGCAGCCATCAGCGATGAGCTTCACGCACGCCAGCACCGTGACCACCTGGAGGGCGGTCTTCTCGTTGACCACCATCCCGGCCACGCGGCCGCCGCCCACGCCATCGATCAGGTCTGCCACCTGGTCGTAGGTGAGCTGGGCTGCTTTGCGCCCAAAGAGTCGGTCGAGGAGCTTCACGTGTCGTCCCAGAAGGAGGTCTCGCCAGGCCCCGCCGACTGCGCGAGCCCGACGGCCATGACCGCGGCGACCATCAGGTCGATGCGGCCGGTCGCCTTGCCCTTGCTCAGCTTGCGGTTCTCAGCGTCGTCCGACACGGTCACGGCGTTGGCCGCGCACCAGGTCAGGACTGGGTTGCCGGGGTGGACCACCTGCCCGTTGAGCAGAGCGATCTCGAAGGCCTCGATGGCCGGGCTCATTTCCTTGTAGCCCTGCCCGAACGGTGTCAGCTCAGGCAGTTCCACATCGTTGTCGGCGGCCAGGGCCTTGAAGTCCTCGATCCGCCAGCGGTCATAGGCGCCGCCCTGCAGCTCGAAGAAGCTCGACATCTCGGCCAGCTTCTTGGCGACCTGCAGCTTGCTGACCGCGCGGCCCGGGCTCACCTCGAGGTGGCCTGCCGCACGCCATGCCAGGTACGGCACTCGGTCGACTTCTTCCTTGCGCTGCAGGCCGTCCTCGGGAACCCAGGCGAACGGGACCAGCATCCAGGGCTCGCCCTCTGCCTCGGGCTCGACGTAGAACACCAGCGCCGTCAGGTCGGTGGTACTGGAGAGGTCCACGCCGAAGTAGGCGCGCCGGCCGCGCAGCTCGTGCCAGTCGTACTCACGCTGGGCGTCGAACCACACGTCGGCGCTGATCCAGGGGTTCTCCGCATCGGTCCACTGGCAGAAGTTCAGGCGCCGCACCAGGGCCTCCTTCGAAGGCATGCCGCGCGCCTCGTTGACCTGCTCGCGCAGGTACTTGACGCCCGGCAGATTGGCCTCCTGCAGCGAAGGGTTGACCTTCGGCCAGCACTTCTCGTCGCGGATCGGGTCCTCGCCCTCATCGAGTGAGCACACGTAGCCGAAGAACGAGTCGTCGGTCAGCGTGCCCGCGCACACCTTGGCTGCGTAATCGTGGTAGCCCCAGCAAGGCGAGGTCTTGCTGCTGCCGCTGTTCGTGATCATGAAGATCAGCGCCTGGCGCCGGCTCTTCGTACCGGCGCGCAGCATCTCGACCACCGTGTTGTTGCGGTGTTCGTGCACCTCGTCAATGAGGCTGATGTGCGGGCGCGGGCCGGACTGGCCATCGTCCGCACTGATCGGCCGGAAGAAGCTGCCTGCCTTGGCGTAGGCCAGGTTCCAGACCCGCTCACCCACACCGCTGGGCGTCAGCCGGCGCTTGAGTTCTGGCGACTGCTGCCACATGGCCACCGCGTCGCGGAAGAGGACCATGGCCTGGTCCTTCTTCGTCGCCGCGGCGTAGATCTCGGCCCGGGCCTCGCCGTCGGCCACCAGCCCGTACATGCCGACGCCAGCCGCCAGCGGCGACTTGCCCGAGCCCTTGGCCGTTTCCACGAAGGCCACCCGGAAGCGCCGGTAGCCGTCCGCCGTCTTCCAGCCGAACAGGCTGCCAATGATGAACTTCTGCCAGCCCAGCAGCTTGAACGGCTCGCCCTCAAAGTCGCCGCCGTTGAGGCACAGCACGTCTTCGAAGAAGCCGATGGCACGCAGCGCCGCCGCCTTGTCGAAGAACAGCCCGCGCTTGTGGCCTTGCTCCAGGTCGTCGAGGTGGCGCTGGCATGCGGCCCGAACGTGGGGGCCCGCAATCTGCTTGCCGCTGACGACTGCCTTGGCGTAGGCGGTGACCGGGTCCGTCTTACGTGAAGTAGCCCCCGCCGGAGGCTTTGCCCTTTTGGTCATCGAACAGGTCTCCCTGCGGCTGGACGGCAATGCGCGTCCGGGCTGCTGGGGTCATGCCGAAGCGCTCGAGCACGGCCATGGCCTGCTTGAACGTCATGGACTGGACCATGGCCCACGGGTTGAGGTGTTCACCGGCCATGATCGGCCGGTCGTTGCTGTCGAGCACTGGCTCTCCCGACTCCTTGTCGACGAGCACCTTGCCCTTGATCGGTTCGTTGCCGACGCGGGCCACCGCGAGGCGGTACTGCGCCAGCGCAATGCATCCCATGGCCAGCGCCTGCACGTCCACATGCGTGAGCAACTTGGCGCGCGAGAGGTGAGGGGCTACCTCGTCCCACACTTGGGCGGCTTCTTCAGGCAGCCAGCCTGGCGCCGTCAGGTCTTGCAGGTAGTCGGGGTCCGGCTCCTGCTTGTTCATCGCGCGCTTGCCAGCATTGCCCTGGATCACCTTGAGCGCGGTCGGTTTCGGTGGTCGTCCAGCCATCTGAGCTCAGGGGGTACCCCCTGTCCATTTCGCGGTGCTGCGCAAAGAGG
>Ga0255220_1000289_pt1 | contig 21569 bp, 29 predicted proteins | sample Miss_Colum_RepB__FD_188423 | JGI IMG/M metagenome (GOLD analysis project Ga0255220, IMG submission 188423) | Freshwater microbial communities from Mississippi River, Louisiana, United States - Miss_Colum_RepB_8d | ecosystem: Environmental > Aquatic > Freshwater > River | place: USA: Louisiana...
GTTTGATATGAATGTTCGCAATGGACTCGATCCTTTTCTTTGGCAATCACTTCTCCATTCAAAATCTGAAAGTCAGCCATTTGCCCATATGCAGTGGCATAGTAGACACCAATCGTCAAAAGACATGCGGCAAGCACGTTCAACGCAAATTCAGTTCCTGTGATCTTGTGTTTCCAAATCAAAAGTCCAATCAATGGACTCAGAATCGGAATCAAGATGATGAAATAAATCAGGTTCATAAAAATCCTCTCATAACAATGATTATCAGATTATATGAAGAAAAAGATGTCAAGTCAAGTTTTTTTCTTAGTCAACTGAATTGTAAGAATCGTTGCGCATCCAATTAGATGCCCAGCCTGGATCAGAGCTGCGATCCCATCATGCTTTACGACGCCAAAATATAGAATTGAGATCAAAGAACATAGAGTCCAAAGCGCCCATCCGAAGATGTTTGTATCGCTTTCTTTTGATTTCAACATCGTGACAACATTTGGGACATATCCAATCAGAACGATGAATCCAACAGTCATGAAAGCATACGTGATAAGTGTGTCAATCATAGAAAACCTTCTTCCTTAGCAAATTTGATGATTTGATATGATACATCCTCGGAAGTCATATATTCCATTTCTTCTTTCGAGACAACTGTCAAGAATTTAGACATGAACACAGACAGATCTTTTCCTGAGAGATTTGGTACAAGATTCATGACGACAGATCCATTGAAAATTGATCGAACATACTCAGATTTTATCCAATTTCTGATGATCATTTCGTATTCATCAAAGCAGTCAAACTTCAAGAAAACTCGAGAAAGATAAGAAACAGATGGCATCCATTGATAGTCTTTAGATCCATCCAATTCATTGAGTTTTTCTGCAAATTGAAGGAATGCAGTGTAAGTCTTCCTCTTTCGATCTCGCATTCTTGCTTTTGCATTTCGATTATCTAGATCGAAGATGTCATATGAATAGAATTTTGATGAAACGACATATTCAAAGATGTCATCAAGTGTTTCAAATCCAGACTTCCAAGTTTCATAGCTGTAATCCCCGAATTCGAGAATTTCTTTGATGTCCTTCGATAGACAGATTTCTCCAATGACACGCGTCTCATTCATGACACAAAGCCATAGACCATCATGTCCAAACTTCAATCCCATCTTATGGTAGATTCGACCTACTAGATTTCCAAGATCGTTGTATGCAAAATATGCACTTGCAATGTCCATGTCTTCTTTGGGCAAGAAGATGAAGTCAATTTGAACATTCTCATAATCGAAAGAATAGCAGTTTGAATTCTGAACGATTTCAAGAGGAGCGTATGCAGATTGGATGATTTCTTTCCTACGATCATCGTTGACTCCGATAGAAAGCAAGACATCGATATCTCCATGGCTCGGCTTTTGATGATAAGACTTTACCAGTCTTACATCTGATCCCGGGAAAATTGTCTGAGCAATGCAAACAATCTTTCCACTCAGATGCTTATATTCTTCAGAGTTGACTCGGCGAGTTTCAAAAGAAAGAGCATTACCTCCCATGATTTTTCATCCTTTTCAAGATTTCATCTTCAACTTCTTGCCTCGATGTCCAATATCGACAAGCAAACTTTGCTTTCAGATTATCGCCAATTACAAACCCAGAATTCTTTGAATTTGCTTCGGCAACTTCCATTAGAAAGTCCCACATTGCAGCCTTTTGCTCAATTTCACTTGTTGATCGATATAGCTTAGTTCCAACTTCAAGTTGATCAAATGGCACTGAAGGTTCGATAGATTTTGGGGTTCGATCGTTCGGCCAATCTTCAACAACGGCAACGTGATTCATTTTTTCAAAGAAATGATAGCAAAAAGGATCATGATTGCATCAAAGATATAGGAAAAGAGGAGAGATGTTATTCATTGAAGTTCCAATATCCAAGCATGATTCCGACAGGAAAGATAAAAATTCCAATCAGACGAATCAGCGTTTTGGCGACTTGCTTCTTTGTAGAAATACCGAAATCTGCAAAGAACATCACGACATTTGCGCAATAACCATAGAGGCTAGCACAGAATATCATAAAACCAAGTGCAATTACAGCAAGAAAGAATCCATTCATTTTACATTCCTTGGAAATCGGCGACGAAAATCGTCAATGCGAGTTTGAGACTTCGTTGTGATTGTGATGTTCCGATATTTCACTACGAAGTGAATTTGTGTGTTGTTGATCGCAAGAATCTTTGCCTCTGCAGAAGAATCATTCGCAACCCATGTTTGTCCTGCTTTCAATTGATCCATTTTAGCCTCGATAAAAAGTAATCGTGCATTTCAGATTTTTGTCTTCTGGGATATAAACCATCAACTCGCCATCCCAATACTCGTTCTTCATTGCTCGAACTGTATCTTGAACAAATTTACGAACAGATCCAGTCTTTGCCGAAGTAACTTCCAGAAAAAGAGGAAAATTATCAACTCGATGTTCGAAATTCTTCGATCGAGGATTCCATAGCATCTGGTCTGTGTTGATTTGCATGATGATAGATTTCTTTTGTTTCTGTTTCTTGATTTTACAATCTGCATTTTCTGATGTCAAGAAGCTCATATCAAAATTTTCAAGAGCCTTTTCGCATGCCATCTTGATTTTATTTGCTGCAGGGAAATAGTGCTTATTACATTGATTCAAATACTTTTCAAGCAGAGCGTACCTAACAATCTCAGCCTTTTGTAGTGTAGCAAAAACAGAAGAGCCAATGTATCGACGTTTCCCATCAACAAAGATCCAAGCCATTACTCTGGATTCTGCCTTTGCAAGAACCTTTACAACCGGCTTCCATGGGCGTTTGACTTCAACAAAATACCAATCTGTTTCTTTTGCACTTGACATATTAGCTCCTTCAATCAGATTTTAACAATCATTTCCAGAGATGTCAATAGAAAAGGGCCGAAAGGCCCTTTTCTTGACTATGACATTCAAGCCAATGCAATCTGATCTGCAGCGTACTTCTGGATGCCGGATCGTGCTTCAATGAAATTCGGTTCGTTGAAGATTTCTCCATCTTCAAAAACAACTGCCATCATGTCAACATCAGTAGGCAAAACATCTTCGATACGAACAGACACAAACTCACCTTCGCGCATGACGGTAGTGATACGACCACGCAAAGAAGTCTTACCAGGATCGGTGATCGGTTCTTTATAGATGTCCTTCCACTCGCCATCAACATTGATTGCTGCACCCTTCATTGCATACTTCATCCAATCTCGATCGCAGTGCTGGAGCAATCCACCTCCCATACCGAAAACGATGTTTTCTGCTGAAATGCCGTTCAACTTCAAGTGTTCAAGAATTTCAGGGATGCTGTAGAGGTTGATGCCATCACCCTGAAGAACTCGGATACAATCAGGAAGAACACGATAGCCCTTCTTATTGATCGTGTATCCAAACCCTTCCATCAAAATTTCGATAATCTGAAGAACAACATCTTTCGGAACTCCAGAGTCTGGACGTACAACGAATCGACCGCCGCTTTGCTCAATTTGCTCCTTGAAATCGGTCGAAACCCACTTTGCAAAGCGGAATGGTTCGTAAAGATCTGCAACAGCAGAAACGATAGCGCCTTTGCCTCGCTTGGAAAGCAAATTAACAGCCATCCGCAAAGCTTCATAATCGTTCTTAGTAGCAGCGTCCGCATTCGCTCCCATCACGGAGTGTTCGGTAGCAAGAACAGAGAATGCAGGCATGCTTGCATCATCTGCTTCGTCTAGACCGTAGAAATCATAGAGAACAGCAATCGCTTGCATGGTATCCGTGCCAAAGAAACTGAGCAAGTGACCAGAACCACCACCTGCGGACTCTACAGAAGAAACGCCTCGGAAACCGAAATCATGCAAAGCAAAATCAAGGCCACCTTGTCGATCATCGTCGACAGTTTCTTTCCAGTATTTCCCGATGTTGATCCGACTCTGCAAAGAAATCGATGCAACAGTGGACGCGTGCCAACTTTGAAGCCAAAGAGGTTCAAAGTAAGACACAAGCCATCCAAAGCGAGAATCGGTGCATTCGACAGTGAAAGGAGCAACATTTGCTCGAGTCACAGAACCTTCAGGAATTGCACGAACTCGAAGAGGAAGATTACCGCCAAATTCAGTCACGATGGTATTCCAGCCTTCTTCATTGAAGATACCAGGACCAAGGTGACGATCGGAGAATCGTTTTGCACGCCTCACATCGGCCATCGTGAGCTTTTTAGAGAAGCAACGACGCAAAATCAGATTGAGTCCCCAGAAAACTGCTTTATCAAGTCCTTTGATGAAACCACGCGGGCCAGCATAGGAAAAGAAACCTTGAGTACCGTCTGGCAGCATGAGCCAGTGGCCGATCTTGTAAGAATCAGTCTTGAGAATCATGTTCTCAGAAAGAAAACCAATATCAAGAAGACTTTGATCAATACCTTTATCACTCCACATTTGAAACTCCTTCAAATTTTAGAATCCAAAAAGCGGGATTCTTTCGCTTTAGAAACTGATGAACTTTGAGACAATCATGAAGTGATCTTCATAGAATTGATCTCGACATTCGTAAACTTCTTGAAGAGGCATCCACCATGCTTTTTCTGCATCATCTTCACCACGAACATGAGGCAAATCAACATGATCTGCAAGCTTGAAGAAGTAAGCATTTGTGACTGTACGTCCTCGTTCCGATCGAGCAGGATCATCAAAAATTTCAAATCCGGCGATCGAGCCGCGAAGAACCTTGTCTGGAACTTTCAGTCCAGTTTCTTCACGAAGTTCTCGGATACACCCGTCAATAATTCGCTCATTCTGATTCAAAAACCCACCAGGGAGAGCTACAAGACCTTTTCCTGGATTTCCTTTTCGTTTGATAACCAGAAGATGTCCTGATTGTACCACGACCGCATCTGTTGTCAAGAAGATAGGAGGAAAAGGAGCAGCTTCCCACGACTTCTTATATGCCTTGATGAATTCGTATTCTTGTTGAAGAGACTTCCATTCATCAGATTCGCGGAACTTCTTCAAAAACTCGATCGTTGTTTCTGGAAGAAAACAATGTGCATCTTCATCGGAAGCATTGATGTTGAAGTAAATGTCTCGAATGTAGGTTGCAGACAAAAATTCTTCACCATTCATCAGAGCAGGAACGACAATTGGTTTCCAATTCTTGAACCAGAAAGGATAGCTTGTTTCTTCTTCTTTCGAAGAACACACGATTTCAATCTCAGACTTCGATCCATCCATCTGAGCAACGGATGTAAATTGCTTGACAATTTTCTGAACCTTTGCGAGCCAAGCAACATTATCTGGCTGATCTTCCATTGGCTGGATTACGATCTTGCCTGCTAGACTAGGATCTTGCTTGATCCATTTCTCGAGAATCTTGCGACGATCATCGTATGTGAAAGGATTTTTCAAATTACGAGAACGGTATGCAGATCCGATGATGATAATCAGAAGGTCAGCGCCGTCTGCTGCTTTCTTGATTGTTTCACAATGGCCGATGTGCAAAGGCGACATTCGACCGATAAAAACTCGAACTTTCTTCATAGAAACTCCTTCTATGTTGTTGATAAATCTATTTAGCCTGCCTGGCTAACATCTCCAATGATGTATGTCTGATGAATTTCCATCATCTGTTCAATTGAAAATTTGATGATTTCGGCCTTAGACGAAAGAGTTGGATCATATCGCCGAATCTTCTTGAGCAATGGAATTACATATTTTTCTGTCTCTTGGATGTAAGATTCAATCTTTGCCTCAGAAAACACTCCAGGCATCGTAGATAGATTGTTTTCGCGATCAATGACCTTCACAATCGCAGCCGCCAAATGCAATTCGAGGTTTCCAAGATTTTCGTAATAAGAATCGGTCGTTTGAAACTTGTTCTTATCCAAAGTTTCCATTTCAGCAAGCAAATTGAGACCACAGATTTTTTCAATCTCATTGAAGATGTATTCACGATTTCCATCGGACTTTGCATCCTCGAGAAGATCATGACCAAGACAGATTGATACAAGATCCCCAGCAAATCCGATATCATAAGACTCGAAAATGTTTGCCGCTCGAAGAGCGAGAGCAATTGGATGAGAACGTTCTGGAGTGAATCCATCCTTACGATACTTGCCATCTGTCACGTTCTCAAGAAGAGCCATCATCTTGTATGCACGTTTCCATTCAACATTATCCGGAGATCCCCGAACCACACCTTCAATGTAATAACGAAGAGCAATACGTTGTTTATCAAATCGTTGCATATAAGTCTCCAAATTGTTTCATAATGATATGATCTTCTGACATCGATGTCAATATCTTATGAATTCATATCTTCAATTGTAACCAGATCGATATGATTACTTTTGATCCATGCATCGAGATCAAAATCATCCGGAAAAACAATAGTCTCTACTTGAAGTCCATCGCCAGATGCGTAAGTCTCATCACCTTCGTTAGCCAGATCTTCCATCATATCAATTACTGCCGAGTCTTTGACCCAGCGAATATGAGATGATCCATCTCCAGAATTGCAGATTACAAAATTGATAGATTGAGGCATTACATTGAGCTCCAAAAGTTAGATGATTTCTTACGAGAGAAGATGATTTCGATTTTCTTGTTTCGAATTTCGGTTTCGAGCCGATAACGTCCCTTGCCAATATTTTGGATCGAATCAGTTTCCTCTGAAAGATCTAGATACAGATAATTGCCGGAATCGCCAGAAGTGATTTCTTTGCATTTATCAACTGTCAGTACAGAACCATCTGCATTCGATGCATAGAGATAAAAATCGTAATTTGCTTGATATGGATGATTCGTGATAAAGGAAGGACGAATTCGATTGATAGTCTCATCAATAGGCTTGCCATCGAAGATAACATGAAGATCAAATGTAGAATTTGTCAAGAACATAGGATTTACATTCATGTCTCGAACAACATCGAAAGGATCAAGATCATATCGATTGACTTCTTCAATGATAGCAGTCAGAATATCCATCGTGATTGCATCCATCGTTTCGACAATCTTGATCATTCGATCACGATGTTGAGGATTCTTCAGATAATCATCAATTACTTCGATGATCACATCATCGTCCATCGAATCATACTCAAAGTGATAGAACATCCGACCAGGCCTATTGATCATGTTCTGATCAATGTCATTGCTATTCATCGACAGAAGCCAGAGCTTATGCGTCTCGATAACGCCGTCGAACAAAGTGAGCATCGCCTGAGCATGTTCGGGCTCAGAATAAACCTTTTCAAATTCATCAAAAACAACAACAGCCGACGTAGTGATAGATTCAATGAAAGTTTTGAAATCATCTCCGTGGAATGCTTCATTGACTACGATCACTGGACGATTATATTGCGTGCGCAGAGTTTCTGAAATTTCCTTCATCTGAACAGTCTTGCCTGCACCTTTGAATCCAGAAAACATAACTCCAGTGCCACGAGGACGACTCAAAAAAGTCTTGATGACTTTTGCAGTTCGATCCTTTGTATTGCCATAGATTTTCTTTGGCAAAGTGAAATTGTCAATGATTTCAAGATAATAACCAGACATCGGATCAAACTTGACCGAGTATGTCAGAGGTTCGAGTTGATCAGACACGAAAGAATTTCGGCTCGATTGAACACGAACAATATTGCCAGAACGAGAGAAAAAGTTGTTCATTTGAACCTTTCAAAAACAATGAATTACCAAGAAGAATTTTTACGAGCAAAACGGACGATTCGCTCACGAGCTTGTTTCGCCCCAGGAACATCCGAAGAAGCTACGATCTTATAAGGACCATATCTACTATCATCCCATGCAAGGACTTTGATGCCAGGATGTGTGATATTATCAATCACTCGATTTGCAAAGTTCAATCTCGTAGGATTTGCGCCATGACGGCTAGAATCTAGATATCCAGTGACTCCAAGAGCATCGATGATTGCATATGAATCGAGGCTCTGATCTGAAAATTCGTCTTGCATATACCTGCAAATACCGCCAATTTCATGATTGTGCGAATTATCAACATATTCGATCATCAAATCACGAATCTTTTTGTTTGCATTTTCTAGGTTTACCCACATATTAGTTCCCCGCTAGGAATTTTTTCCATTCCATGATGGTTTTCAAATCTTGACCACGATATCTAAGCGATTTCATGATTTCTTCTGCATACTCGAAGGCTGCTTTGACTGTGAATAGTCTTTTTTCTGCTTCTAGAATGATTCTATCGGATTCTAGAAGTTTGTCAAGCTCGCCTTTTGTTGGGGATCGACCTTGATACTGATCCCATCCAAATTGCTCAAGCTCTTCCCGATTGAGCATGCCTTGATAATATCGAGATCTATGACCTCGCAGTTCCATCAAAGCGGCATCGCGTTTGAATACTTCAAACTTGATTTCTGTCAAGAAGTTCAGATACTTCGAATGAAGCTTGGGAATTCTTGCAGCTTCATCATCAATGTTTGCTTGATCGATGATGCAGTCTGCTTCCCAGGCTTCTCGAAGAATGTCAAGAGCTGATTTCTTTGTGTTTTCAGATTGAGACATAGAGGAAAATCAAACTTGCCACAATAAATGCCAAGTCAAAAACGGTGCCGAGAATCAGATAGTTCCGATCGACGACACCAATCCGATAGAATCGAATTCCACGGAAAATGTCGTAACCAAAAACGAGACACGAGATAGAAACAACGAACAGTGCAATAATCAGTTGAGTCATAACAATCTCCAAAGTTGATAAAATCAATTATATGAAATCATTTGCTATCTGTCAATGGCCCATGTGCATTCCCATGCTTAGAGAGCAAACTTGCAAGAAGCTTCTTTTCTTTTTCTTCTTGACGAGCTTTTGCTTTTGCTTTCCGCTCTTCAGATCTAGCTTTCCGTTCAACTTCTGCTTTCTTCAATCTAGCCTCTGCCCTTTTTGCTTCTTCCAAAGCCTCAGCAACACCGCGCTTGATTATCGAGCTTTGGTCATCTGGTTGAACAATGATCTGATAGTCATAAGAAACTAAATGTCTTCGCAAAAGTTGAAGATCACTGTCTGAAATTTCTTCCCAATTGGAAATTTCAGTAACAACTCGAGTAAAATCGTAATCGTAACTTGATTGATCAACGACTCTAATCAGTGCAATTTTATGAATTCTTTCATCTTTCATTTCGATTTCCTTAAAATGACATTCAACCACTCTTGAGGATTATCTGCTCTCGCGTCTTGTGTAACCCAATATCCACCGGCATCAATATCGGAAATCGATTCATCAAAAATCTTCTTGATTGAATCTGAAGTCTGATTATTGAAGAATCTACCACTGATAATAGAAGATTCTTTGCCATGCTTGAATGACATATAGATGATTCCACCAGGCTTTAGTGCTTCCCACAAACGCTGCAGAGCAATCTTCAAGTCTTGATCAGATAGATGCAAAAGACTTGCACATGCCCAGATTCCATCATACGGATCGACCACGCTCAGATCAGAAAATTGCATCACCTCAACAGGAACGCCAGAATAATGTGTAGCTAGGCGAGCAAGACTTGGAGATGCATCAAAAGCAGTTACTCGAAGTCCAGCCTCTTTGAAATATTTCGTATCGCGTCCAGATCCACATCCTGCATCCAGGATTCTATCGCCCGTCAGATGCTCAAAAAATTCTTCATAGATGTGACTCATGTCAACGTGAACAGTTTCACAGAAAAACTTCGTCGCGTTCGTTTCATAGTAGGCAATCGATGCATCAGGAGATGTTGCTTGCATATATCGATTCAAAAATTTGGCTACATCTTCTTTTATCTGATCGATGTTTCGATTCGAAAGAGCATCTTCTGAGAGTGTAATTTTTACATCAATCACACCTCTAGATTTGAGCTCTTCCGAAATTAGCTCAAGACTTTGATTTTGCGATTTCTGCATCGACAAATCCCTTCAGAATCTTGCCATCATATCGACCAAAAAAGTTTTCCTTGAAGTGCTTCATGATCAGACCAACAGCACTCTTGTCAGAAAGATTGAATTTTGCAATTTCTGCTTTGATTTCATCACCAGTCAACTGCTTTGGCAGATATCGTTCAAGAATCGAGCGTTCGAGAATTGCTGTGAAGTTTCCGGGGCTGTGAGAAAGCAGTTCGTCTAGATTCTTGATGAACTTACGAATCGTCGCAATCAACTGATCATCGCTTGGAGTTTCATGTCCAGAATTCTTCGCTTCTGTTGTTGCTTCGCCAAGCAGAGTCGTCAGAAGATTTGCAGCAACTTCGTTGCGAGTTTCTTTCTTGCGAGCGTCCAAATGATCTCGCTTTAGTTGAATGTATAGACTCATTCTTTTTCCATTTCTTTCCTGATCAATTTACGATATTTGAATGTCAGCCAAATCTTCTTGAAAAATCCAGCATTCTCGAATTGAGAAATGACATTCTTGAATTCAATGATCTGATGAATTTGATCCATCTGGAGCTCTGCGATATGCAGAGTACTTGCTGCTGCAATTTGCCATTGCGACCAGAGATTCTGTGTGTTCTGATCATCGAACATCACATGATATCCAAGCTCATTCACTCCACGATTGACAATGCATGGATGATTCAGATAGCTGTCATCGTTTCCGTGAAACCCGAAGAATCCTTTGTTTGCCTTCATGAACATGAGCAAAAGAGCATTCACATGCGGAGTCGAACCAGATGTTGCATTGATATACTCTGTAAGAGTCATTGCTTGCATATCAAAATCCTTTATTGAGAATCAACATCAAGTGATGTTGTTCATTACGATTTCTCTATTCTATAGTCATCGACGTTGGATGTCAAACGCTTTCAATTTCTCCTGCCCATGCTTTCCACATGTTGATTGCCCAGAGAGCTTGCCACTCTGCATCTGCAAGAGCATTGTGGGCATTCTCATTCTTTGGCGGAACAAGATTTCCTTCCGGATCAACAAGACCCTTCAGCGTTCTGAAGCAATTGATCTTTCTGTAATGCCATGGAACTTTCTTTGAAATCTTTCCATATGCAGAAGTCATGATTACAATGTCAAAATCCGCACCATTTCCCCAAGTTTCCAAGGAATCAGAGCCGTACCAATCTGTGAAAGATTCAAGTGTATTTTCAAGAGTGTCTGCATTCTCGAAAATTGAATTGATAACATCTCCCCTCTGCTCTGCCCACCATGCCAAAGTGTCTTGAGAGATGTCAAGACCGTGTTTCAAAGTTGACTTCAGCTTCACAGACGCATAGAATTTGTCTGAAATTCCTGAATGATCAAATTTCACAGCTCCGATTGAGAGAATTCCTGCGTTGTATGAAGTTGACAACGTTTCAAGGTCAATCATACAGTTCGTTTTGAGCAAATTAAATGCCATCTTATACTTTCTGATATTTGTAGATGCCAATCAAAATCTTGGCATCGGATGTGTATCGAATAGAAACATAAAGATTCCAATTCGAAATTGTTTTACGATAGATCATATCATATTCTGTTTCGACATATCCAGAATCGCGCAACATTCCATTCAAGAAAGAAAACAAATCATAGATGTTAGTGCCGTAGACATAGAAGCAGTGCCGATTGACATCATATCTGGAATGAAGCGGATCTCTTCGAATTGAGATTTGCTTTCCAAACTTCTTGTTCAAAGAAGCATAAAGCCAATATTGAACGTCGTGTGTGCTAGTCAATGACATGATTTCTCCAAGATATTTCTAATCATTCTAACACAACTTTAAGCTAATGTCAAGCTCGTTCAGATGAATGAAAGGGGCATTTTTGCCCCTTCTTGTTCATTCAGAAATCAAGTTCCGAAAACAACATTCGCTGTTCCAGTTCCACTCGCATATTCAACCATCCAATATTTCCAAGGCTCGTTTTCGATGATCAACTTTGTAGATGAGCTGAAAGACTTGATTGGAGAACCCCACTTAGTTCCATTTGGATTGTTTTCGATATTGCTAACATAAAGGTTGACAACAGGAGAACCTGTAATGATCACATCAATCGAAATGGGAATTCCGCTCTGAAATTCAAGAACCGGAGATTTTGCTGGTGCAGATGCATTGATAAGCATCTCGTATGTTCTAACTCTATTAGCCATTTTTCCCTCTTTACAAAGATACAACAGTATATTTAAGAATTCCATATGCATTTTTCTTGGGATTCGGTCTATCGTATGCATTTTTCAGATCCGATAGACGTTTTTTTAAGATTTCAAGACCTTAAATAAATCGACGAAGAGCTTGACATCTTCTTTGAGATGATGTTATTCTCCAATCTAGGACTCCTCCCTGTAGAAGATGAGCCATGTCCCGGCTGCTAGGAAGAAAAGGGATGCGACACTGATGCGCTAATGGACTATGAAAATTGCCAAGAGAAGTTCAGTGCTGTGATAGAAAAATCAAGCACCTCCTGTAAGGAAAGTGAGCTAAACACATTCCAAACCCTCCCGCAGGATGAGCATGTTGGCTTCGTGCTCGACAAACCGGCTTTATTGGTCAAATACGCTCAGCTGGGCATCTGAGTCTCGAAAGAGAATACATCTGCCGCCGGATAATAGGTTGAAAGAAGCTACTGGAAATGAACCGTTGAAGATAAGAAGAAGAAAAGAACAAACGGATTTGTAATGGATGCAGTCATCTTAGATTGCATCATCTAATGTCATTCATCGTCATGATCCTCTTCGAGGACTTCGTCTTCTGCTATCCTTGAGTAGTAGATTTTCCTATGAGTCTTTGATAGACTGAACGTCAGATCGTCGGATCCTAAGACAATCAAAAGTTGTCATCAATTAGGTTTTGACCATGACGGGAGGGTTCTATTAGCCGAAAGACTTGAAAATAGAGTCAAGCCACCAATCTGGAAGATTCGGATCTTCGTATAGCTCGTAGAGCATGAGGTTTCCTTGACTTATGTCTTCCATCCACATAGCGATGGTGACTGACATCCATTTCTTGCCTTCTGCAAATCCATTCTTGTCACCGATGCGTGTTCCGAATGATTCATGATTGTAGAGATCAAGCATGGCCCGATCCGAGAAGTCTAGAACATGACTCCAATGTCTACCGAAGTATCTATAGATTTCGAACTTCTTACGAGCTCTCTTTGAAATTCCTCCGATTGAGCGTCTCGGAACTCCGTTTGATTTCTTTACGCGTTTAGCTGGGACATGCTAACCTCCCTGGATATTAAGATTTGATAAAAATGCAACTGAGGCCGTTCTCGTTGAAGATAGAAGTATTCAGTGAAGGACTCGATCCGAAGGAACATCATCATTAGACAGAACAGGATCAAGAGTCAGAGCTTCTGAGATCTCCATCATTGCTTCGCGATCTTTTGAGATTTCTTTGATCGTATCCCAGAAGTCTGTAAGATCGGATAGTCCAATTGTTTCAAGCGTTTTGATATATCTATCTCTCATAACAGGCTGAATAGACATCTTGATTGTTTGAATACTCTCTCTTTTGAACGGGAAGCATCTGTCATTCGTGAAAGGAATCAGAGGAGTGAGGATAGAATCTTTTTCAAACTGATATGGCATGATTAGAGCGACTCCATTCTCCATCGACACGACTATCGAGATGACAAGTTCGCCTGATATGAGCTTGACAATTCCAATATCTTCAAGGACAGACTCTGGCGAATCTAGATTTGAAAGGATCATCTTCATCGTGCTCATTTTACTTGAACCTCCACCATTTCAACATCAAACTTTTCTGATCTGTAAATCTTCATACGTTCCTGGAAGTGAGTCAAAAGAGTGTTAGTGTATTTCTTGTATCTCATGTCATCCACAAAGTCATAGAGTGTCATCATCAACTTTCCGTTTGATTTTCTGATTCCACGACCAATTGATTGTAAGACTCTGATCATTGACTTAGACGGTCCAGCAAACACGACATTTTCAATGTTTGGAATGTTGATACCTTGCTGACATGTCTGATACGTTGCGACGAGAATAATTCCAGGATTTGCAATTGCATACTTTCTGATTCTTTCTCTCTCGTCGGGGTCGATTCCGCCATGAATCATGAAGACTTCTTTTCCGTATTTTTCCGCCTTTGAGTTGAGATAATCATATATCGGAATCAAATGAGCCTCAACTCTTGAGCATAGAATCAACGTAGTTCCGGTTGATGATAGACCGATTGAAGCGATCGCTCTTGTTCTGAAATGATGATTACAAATGAAGTCAATTTCACCAACATAGTCGAGTGATTTATTTGTCTTGCAGATCTCTTCAGGGTACTGCATGATCATAGATTTAATCAACAATCCTGAAAGATCTCCGGACTCGATCAGCTCAGCTGTTGTTACGATTTTTTCAACAGGACCGAGATTTCCGATGATTGTGAGTTCGTTGACCTTTTCTTTGTCTACAGTTCCTGTCGTTCCGATCCGATAAGAGACATCAGTTGCCATCTGAAGAATTTTCTGTAGTTCGGTTCCTTTTGCTGTATGTGCTTCATCGACAATGATTGCATCATATGAGTTGATTACCGACACTCCATGAGTCTTCTTGATCATTTTCGAGATTGTTTGCCATGTTGAAATCAGAAGAGGTGGCTCAAAGTTTCTTTCTTGACCAGAATATAGAAGAGTTGCAATCTCATCACAGTCAAATTGATTGATTGTTGAGTATTCGATGAAATCAGAAAGCATCTGTTTCGTCAAGGAAATTGAAGGCACGATCAAACAAACTCGAAGATCTTTAGCAAGCATCCATCTCATGATGATGTAGATCGTCAAAGATTTACCGGATCCGGTTGGCATTGAAAGACAGATTCTTCTTCGACTTAGAGCATGATGCACAGCATCAATCTGATATTCTTTCGGTGTGATTGGATTTCCATTTCCATCAGATAGATTCAGACTATCTGCAAATTCTTGAACATCTTCTCTTGTGATTTCATCTGGATAAAAAGATGAGAATTGATTGCTCTCGACAAACTCAATTTCTGTTTGAGTAGAATCTGCGTAATGTGATAGAAGTTTAGTCAGGCCACCTGGAAGCATGCATGTTTGCATGTTATACATCGAAATGTTTCCATCCCATAGTTTAGCTTTGTACTTTGGATGAAATCTATAGCCAGGAGCTTTGAATGTGAAGAAGTCTTTGATCTCTGCTTGAATATCTCTTTCTGCAAAGACTCTTACAAAAGATTCGTTATATCTTTCAACTCTAATCATGATCTTCCTTTTTCTTATGACTTGCTATTTAGATAGCAGAAAAGAGGGCAGCACCCTCTTTTCGTTCACTGAGTGAATGTATTAGACTGTAGTCTTAGTTCCAGCACCTTGAGCGATAGACAGCGAGACAACTCTATCGGCCGCTGCCGAAGCTGGGTCGTTGATTGTACCTCCAGATAGAGCGACAGTCTGAGCCCCGATTGATAGAGTCTGACCAGCAGCAGGGACTGTGAAGTTGAAAGTCAGAACAGTGTTATTTGCACTGATTGACGCATATGTTGCAGTAACAGCACCAGATACCGATCCAGTAACAACGAGAGTTGGATTTCCTGTGACAGCAACAGCTTCGTTGAAAGATACCTTGACTGTTCTAGTTGCACCGGCTGTATAAGTGCCAGTTCCAAATCTGACCTCTGTGATAGATGCAGTACCGAGTCGAGTACCGAGACCACGAATTGCAACTAGAACTTCTTCAACGCCACCTTTTTGCTTGATTGTCCATCCAGCTTCGGTTGCGTAAGTTCTTTCTTTTTGTTCATCGGTAAGCCAGTTCGGCTTGCTTTCGTTTGATGTAGATGTTCCCCATTGTGACATTCTTATTTCCTTCAGAGAAGATGATTGATTTTCTACTTATTCTCCGTCACGATTTACATGAGCATGCCAGAGTCTTGTAATTGTAAAATTGTGGTTGACGTGATATTCTGGTTCTGGATGAACATGGATAACATGGCCTTTGTCCAGAACATATTCTTTTTCTTCATCGCCAACAACAGGATTCAGAGAATCATGTGAAATATAGAGTCCTCTTTGATGTCCAGCAGGGACTTTGATCTTTAGGACATCTTCAACTTCTTGATGGTCTCCAAATTTGATTTGACTATCGATGTTTGGCTTAGGATGTGTGAAGTTAGATGTAACTCTAGGGTCGACAGATGATGATGTAAATCCAGGAAAATGAACGGCTTTCGTGCTTGTCGATCCGTTCATGATTTCGTGCATATCTGTTCTCTTTCCAAGTCCAGTATAGACATAGAAATCTGACTGTGGCTTATGAGGAGCATTTCTAATTAGATCGCTGAATTCTTTGATTCTAGATCTAATAACATGCTCTGGGTCATAATGGATGAATTCATCCGCCTCGGCGTCAGATTTGAAATTTCCGAAATCTTTTCTTAGAAGATTGTTCATTCCTCTGTGAGTTTCTGCTTCTTGATTGCTATAGTAATGAATGAGTTCGGCTGTGGATTCTAGATGGCCATTTCTATCCCAGTGTCTTGCATTCTTTCCTGCAATTTCAATGTGAGGAAGTTCATTGTCATAATTGTGAATTGGGAATGATTTCGGTTTTTTCTTTATGGATGCAATCGGAGAATAAGAATCGCCATGTCTTTGATGAGGATTTGATTGCATTTGATCATCTTGTCTATAGAGATATCCGTTCTTTCCAGGATAGAATCCATGATTTGTTGCATGAATCAGTTCTGATCTAGAGAATACTTTCTGATGATTCTCGATTGGATCAAGAATATCATCTGCACTCGGTTCGATTTTTTCTTCGTTCAATTTAGAAACTCGACCTTCCGATTTACCATCCAAAGCCTGTGGAAGAGACTCTTTCCAAATCCTCTTCCGCATCTCGATGTAAGCATTTTCGATCAGTTTCATGATTAGTTGACGTCCTCAAGAACAGAAATCATTGCATTGATTGAGTTTGCGACACTCGCTTTGACTTTAACTACATCGCCGGCCATCAATACGATTTTTCTTCCTTTGATAGGTTCATCCGATAGAACAAGAGAGTCTGACTTCAGTTTCACATCTGCGGAAATCGACGCCACTGTCACAATTAGTTCATAGTCAACAACAGTTGCGGTCGTGTTGTTGATAGCAACATCCAGAACAAATGCTTTCTTCCCAGATGGAACTGTATAAAGAATTGATCCCGATGTCGTAGCATTTGCAATTGCTGCGCTTTTGAATTGATTCGATGCCATATGAATGCCTTATGAAAGTGCCAGAGACATAGCAATATCCATTCTCTGAAGTTCTTGAATTGTTGATTTGATATCTGAGATTTGAGTACCAGTCTCAGTAGAGATAATTCCAGTAATGTCTGCAAAATCTAGACCTTGCGCGATCTGATTGATTTTTACTCTCCAGACTTCAAATGTATCGTTCGGCTCTACTCTAATCATTGGTTACCTCTTATCCAGTTTTTCTAGAATCAAAGAAAACATCGATTTAATGTCCCCTAGATCCTTTTCGATTTGATCAATTCTATTGATGACAGAATTATTTAATCTTCGACGCTCTATTGCAGCAGCATATGCAGCTTGATTGTCGTTGATTATTGCTCCTGTAACCGGATCTCGTTTGAGATCCGGTTGATCCTCAACTTGCTTGAATTGTTTCGTGTTTATCATGTTGTTGCAATCATTCTAATCTGCCTGAATGTTGGAACTCGAGCAGAATCAATAGAATTCATCACAATTTTGATCTGAGCGCTATCAAAAGGAACAGAACTAGAAATCGTGTACTCCATGCCATCATATTGATCTCGAGATGTGTTGTAGTTAACGCCTCTAGAAGCAGTAGCTTTAGTCCAAGATCCGGCAAGCGAATTTCCGTTCGACGCAACTCTGTAATACAAATCGAATGATGCATTAGGAGCAATATTCACATCAAAATAAACTTTCAGTCCAATCGCAGCAGAACTAAGACGCAAAGGCTTCATGATATATTTTGCTTCAGAAGTTCCCGATTCTGAGATCTCTGAGAAATATCTATCAGATGTTGCAATAGTGATATTCTTTGTTTCAACTGTGAAAGCAGCTGGTGATGTAGTTACAGCAGTTCCGGTTGAATCAATAGAAGTCACAGTCACAGTCTTGTTATTTCCAGCAACCGCTCCTGTGATTCTGATCACCTGTCCAATTTTCAAGAATGCAAGATCTCCGGTTGTACCAGCAGAGAACCCTGTAGCAGAGAAAGTTACAGAATTAACAGATCTAGATGTAACATCAAATTCGGATACATTCATCTCTGTTTCCGTATTCTCGTTGATTCTATTTGAAACGCAAATCAAAGAGTAACGTGTCGTGTCAAGAACCGGACTCAAGAAGTTAGAATCACTTTGGAGTTGAGCAATCAACTCGACAGATTTCTTTCCGCTATTGAAAGATGTTTCATTTGCAGTATCTGCAATCATCAAAGTAGAATCAAAGAAATTGTTTTCGTACGGAATCAATTCAATAGGAGATGATGGCATCGCATAAGATTTCGAGATTCCTCTAATGAAATGCTTGACTGATGTTCCTGCGAATTGAATTTGTGATGCTACCAAGTTTGCAACATCTGCTTGGATAAATCTCGAAGCCCATGCCGATGTCGACATCTTAGAGAATCCAGTAGCTGTCGCAGCGACTCCAGAATCGAAGACTAGATGATCAGTATCTTTCCACAGAACAGTGAATGAAGCATTTAGAGTGCTGTTGGAGATTCCATTGATTGATTCCGGAATTCCAGCAAATCTAACAGACGATCCAACTTGAATTCCGTGATTTGGAATTCTGACTCGAACTTTTGATTGTCCAGACTTCGTATAGAACGCATTCTTCTCAATCTCAGTCATTGATAGTGCATCATTTGAAAACTTGATGTTAGCTGCGACAGAAGTATCAAACACACATCTATTGATTGTGAATTTGATGTCTTGCAATTGATCCGCACTCCATGTTGATGCATTCTGAGATTTGAAAATTGTTCCAAGATATGGCTGCTTAGCAATTCTTTGACCAGTGATAACATCATCTTGTCCAAGCTGAGACACCCAGACTCGATAGTAAGGAGAATCAGAAGCAAGAACAAAACAATACTCAGTTCCGCCATCGAGATAGATAGGGAAGTTCATTTTGAATTTTGTTAGACCAGCCCCGTTGCTAGACGCGTTGACTTTTGATGGCTTGAGAGTTACTCTAGATCCAGGAACTACGTTCGTTGTTGGAGATCCGTTCACCATTTCTCGGATTTCAATCGATACCGGCAGAGATCTATCTTTCGAGTAGAAGTATACATCGATAGATTCAACAAAAATTCCGTTTCCATCTGGTGTTGCAAAAGACTGAGCAAGCGGATCGTAATATGTCGTAGACAATACATTGGATGTAGTGCTGACGATTTGACGATTTTCGCTCACAGTTTCTTTAGCAAATTCACCATTTCTAGTAGAAAGAATAGTTCTTTCTCTATTTTCTGTGAATCCGTTTGCCGAATAGATGCCAATTGCTTTAGTCGTGAAGTCTTTCCCGTTAGTTGCAGAATCCGAAAGAACAAAATTTCGATTTCCAGTTCTAAATCTGATCTTTTCATTCGATGGAATTTCAAAGACGCCGGCCAGCTCTCCGTACGAGTTCGTAATCATCGAAGGAGCTTCAATTGCCGACAACGTTGCCGATGCACCTGAAATTGTTCCGTAGATCGACTGACCTACAGTGAAAGAACCTCTGATGTTGACAACATGAATCTTAGAATCATCATCAATCACAACAACGCCAGTAGCGGTCGCGACTGCAATGTTTCCGTTCAGACCATTATGAACGACATCTCCGGTTGCAAACGCTGTAACTGCTGCATTTTGTTTTGCAGATGCTGTTCTTGCAGTCTGATTTGAATTAGCTCCAGCCGATGTCGTGTAATCGAAAGTTCCAACCTTATTTGTCAGAGTGAATTTTGATGCGCCATTGACATATGCGTTTACAGAAACATCATCGAAAAATGCATTCATCTTCGTTTCTGGTTTCAGTCCAGATGCAAAGAAAGAAACGATTCTAGATCTCACGAATGGAATGATATCAACTGAGATGATTCTATCCGAAAGAACTTTCGTGTCGTAGACCGCCTTGACATAGCTTAGAACTCCAGATCTAGATTGTCCCTGAACCACTGTCGTGATTGCAGTTTGCTCTGATCTATCACCTCTGTCAATGTCAACGATAGATGTCGAAACACCAGTCCATGCAGTTTGCCATTGATTCCATACAGTTCCGAGTTCGGCTTTGTACTGATTGACAACTGCATTGAAATTACCTTCTTGGTTGATCACAATATCTGGTCTGTACTTTGACTCATACCATTCATCTGAACTCGGATTCAATGCGACGTTTCCGATAAAATTCAGTTGAATATACGGAGTCACAGATTCGGTCGTCGTACCAAACGGCTGAGAAATCAAAGCCGATGAAGTAAAAGGCAAAGTAGCAATTCCGTTGTTCAGTGCATATCCGGCAGCTTTTCTATCAGCATCAGATACGACAGTTTCAATAAAATTGATTGCTTCTGCAAAGTAAGACGGTCTCAGTTTGCCTTCTAGAACATCGATTGACGATTTGAATTCTGCAGAATCTGTATCTGCAATCTTTTGATCTGTCAAGGAATCAACGATGAATCCATTCTTGAATTGCAAGTTACCGACGCTATCAAAGAGTTGCAGATTGTTTGTCTGATTCTCCAGAAGAGACAGAGCGGTGTAATATTCGACGTTTGACAGTCTACGATCAAGAGATCCAATGTCTTTCATTGTATATCTCTTATTATCTTCTTTCTTGATCGAAACAGCTGGCGTTCCAATCACAGAAGGTGAGATAGTCATCGTGAAAAGAAGCATTGAATTTTCTGGATTGCTTGGTTCGACTGGATTGTCCGAAGGAGCTCCAATCGTTCTGACAAATTCTCCTGTTGCATTCAGAGCAATTTTATCGATTCTTGGAAGGAAGTAAGAGTAATCTGCGATTACATCAAATCCAATTGCTGGAATCAGCGATGAAGAAAATCCAGAAGCAGTTTTTGTTGGTCTGAAGTCGATGCAATCAAAGAGGTTCAGAGATTCGTTTTTCTTGTTCGTATGACTTTCAGATTCTAGCTTCTGATAAGAATCAATCGTGAAATAATCACCGACAGACGAATGTTCATGGTAATCATAGTAGACTCTGATTGGAGAATTAGGAAGAGTCAATGTCTTATTCGAGACAGCACAGAAATCGTAGAAAGAATCTTGAGCGCCATTTGAAAAGACATATCTGTCCGTGATATCAATAGCGGTCGATCCAACAGGAATTGCAGATCCGAAAGATACTGGAGTTCCAGTTCCATCAACAAATTCTTCAACTTTGATGAGTCTGATTCCGTCAACTTTCGACAAGTTAATCAGTCTAGATTGAGCAGCCGATTGAGACGTGAAGTCTTCTGAGAATCCTCTGACAATCGTCTTTACTCTCTCTTTTGATGTCTTCTTGATTGTTGCGATCACAGAAACAGTCTGACCGTTATATCCGGAACCAACTGCAATCGTAGCAACGTTCGATGAGCTGTTCAGTGTGATCGAAGCAGCAATAACATCG
>Ga0255220_1000290_pt1 | contig 21495 bp, 19 predicted proteins | sample Miss_Colum_RepB__FD_188423 | JGI IMG/M metagenome (GOLD analysis project Ga0255220, IMG submission 188423) | Freshwater microbial communities from Mississippi River, Louisiana, United States - Miss_Colum_RepB_8d | ecosystem: Environmental > Aquatic > Freshwater > River | place: USA: Louisiana...
CAAGCGCCACCCCGAGCTGGGTCGCCCCGCCCGCGCCGACTATGCGCACCAGCGGGTGATCGACGCGCAAGGGCAGGTGCTGGGGGAGTAAGGGCAGGCTCAGCGTGCCGACGCAAAGTGGCGTACTAGGTCGTCGGCATTTCGCGCCAACAGATTGGCGTCCACCCCGACCGCGGTGAACAGCGTGCCCTGGCGAATGAATGCCTGGGCCAGTTCCCTGTCTCCGGTCAGAATGCCCGGAGCCTTGCCGCAAGCGCGAATCCGTGCAATGGCCTCGTCAATCACCGCCAACAAATCTGGATGGCGCAATTGCCCCATCAAGCCCATGCTCGCGGCCAAGTCGCCAGGGCCGATGAAGATCCCGTCAACCCCATCCACCGAGGCGATGGCTTCAATTTGCGACAAGGCCTGCAGAGACTCCACCTGGACCAAAAGGCACAGGGCCTCATGCGCCCGCTGGGCGTAATCGGTCACTCGGCCAAACCGGCTTGCACGGGTGATGGCGCTCACCCCGCGAATACCATCGGGGGGATACCGAATGGCCCGCACGGCGGCCTGGGCTTCCTCGGCGCTTTGCACATAAGGCACCAACAAGGTTTGGGCGCCCATGTCCAACAACCGCTTGAACACCAGCGGGTCGTTCCAGACGGGGCGCACCACCGCGTGCGTGGCATAACCGGCCAGCACTTGCATCTGGCGGAGTATGTCATCGTCGTCATTGGGAGAATGCTCCATGTCCAGCAGCATCCAGTCAAAACCAGCCCCTGCCACCGCTTCGGTGGCGTAGTGACTGGCCAGGGTCATCCACAGGCCCGTCTGGTGGCGACCTGCCTGCAGGGCTTGCTTGAAGGGGTTGGTGGGCATTTGCATGATCAATGGCTCAGACAAACTGAACGCTGACACTTCCGAGCGGGCCAAAATCGCCAAACAGTGTGTCGCCCTTGCGCGCATAGACGACGCGCGTGAATGACCCCGCCAACACCACATGGCCTGCCTTGAGGCCCACGCCATGCTGACCGAGCTTGTTGGCGAGCCAGGCCACGCCGAGGGCAGGATGGCCCAGAACGCCAGCGGCCACACCCGTCTCCTCGAGTTCTGAATTGCGATACATCAGGCCTGCGACCCAGCGCAAATCCACATCCATGGGTCGGACCGGTCGGCCGCCCAGCACCAGGCCAGCTGCAGCGGCATTGTCGGCAATCGTGTCCTGAATTTTGCGCGTGTCGACCAAGCGTGCATCGACAATTTCAAGCGCTGGCACGACATATTCGGTCGCTCGCAGCACATCCACCAAACCAACGCCAGGTCCCTGCAAGTCTTGGCCCAAAATGAACGCCAGTTCAACCTCCACGCGAGGCAGGCAGTAATTGGCATGCGGGACTTTGGCCCCTTCTGCAATCATCATGCTGTCCAGCAGATAGCCGTAATCGGGCTCATTGATGCGCGAGGAGGCTTGCATGGCCTTGGATGTCAGACCCACCTTGTGACCAATCAAGCGTGCACCAGCGGCCATCTTGCGCTCCACCACGGCGGTCGAGATGGCGTACGAGTCCTCGATTTCGATGGCGGGAAAGGTGTCGGTGAGCAGTGTGGCTTGTCGGCGGTCACGCTCAGCGTTCATCAAAATATCCACCGCTTGCAAGCGTTCCTGGGGCGTCAACATGGTCTTCTCCTAAAAAAAGCAAAGGTTGGCCCATTCGGTCCGGTAGGACCGATCCATGGACCGGCATCAAAAGACGGGGACCGTCAGGTCACCACGGTCAGAAAGCGTTCATTGAGTTCGCGGGTGTGATAAAAAATCCCCCGACCGATCTCGTCCCATGTCCAGGTGGTGGGTTTCATGTCGGGATACCACTCGTAACCACCACAAAACGTCTCGAATCGATTGCCTGAAGGGTCGAACGCATAAATCGTGGTGCCCTTTGTGATGCCATGGCGAAGCGGACCAATGTCAATCTTCACCCGGTGGATCGTCATCACGTCTGCGGCCTTGAGCACCTGTTCCCAAGTGCCGAGCAAAAAGGAGGCATGGTGCAAGGTGTCGTCACGCTCATCGCGGACAAAAGCTATGTCGTGGGCCTTGGTCGAGCAGCTCAGCCAAACCGCCATGTCGGTCTTGCCATCTTCCATCAGGATGTGTTCCACCACCTGAAAGCCCAGCACCTTGCAGAACAGATCGCGGCTGCCGTCCACATCGCTGCCGTGAATCTGCCAATGATCCAGACGGATCGGCGATATGCCATGCCGCCCATCCACAATGGCCTCTGGGTTGAGGGTTCCAAGTTCATTGCCCACATCGGATTTGTGCGCGTACAACTCGAAGAAATGGCCAGTGGGCGCCTTGAACCGAACGCGCTCGCCCGTCTCGAGCAGGTCGCCAGCGGCGATCCGCTCGGTCGACACGCCGTAGGCCTGCAGATCTCGCTCTAGCTGGTCAAGTGTGGCCTCGTCCAAAACCTTGAACCCGTAGAAATCCATGCCGGGTCGATCGGCCTGACGCAAGACCAAGCTGTGGTGATCCCGCTCGTCCAAGCACTTGAAGTAGGACCTTCCTGAGGCGTCTCGACCCATCGGTTTGAGCCCCATCACGCGGCTGTAGAAGTGCTCGGCCTGTTCCAGGTCCAGCACACGAAGCTGGCAGTGGCCAGGTCGCAAAACACCAGTGAGTGCCATATCAATTCTCCTATCGGTTCGGGAACGGTTGCGTCATGAGGGGGATCAGGGCATATCGGCTGCGGTGTAGACCAGCGTCACCAGCGCATCGTCTGGAATGGCAGGGATGCGCATTGACCAGTCGGTCCAAGCCTTGGAGAGTTCGGCCAAGGTCGCAGGCTCCCGTGCCTTCAAATTGGCGCGCTCGCGTGCGTCTTGCCGGATGTTGAACAGGTAGCGATGACCGTCGACCTCCAGGTATTTCCAGTCGCCGCGCAAGACCGCCTTTTGCTGGCGATGGTTCATGCGCCAAAACAGGGTCCGCTCTTCGACGAGATCGGGGTCATGCAGGTGCGCCAACAGCGACATGCCATCGAAGCTGGGAGGGGTATCGGGCATTGCTCCTGCAGCCTCCAGCAGAGTGGGCACCCAATCCATGGTGATCACGGCTTGCTCGCTGACACCGCCTGGCGCAATGCGCACTGGCCATCGCACCACATAGGGCACCCGGATTCCTCCTTCGGTCAGGTCCATCTTGCCCCCAACCAGGGGCCAGTTGTCGGAGAATCGCTCGCCGCCGTTGTCGCTGGTGAAAACGACAATCGTGTTGTCTTGCAAACCTGTGGCACTGAGGGTCTCCATCAATCGGCCGATGCCCTCATCCATGTGATGAATCATGCGCTGGTAGGTCTGGACCGAACCGCCATCCAGATGAAAAATCTTGCCCACCAAGGTATTCGCCAGCGCACGGTCCTCGCGCGTTTCCCAAGGCCAGTGCGGCGCGGTGTAGTGCAGGCTGAGCATGAAGGGGGCATCGTCTTGTGCACAGCGTTTGACAAAGTCAATGGCCCGATCGCTCAACAGATCGGTCAGGTACGTGTCGTCGTCCACTGGCTGGTGGTTGTGCCAAAGGTCTTTGTGGCCGCCAGGGTTGGTATGGGTGAAGTAGTCCACACCGCCGGCCAACATGCCGAAGTGCTCGTCATAGCCACTGCGCAGGGGAGAGAAATGCGGCGGATGACCCAAATGCCATTTGCCCACCAGCGCGGTGCGATATCCGGCCCGCTGGAGCAGACCAGGCAGGGTTGGCAAGTCGGGCGACAGACCATGTGTGGGCAAACCCGCATTGGCGCCGTGCAAGGGCTCGTCCGCTGCCCCTCGAAAATGGTATTGATAGCGCCCCGTCATCAGGGCAAAACGTGTGGGCGAACACACTGGCGAGTTCGAATACCCGTTGACAAAGCGCATACCCTGCTGGGCCAGGCGGTCGATGTTGGGCGAGACTGGGGCACGACCGCCGTAACAACCCAGGTCGGCATAACCCAGGTCATCGGCAACAATGAACACAATATTGGGGCGTTGAGCATCACGCATGATGGCGTCTTCTGTGTGATCGACAAGCGTTGCGCTCAATCGATTCGGATACCGGATGAGGTGATCAGGTCGCGCCATTTGCGCGCATCGTTGCGCATCAACTCCGCAAATTGAGCAGGTGTGGACGGTGTGGCCTGCATGCCCATTTCCTGAAACTTCTCAACCACGTCGCGACGGCTGAGCAAGGCCACGATCTCGGTGTTCCAGCGCTGCACGATTTCAGGCGGCGTCCCTGCACGCGCCACCACCCCGTCCCAGTTGCTGGTGTCAAAATCACCCATGCCTTGCTCGGCCAGGGTCGGCAACTGCGGCAGGGCTGGCAAGCGTTTGTCGCCCACCACCCCAATGCCTTTGAGCTTGCCACTGCTGATCTGCGGGATGGCCACGTTGCTCGTCAAGAACATGAACTGCACCCGGTTGGACAACAGGTCGGGAATGGCCTGCGCCAACTGGCTGTAGGGCACATGCGTGGCAAGCACTTTCTGATGCTGTTTGAACAACTCGCCTGCCAGATGCGCCGGCGTACCGCTGCCCCCTGAGGCAAAGCCCAACTCGTTCGGACGGGCCTTGAGCAAGGCCACGAACTCCTTGAGGTTGTTGACCGGCACGCTCTGGTTGACCACCAGCACGCTCGGCGCCCGGTCGATCAGCGACACCGGTTGCAGGACCTTGTCGAGATCCACCTTCTGGGCCGGGATCAACACCGGAGCGGTCAGCACCGGCATCAGCATGCACATGAGGGTATACCCGTCGGCGGGTTGTCGCAGCAGTTCACCCACAGCCACCATGCCGATGGCGCCAGGCTTGTTCTCGACCACCAGCGGCTGACCCAGCGGGCCACTCAACAAACTGGCCATCAAACGGGATACCAAGTCGGGCGGTGAGCCGGGTGGAAACGGCACCAACCATCGAATGGGTTTGCTGGGCCAGACAGGGGTCTGGGCCATGCTGGCGCCGCTGGCCAGGGCCAGGGCCCCCAGCGCAGCATGCCGCAGCAGATCGCGCCGGCTGGCCAAAGAATCTGATCGCGTCAAGGGGTGTCTCCGTTGTGGTGGTGATGAGCTTAACAGCATGCTGCTCGCTTGGCGGCATTACATCAGCGTCCACTCGTTTTGGGGCCAGTTTGGGGCATGCACAAGGGCTATGGCCCATGCATAAACCGGCTTGAGCGCGCATGGACCTTGCACCCAGAATGGCCCATCACGCTTGACACCAAACGCCTGTGCCCCAACGCCCCCACATCGTCATGATCGTTGCCGACGACCTCGGCTATGCCGACCTGAGCTGTTGTGGCCAGACCGACTTTGTCACACCGCATCTGGATGCCCTGGCGGCGCAAGGCACGCGACTGACGCAGGCATATGCCAATGCACCACTGTGTACCAATACGCGGGTCGCACTGATGATGGGGCGTTACCAGTACCGCTACGCCCTTGGCTTGACCGAACCGCTGCGACATCAACAGCGGCACGACCCCGCCATGGGCCTGCCCCGTGACGAGCCCAACCTGGCCAGCTTGCTGATGCAGGCGGGTTACCACACCGCGCTGGTGGGCAAATGGCACCTTGGCGCCCTGCCCCTGCATGGCCCCCTCAAGAGTGGTTATCAAGAATTCATGGGCGTGATGGGCGGCTTCAGCGGCTACTTCACGCATTTGGGCGACGGGGCAACGCACGATCTCTATGAAGGCGAGGAACCCCTGTACACCGATGGGTATGTCACCGATCTGCTGAGTGAACGTGCCGTCCGAGTGATTCACGCCGCATCGACGCAGTCAAAACCTCTGTTTCTAAGCCTGCATTACACCGCGCCACATTGGCCATGGTCGGCGCCCTCCAACGAGGCCCAGGCCCGGCAACAGGAGCGGGTGGCCACCGGGCTGGCCGACGGCGGTTCACCACGCATTTATGCCGAGATGGTGCAGGCCATGGACCACGGCATTGGCCGCGTGCTCAACGCCCTGTCGGAACAGGGCATGGCCGATAACACCTTGGTGATCTTCACCTCCGACAATGGCGGCGAACGCTATTCGAAAAACTGGCCATTTGTGGGACGCAAGATGGACCTGCTCGAAGGTGGTCTACGGATTCCGCTGTTGCTGCGCTGGCCTGGTCATGTGGCCAGCGGCAAGGTCAGCGAACAAGTGTGCATCAGCATGGACCTGACCGCCACCTGCTTGGCAGCAGCGGGCCTTCATGGCGCGCTAGAACGCTTGGACGGTTGCGACTTGTTGCCGTTGTTGGCAGGTGAGCAAGCCCAAGAGCGTACCTTGTTTTGGCGCATGCGCAACCGCGACCAAGCCGCGGTGCGCCACGGTGCGTGGAAATATCTGCGTGTCAGCGGCCAGGAATACCTGTTCGATTTGCGCCATGACTGGCGTGAGCGTGCGAATTTCGCCAGCACCCATCCCGACCGCCTGATCGAGATGCGCAGGCGCTGGCTGGACTGGAACGCCACCATGCTGCCTGTGCCCAATACGCCAGAAGGCCCTCGCCTGTTCCACCTGAGCGACATGCTCTGGTGAACCCCAATTCAAACCCAAAGGAGACAAGCGCGATGATCAATCTAAACCGACGCAACGCCCTGTTGGGCGCCATGGGGGCATTGACCGCCCCCATCTGCGCCCTGCCCGCCCTGGCGCAAGACAGCTACCCGGTCGGGCCGGTTCGAATGGTGGTGGGATTTACCGCCGGTACCCCACCAGAAATATTTGCGCGGATGCTGGCCGAGAGGATGGCCAAATCTCTCAAGCAACCGTTTATTGTGGAAAACAAGCCTGGCGCTGGCAGCGTCATTGCCACCGCCCAAGTGGCCAAAGCAAAGCCCGATGGCACCACCTTGTTGCTCGGGGTTGCGGCAGGGCTTGGAAGCGGGCCGCATCTCATCCCCAATGCCAATTACGACCCACGCACCGACTTTGAACCGGTGGGTTTTGTGCAACGCGGAGCCTATTTCATCAGTGTCCGACCGGATTTGCCCATTCGCACGCTCAAGGACTTGGTGGACTACGCTCGCGCCAACCCGGACAAACTGAGTTTCGGGACCCCAGGGGTGGGCACCCTGCACCACCTGATCTGGGAGTTGCTGCAGGCACAAACTGGCATCCGTCTGGTGCATGTGCCGTTTCCGGGCACCCCACAACTGGTCAATGAAGGGGTGGCCGGCCGCTTGGACCTGATGATCGAAGGAGCTTCCTCGCTGGTCGTTCCTCACGTCAGAGCCGGGAAATTCCAATACATCGCCACCACTGGACCGCGCCGCTCCGCACAATTTGCACAGGTCGCGACTGTGGCAGAACAAGGATTTGCGGCACTTCAGTCCGAGTCCTGGTGGGTGTTGCTGGCCCCTCGCGGCACACCCGAGGCCCTGCTGCGCCCCCTGCGCCAGGAGTTGGCCCAAACATTGGCCACACCCGAAGCCAAGCGCCTGCTTGAATCGTTGGGCGCCTACGAAGACGGCGGCGGCGGCGGCTCGCCAGAGCAGGTCAAGGCCTTTATGAAGAGCGAGTACGAGCGCTGGGGCGAGGTCATTCGCCGCGCCAACATCAAGGTCAACTGAGACAGGCCCAACAGCGAGTTGGCAAGTCGGCCGGCAACCGATCACCGGCATCGGTTGCTGCGCCAGCCTGGGCTCGACTTTCGCCAACATGCCCTTGGCATGACCCATGTCTGCGCGGCATTGGTGCCAACGGCGCAGGTCAAGTGAAATCCCCCCATCGACATCCAAAAAGGTCCCCCATGAACTACCAATGCCTCGAAGACATCATTGCCCACCAGGGCAGCATCCTCCCCACCTTGCGCAACTCCAAGGCTGGCATGTACCTGTACCCGGGTGTCGCCCCGGAATTTTCGAATTGGCGCGATGAACAGCGCGCATGGCGCGAGACAGCGGTGCTGTTTGACCAATCGCACCACATGCACGAGGTCATCGTGGAGGGCCGTGACGCCGCTGAATTTCTGTCGGGCCTGGCGGTCAACACCTTCAGCAACTTTGATACACACCGAGGCAAGCAATTCATCGCCGTCAACCCCGAGGGTCAATTCATCGGGGACATGGTGGGCTTTCGCGAACGCGACGACCAGTTTGTGCTGGTGGGCCGCGAAGTCATTTGCAACTGGGTCGAATTCAACCTGACCGAAACCCGTCTGAACGTCCGGGTTCGGCGCGACGCCCGCTCGCCCGCCCGACCGGACGGCAAGGCCATCAGCCGACTGCACTACCGTTTCCAGATCCAGGGCCCACAGGCGGGGGCAATCATCGAGAAACTCAATGGTTCGATGCCCGATATCAAGTTTTTTCACATCGGCACTGTCCAAATCGGCACCAAGCGGGTGCGCGCACTGCGCCACGGCATGGCGGGTGCACCGGGCCTTGAGATCTGGGGGCCTTATGACGACAAACCGTATATCCGGGACACCATTCTTCAAGCGGCACGAGATCTGGGCATTGATCTGCGGCAGGTGGGCAGCCGGGCCTATCCCACGAACACACTGGAGTCAGGATGGATCCCGAACCCCTTGCCCGCGGTTTACACCGGTGACGGCATCATGAAGCGTTATCGACAGTGGCTGCCAATCGAAAGCTACGAAGCCAGTGGGGCCCTGAGCGGCAGCTTTGATGCCACGGATGTGCGCGATTACTACGTCACGCCCTACGACATGGGCTATGGCCCGTTCATCAACCACGACCATGCCTTTATCGGTCAGGACGCTTTGAAAGCCATGGCGGACAAGCCACACCGCAAAAAAGTGACATTTGAATGGAACGGCGAGGATGTGGCGCGCGTGATGGCTTCGTTCTTACAGCGCGAACAACCCAATCACAAATGGATCGAATTCCCATGGATGTCGTACGCCGCGACCAGCTTGGACAAGGTGATGATGGGCGAGCGCATGGTGGGCATGGCCATTTTCAGTGGTTACAGCTTCAACGAACGCTGCGTGCTCTCACTGGGCATGGTCGACCCCGATATCCAGCATGGTGACGTGCTCGACATGATCTGGGGGGATGCCGACGGCGGCGCGGGCCTGGCCTCGGTCGAGCGCCATGTTCCCACCACCATCCGTGTGCGGGTCTGTCCGGCACCCTACGCGGCGGTGGCACGCGAGCAGTATGCCCACGGCTGGCGCACCCGCACTGCCTGAAGGGGCGCATGCCATGGACGACTGGATTCTGACCTTGACCTGCCCCAACCGTCCGGGCATTGTCGCGGCGGTGAGCACCCGCATCGCGCAAGCCCAGGGCGACATCACCGAAGCCGCACAGTTTGACGATGCCCAGACGGGTCAGTTCTTCATGCGTGTGGCCTTTCGGCATGCCCCCGACGTTGGCGCGCTGCGCGAGGGCATCGGCCAGGAGGCAGGCCTGCACGGCATGCAATGGGCCTTGCGACGTTCGGAACAGCCGCGCAAGGTGTTGATTCTTGTGTCCAGGGATGCGCACTGCCTTGGCGATTTGCTGTACCGCGCTCGTATTGGCGAATTGGGCATGGAATGCGTCGGGGTGGTCTCGAACCATCCTCGCGATGCACTGGCGGTCATGCTCGATGCCCATATTCCATTTCATCATTTGCCGGTGGCGCCCGGACAACGGTCTGAACAAGAGGCGCAAATCCGCCAATTGGTCATCGACTCAGGGGCAGAGTTGGTGGTGCTGGCCCGCTATATGCAGATTCTCTCGAACGATCTGGCGCGCGACTTGGCGGGGCGGTGCATCAACATTCACCACTCTTTTTTGCCCGGTTTCAAGGGCGCTCGACCCTACCATCAGGCCTATGCTCGGGGCGTGAAGATGATTGGCGCCACTGCCCACTACGTGACGGCCGACCTGGATGAGGGGCCGATCATTGCCCAAGATGTCGAGTACATCAGCCACGCCGACACCCCAGACGACATGGTGCGCAAAGGACGCGATATCGAGCGCCGGGTGCTGGCCCGGGCTGTGACCTGGCATTTGCAGGACCGGGTGCTTATCAACGGTCACAAAACCGTGATCTTCCACAAGTGAGCCCACCCATGAGCTGCGTCCGTGAGCACATCGCCACCACATACTCCATCGAACTGACGCCAAAATCACTTGCGCGCGTTCCAGACCTGCGTGAGCTGCTGCCCCACGGGACACGGGTGTACTTGGCGCACCTGCCCGGCACCGACTTCGCCACCATGTTGCAGGCCGCCAAACGCGTGCAGGCCGAGGGATTCGAAGCCATGCCGCACCTGCCTGTCCGCATGCTGCCCAATGTGGGCGAGCTGACCCGCTGGGTCGAGTGCTACCGGCACGAGGCCGGCGTGCGCGGGGCGCTCGTGATCGCAGGCGGACTCGCACAACCCATCGGGCCATTTGCCGACGCGTTGTCGGTGCTGCGCACCGGGGTATTTGATCAGCACGGCTTTACACGACTGCACCTGGCGGCCCATCCCGAAGGACATGCGCAAATGGATCCAGGCGGCGGCCACCAGCAAGCCGATCAAGTGCTGTTGGCCAAGCAAGCCCACGCGCGCAACACGGACGCTCAGTTGGCCCTCGTGACCCAGTTTGGGTTTGATGGCAATGCCATGGCGAGCTGGTGCCAGCGAATTGAAGCCTTGGGGGTGCTGCTGCCGGTTCACATCGGGCTTGCCGGTCCCACACGCTTGATGCGCTTGCTTCAGTATGCGGTTCAATGCGGGGTCGGTGCCTCCTTGCGTGTGCTGCAGCAACGCGCTGCCGACTTGCGCCACCTTGTCCGCCCTTTCGACCCACAAGAAGTGATGACGCAGCTCTCTGAAGCCAAGGCGACGGGCTTGGCTGGTCGGCTGGAACAGTGGCATGTGTTTGCCCTGGGTGGGGTCCCGGAAGCGGCACAATGGTTCAACCATGCCCTGCAACTGGAACCCGCTGCCCGTGCACCCGCCCGATTGTCGACGGCGTCTTGCGCTGCTTGATCACGGCAAAACCTGTCCTGCACCATGTCGCCCAATCAACCCAACACACGGCATCCGCCGCCAGGTGACATGATGCACGCACTGGAGATGCGGGTCGGTCAGTTGCGTGCCCTTGTGGTGGTGGTGGCCGAAGGGGGGGTGAGCGCTGGCGCTCGTCGGCTGGGGGTGGCCCAACCCACCCTCACCCGCGCCATCCAGCAGCTGGAAATGGCCCTGGGTAGTCCGGTTCTGGCGCGTGGCCCAGGGGGGCTGGAACTGACAGACTTTGGTCGTCTTTTGCTGCCACATGCGCAACGCCTTCTCAGAGCACATGAAAAGGCACAAGAAGCCGCCTCACAGCTGCGCGGGGAGCCGCATGCGCAACTGCATATCGCGGCCTCCGCCTTGCCCCGCCTACTGCTGCTGCCAGCCGCCAGCCGCGCCCTGTGGGCTGCGTATCCCGAAGCACAGTTGCAGGTGAGTGAAGCCGCTTACCCCCATGTGTTGCAACGCCTGGATAGCGGTGCGTTGGACATGGCCATGTGCCCAGTCCCCTTGTCGCAGCTTCCCCAAGCCTACGAAGCTCGTGAGTTGCTCACGGTGGAGCTGGCGGTCACCATGCGAGCCGATCACCCCTTGCGTCGTGCCCGCAGCCTTGCAGACCTGGCCAGCTGCGAATGGATTGCCGCAGGCCCTAGCTTTGGCCAGGGCCTCCCGGAGGCCTTTGCACGCAATGGCCTGCCCGCGCCAAGTTGCCCGGTGCATTGTGAGTCGTTGGAACACGCCTTGCGCCTGGTGGGTCACACAACGATGCTGACCCTGGCACCGGCCGAGGTGGTGCGGCAACTGCCGCTGGCCGACAGCCTGTTTCAACCCCCTTTGCGAGACCAGATGCCCGCGCTGACAATCGTGTTGCTGCTCCCGCGCCGTCGCGCACTTTCACCGGCTGCGCAAACCCTGCTGGCGGCACTCGAACAGACTGCCCGGTTGATGCGAGAGGCGATGCGCTGACATGGAAGAGATGCCCCTGCAACACCTGCTGGCCCTGTCGGTGATCCATGACAGTGGGAGCATTACCGAAGCAGCACAGCGTTTGCGGTTGTCGCAACCTGCCCTCACCCGGGCCTTGCGCCAGCTGGAGACCCATGTGGGGTTCACCCTGTTTGAGCGGCACGCGCGCGGGGTGACCCTGACGCCTTCGGGGCAGGCCTTTCTGGCCCATGCTCAACTGGTCCAATCGCTGACGCAACAGACCAGCGAGGCGGTGCGCCAGTGGCACCGACAACGACCGCGCGAGGTGCGCATTGCTGCCGCCGATGTGCCCATGGTCGAACTGCTGCCATCAGCGCTGGCGCTCTTGCGCCACTCGGCACCGGATGTGCGCGTCCGTCTGATGGATGCCACCGCCCCCGAAATCATGGCCTGCTTTCGAGAGGGGTTGATCGATCTGGCACTTGGGCCTGTGCCCCCACATGACCCATCAGACCGCTTGCGAATTGAACCACTGATGGACGCCGAGTTGGTGGTTGCGGTGGCGCCCAACACGATGGTGTCAGACAACGCCACCTTGTCCTGTCTGCGTCACCTTGGGTGGGTGGTACAAGGCCCGCTGGACGGCTTGCCCGACCCCCTGGGGGACTGGTTTGCCCGCGCGGGCGTGGAGGCCCCACGTCGCATCCTGAGTTGCGAGTCCGCCAGCACCGCGTTGCAGTTCATCACGGCCGAGGGTTTTGTCGGGCTCTTGCCCGAACCCCTGGCACGACCGGCCCAGTTGCGCGGGCAGATTCGTGTGCTGAGCATCAACGACACCTTACCGAGCCGCCGGATGGCATTGTTTTATCCCCAGACCCGTCCGTTGGACGATGCCGCCCGCATGCTGTACTCGGCGGTCCGCCTGGCCCTGCACCATGCTCGGACATAATGGCTGTTGACCACGGCCCGCCCTGCGCGCGTGGCGATCTCCATGCAATTGCACCAACTCAAAGCCTTTGTCTGTGCAGCCGACACCGGCAGCCTGAGTGCTGCGGCGCGCGTGCTTGGGCTGACACAACCCTCATTGACCCGGTCGTTGCGGCAGTTGGAGCTGGCCGTGGGGGCCACGCTGATGCAACGCGGTGTCTCGGGCCTGGTGTTGACCGACGCAGGCCAGGCCTTGCTGGCCCATGCTCGGCAGATCACCGACGAGGTTCGGCGCGCCGAAGAGAACGTGCGACAACGGGCGGGGGCAATGGGCGGCCAAGTTCGCATCGCCTGCTCTGCTGTGCCCGCACAAGCCTTGCTGTCCCATGCCGTGGCGATGATGCGGCACAGCTTTCCAGAAGTGCAGTTGCTGGTCTCCTCATCGGTGTATCCAGCGGTGATGTCGCTTTTTCGGACATCCTCGATTGACTTCGCCGTGGGCCCACTGCCGACAGAGGGTCTGGGCGCCGACTACCAGTCCGAGGTCATCATCCAAAGCCGGTTTGTGCCGGTGGTCCGGCCAGGCCACCCCTTGGCACAACGACAGCAACTGGCCGATCTGGCAGGTCTGTCCTGGGTTGCCGCTGGCCCCACCACAGGGCCGGGAGATGCTTGTCAACGTGCCTTTGCCAGCGCGGGACTTCTCCCTCCCAGTGTGGCCGTCCGCAGCGAAACCATCGAAACCGCGGTGCATTTGATCGCTCGGTCCGACTGGGCCAGTTTCATACCAGAACCGCTGGCCCGCGATGCGGCCGAGCGTGCGATTGTTGGGATGATCCCCATCCTGGACCCACTGCCTGAGCTGCAGGTGAGCCTGTTTCGGCCAGCCAAACGCATCCTGACACCCGCCGCCCAGGCGCTCTATTCGGCCATCCGCAGCGCCAGCTTGCGTCTGCCAGGTCAAAGCGCCTCGCGCTCTACGCGCTAACCCCAGTTGCCGCCGCGGCTGGCCTCGGGTCGAATCCCGGCATTGCCATCTTGCATGCCCACAGGAGACCCCCATGTCCCGCTTCTCGCTTGACCGCCGCCAGATGCTGCACGCCGGCGCTGCCACCACCCTGGGCCTGGCCTTGCCGCAGGCCCAGGCACAAGCCTTTCCCAGCCGGCCCATCAAGCTGATCTGCCCCTGGCCGGTGGCCGGCTCCACCGACATTGTCATGCGCGCCCTGGCCGACAGCGCCAGCCGCGTCCTGGGCCAGACCGTGCTTATCGAGAACCGGCCTGGCGCCAGCGGCATGCTCGGTCCCAACGAGCTGGTCAAGGCCGCGCCCGACGGCTACACGCTCTCGCAGCTGACGATTGGCGTGGCGCGACTGCCGCACATGCAGAAGATGAACTTTGATCCGCTCAAGGACTTCACCTACATCGCCTGCCTGACCGGTTACACCTTTGGCATCGTGGTGCGCGCCGACTCGCCCTTCAAAACCGTCAAGGACCTGGTCGACTATGCCCGGGCCAACCCAGGCAAGTTCAGCTACGGATCCACCGGCAATGGCACCACGCCGCACCTGGCCGTGGAAGAATTTGCCAGCAAGGCCGGCATCTCGCTCAACCACGTCCCGTTCAAAGGCAGCTCCGACGGCCTGCAGGCCTTGCTGGGCGGCCACATCAATGCGCACAGCGACGCCACCGGCTGGGCCCCGCAGGTCGACGCGGGCACGCTTCGCCTGCTGGCCACCTACGGCAGCAAACGCACCAAGCGCTGGCCGCAAGTGCCCACCCTCAATGAACTGGGTTACGACACGGTGTCGGATTCGCCGTTTGGCATTGGCGGCCCCAGGGGCATGGACCCGGCGGTGGTCAAGCGCCTGCAGGACGCTTTTGCCAAGACCCTTGAGGACCCGGCCGTGCTCTCGGTGCTCGACAAATACGACCAGGCCGTGATCTACATGGATTCGGCGCAGTACACGCGCTTTATCCGCGAGACCTTCGCCAAGGAAAAGGTCACCATCGAGCGCCTGGGCCTGGCCATGAAGGGCTGAACCCGCCCTCGCCGCACCCACCCGCACGCACGCACCCGCTGCAGGCCACCACCGGCCTGTGCCGGGTGCCTTGTCGTTTGTGTGAACACATCCTAGGGAAAACCACCAAAATGTGATCTTTGGCGCTCATTACGATGTCTGGATGAACGCTTTGACGTCCTCCGACACCGATGCCGAACCCGCACCCCTGCTGCTGGCGCGGCAAATGGGCAAGCGCTACCCCGGGGTGCTGGCGCTCGATCGGGTGGACTTTGCGTTGCGCGCGGGCGAGGTGCACGCCCTGATGGGCGAGAACGGCGCGGGCAAGTCGACCCTGATGAAGATCCTGGCCGGGATTGTGCGGCGCGACGCCGGTCAGCTGTGGCTCGGTGGCCAGGCGGTGGACTTCCAAAGCGCAGCGCAGGCCCAGGCGCATGGGGTGGCCATCGTGCACCAGGAGCTGAACCTGATGCCGCACCTGACCGTGGCGCAAAACATCTGGCTGGGGCGTGAGCCGCGCCGCTGGGGACTGTGGATGGACGACGCGGCCCTGCTGGCGCGCACCCAGGCCCACTTGGCGGCGCTCCAGCTGCCCCTGGACCCGCTGGCCCCGGTGCAGCGCCTGAGCATTGCGGCGCAGCAACTGGTCGAAATCGCCAAGGCCCTGACGCAAACTGCGCGCGTGCTGATCCTGGACGAGCCCACCGCCGCGCTCAACCCGCACGAGGTGCAGGCCTTGTTTGAGGTGGTGCGACGCTTGCGCGATCAAGGGGTGGGCGTGGTCTACATCTCGCACAAGATGGACGAGATCCAGCGCATTGCCGACCGCATCACCGTCATGCGCGATGGCCGCAGCATCGCCACCCTGCCCGCCAGCACCCCCTTGCCCAAGCTGGTGGCCCTGATGGTCGGGCGCGAGGTGGCCGAGACCGCGCCGCTGCCCAAGCCGGCACAGCCCCCGCGTGAGTGCCTGCGGGTGCAAGGCCTGCGCCGGGGCCGCGCGGTGCAGGACGTGGGCTTTGCCCTGCACGCAGGCGAAATCCTGGGGTTTGCCGGCCTGATGGGCGCCGGCCGCACCGAGCTGGCCCGCCTGATCTTTGGGGCCGATCGGCGCGAGGCAGGTCAGATCTGGGTGCAGGGACGCCCTTGCCCCATGCGCAGCCCGCAGGACGCGGTGCACGCTGGCGTGGCCTACCTGCCCGAGGACCGCAAACAACACGGCCTGGCCATCGGCATGAGCGTGGAGGCCAACGTCACCCTGGCCAGCCTGCGCACCTGCCTGCGGGGCGGCGTCTGGCTGGCGCCCGCGCGGTTGGCACAGCGCGCGCGGGAGGGGGTGCACCGGTTGCGCATCAAAACGCCGAGCATCGAGCAGACCGTGCAATTGCTCTCAGGGGGCAACCAGCAAAAGGTGGTGATGGCCAAGTGGCTCCTGAGCCAGGGCGAGGTGCTGATCTTTGACGAGCCCACGCGGGGCATCGATGTCGGGGCCAAGGCCGACATCCACCAACTCATCCGCGACCTGGCCGCACAAGGCAAGGCGGTGATCGTCATCTCGTCCGAACTGCCCGAGGTGCTGGCCCTGTGCCACCGCATCCTGGTCATGAAGGAAGGACGCATCACCGGCGAGCTGCATGGCCCCGGCATCACCCAGGCGCAGCTCATGCACCTGGCCACCCTCCCCCAAGCCCTGGACCCCACATGACCTCTCACCCCGCCTCCAACTGGTCGGCGCAAGCGCGCCAGATGCTGCTGGCCATGGCCAGCTTGCTGGCCCTGGTGCTGGTCTTCTCGCTGCTCAAGCCCGAGGCCTTCATGACCACCGACAACCTGATCGGGGTCCTGCAATCCACCACCGTCATCGGGGTGCTGGCGATTGCCAGCACCTTCGTCATCGTCACTGGCGGGATCGATCTGTCGGTGGGGGTGCTGATGACTTTTTGCGCGGTGACCGGCGGCGTGGTGATGGCCGAGTGGCGCGCCCCCCTGTGGCTGGGCGTGCCGGCGACCATCGGCACGGGCGCGCTGTGCGGGGCCCTCTCGGGCCTGGCCATCACCCGGCTGCGCGTGCCGCCCTTTATCGCCACCCTGGGCATGATGATGCTGCTCAAGGGCCTGTCGCTCATCATCACCCGCACCAAGCCGATCTACTTCAGCGATGTCGAGGGCTTTGACCAGATCGCCCTGGGCTCCTGGATCGAAACCTGGCTGCCCAGCCTGCCGCTTCCCAACGGGGTGCTCATCTTTGCCGCTGTGGCGGTGATCAGCGCCGTGGTGCTGCGCAAAACCGTGCTGGGCCGGTATGCCCTGGCCATCGGCAGCAACGAAGAGGCGGTGCGCCTCTCGGGGGTGAATGTGTCGCGCTGGAAGGTGCTGATTTATGGCTTTGCGGGCGGCATCTGCGGCGTGGCCGGTTTGCTGATCGCCTCGCGCCTGAACTCGGCGCAACCAGCGCTCGGGCAGGGCTACGAGCTCGACGCCATTGCGGCGGTGGTGATTGGCGGCACCTCGCTCAGCGGCGGGGTGGGCAGCTTGCTGGGCACCGTGATCGGCGCCTTCATCATGAGCGTGCTCATCAACGGCCTGCGCATTCTCTCGGTCGCGCAGGAGTGGCAGATGGTGCTGACGGGCGCCATCATCATCCTGGCCGTCTACACCGACAAGCTGCGCCGCCAGCAGGACTGAGCCCTGTTCACCGGCCCGAGACCGCACCGCCCGGTCCCGATCGGCCCCACCAGGCGGCGACCCATTCAATACCCATCAAGGAGGCCCAATGAACCCACTCAACCATTGGCGCGGCGCGCTGGCCGCGCTCAGCCTGGCCGGTCTGGCCGGTCTGTCACAGGCGCAAGAGATCTACATCCCGATCATCTCCAAAGGCTTTCAGCACCAGTTCTGGCAGGCCGTGAAGTCGGGGGCCGATCAGGCCGCCAAAGACCTCAAGGTGCGGGTCAGCTTTGAAGGACCCGAGACCGAGCAGCAGGTCGACAAGCAACTTGACATGCTGTCGGCCGCGCTGGCCAAAAAGCCGCGTGCGATTGGCCTGGCGGCGCTGGACAGCAAGGCCGCCATTCCACTGCTGCGCCGCGCCCAGCAGGCGGGCATCCCGGTGATTGCTTTTGACTCGGGCGTGGACAGCGACATTCCGCTGACCACCGCACAGACCGACAGCAAGGCCGCAGCGGCGCTGGCCGCCGACAAGATGGCCGAGAAGATCGGTGGCGCGGGCCAGGTGGCGGTGATCGGGCACGATCAGACCAGCACGACGGGCACTGGGCGGCGCGACGGCTTTGTCGAGCGCATCAAGTCGCGCTATCCCAACATCCAGGTGGTCGATGTGCAGTACGGGGGGGGCGATCACCTGAAGTCGGCCGAGATCGCCAAAACACTGGTGCAGGCCCACCCGCAGCTCAAGGGGATTTTTGGCACCAACGAGGGTTCGGCCATCGGCGCGGGCCGTGGCATCCGCGAGGCCAAGAAGACCGGGGTGGTGATCATTGGCTTTGACTCGGGCAAGGCCCAGAAAGACATGATCCGCGACGGCACCATCGCGGGCGCCATCACGCAAAACCCAGTGGGGATTGGCTACCGGACCGTGGAAGCGGCGGTGAAGGCGATCAAGGGCGAGAAGCTGCCCAAGATCATCGACACCGGCTTCTACTACTACGACAAGTCGAACATGGGCGATCCGAAGATCGCCGCGGTTCTGTACGACTGACGCGCCGGCTCAATCGGCCAGGAAGCGCTTGACCAGCAGCGACCAGTAGGCCGAGCCGATCGCCACATTGCGGTCGTTGAAGTCGTAACCGGGGTTGTGCACCATGCAGGCCCCGTGGCCGTCGCTCTGGCCATCGCCGTTGCCAATCAGGAGGTAGCAGCCCGGCACCTCCTGCAGGAAAAAGGCAAAGTCCTCGCTACCGGTCAGCGCCGGGCCCTGGCGGTTGACACGCCCTGCGCCCACCAGTTCTTCGGCCACGGCAGCGGCCAACTCGGTCGGGCCCGCATGGTTCACCAGCACCGGGTAACCCCGCTGGTAGTTCACCTGCGCCTTGACGCCATAGCTTTGTGCCTGCCCGTGCACCAGGTCCTGGATGCGCTGGGCCAGCAGCTCGCGCACCTGCGGATCGAGCGAGCGCACGCTCAGCTCCAGGCGCGCGGTGTGCGGGATCACGTTGTTGGCCACCCCGGCGTTGAAGGCGCCCACGGTGATCACCGCGGTTTGCTGCGGATCCACATTGCGCGCGACGATGCTCTGCAGGCCCAGCACAATGGCCGCACCCGCCACCACCGGATCGGCGGCGCGGTGCGGCATGGCGCCGTGGCCGCCCACCCCTTCAAGCACGATCGACACATAGTCGGACGAGGCCATCATCGGGCCTTGACGCAGCACCAGATGCCCTTGCGGATGGCCCGGCATGTTGTGCATGGCGAACACCGCATCGCAGGGAAAGAGGCGAAAGAGCCCGTCGTCCATCATCTTGCGCGCGCCGCCCAGGCCTTCCTCGGCGGGCTGGAAGATCAGGTGCAGCGTGCCCGAGAACTCCACCTGCTGCGCGATGTGACGCGCCGCAGCGAGCAGCATGGCGGTGTGACCGTCGTGGCCGCAGGCGTGCATGATGCCCGGCTGGCAGCTGCTGTAGGGCAGGCCCGTGGCCTCCTCGATGGGCAGCGCGTCCATGTCGGCGCGCAAGCCCAGCGATTTGCCACCGGTGCCCCGGCGCAGCGTGCCCACCACCCCGGTGCCACCCAGGCCGCGGTGGACCTCGTAGCCCCAGGACTGCAATTGCTCGGCCACCAGGTCGCTGGTGCGGTATTCCTTGTAGCCCATCTCCGGATGGCGATGGATGTCGCGGCGCACGGCAATGAACTCATCGGCTTGCGCCGTCAGCGCCGCCAACAAATCGTGCGCAAAGGGTTCGCGGGGAGCGTTCATCGGCCGGCCCTGATCATTGGGGTTGCAGGTTGATGCTGCGCGCGATCTGGCGGTAGCGCTCGATCTCGGCGTTGTAGATGCGGGTCAGCTCGGCCGGGGTGCGCGGCTTGAGCACCACATTGCCCGTGGCCTCCAGCGCCTTGCGGTTCTCGGGGTTCTCCGCGGCGGCGTAGAAGGCCTTGTTCAGTGCGGCAATGACCGGCTCCGGCGTGCTCTTGTGCACCTGGACACCGGCCCAGATGTCAAAGTCCATCGCCTCCAGGCCCGCCATCGTGGCCATGGCCGGGAACTGCTTGAACAGCGGGTGCGGGGTCTTGGAGGTCACCGCCAGGCCACGGATCTTGCCGTCCTGCAGGGTCTGCGGGATCGAACCGGCCATGGGCAGGAAGGCCATGTCGATCTGGCCGCCCATCAGGTCGGTCAGCAGGGGCGCGATGCCCTTGTAGGGCACATGAATCGAGCTGACGTTGGTCGACTGGGTAAAGCGCTCACCGATCAGGTGGTAGAGCGAACCGGGGCCGACGCTGCCGTAGGTGAGGGGCTGGCTGGGGTTCTTGCGCGCGTGGTTGATCAGATCCCCCACGGTCTTGACGTTCAGACCCGGGCGCACGGCCAGCACGGTGGTGGTGGTGGCAAACTGGGCCACCAGACGGAAGTCCTCGGGCTTGTAGCGAACACCGGCAATGGCCAAGGGGGCCAACACCAGTTCCATGGGGCTGCCCAACGCCAGGGTGTGGCCGTCGGCCGGTGCATTGAGGACCTTGCTCAGGCCGATCGAGCCGCCAGCGCCGCCCAGGTTCTCGATGATCATGGTCTGCCCCAGGCGCGCGGCGGCATCGGGCTGGACACGGCGGGCAAAGAAGTCCGACGGGCCACCGGGCGGGTAAGGCACCACCAGGCTGATCGTCTTGTTGGGGTATGCGGTGTTGGCCTGAGCGCTCAGGGCCATGCCGCCCAGGGCGGCCAGCAGCACGCGGCGAGAGATGAAAGGGGTTTGCATGGGATGTCTCCGTGAAGGAATGGGGTGAATGGCAGAACAACACCCTCATGCTAAAAACCCAGATTCAATGTGTCCAATGCATTGTTCAGCAAGATTCAATACATTAAGCGCATTGAATCAACAACTTGTAAGCGTCCCTCCGGCGGCAACAGCGATCGCAGGTGCGGTTTGGGGGGGCGCAGGGGCTCAGCCCTGCGCGTCGTCGCCGAAGTACTCGGGGGGCACCAGCGCCAGAAACTCGGCAAAGCCACTGTTGCCAAAGGGCACATGCTTGCGAATGGCGGCGGCAATGGCGCTCTCGACGCCAGATTCGATGGCCAACACAATGGCCTGGTGATCGGCGAACGAGGCCTCCATTTGCCGCTGGGTAAAGCGGGGCTTGACGCGGTAGCGCTTGATCATGCGGCGGGTGGTGCGCAGCACATCGGCCATGTACTCGTTGTGCGCAGCGGTGTAGACCACCTCGTGAAAGCGCACATTGGCCTGCTCGTAGCCATCCACATCCCCGGCCTTGAGGCAGCGCTCGCAGGCGGCCAGGGCGGCGTGCAGCTTCTCGCTCAGCTCGGCGCTCAGGCGCCGCGCCGCCAGCGAGGCCATCACCACCTCCATCTCGCAGAAAAACTCCAGCATGCCGCGCACCTGGTTGACGGTCAGGCGCGAGACCCGCACGCCCTGGCGGTGCTGCATGCGCACCAGCCCGTTGGCCGCCAGCTG
>Ga0255220_1000291_pt1 | contig 21327 bp, 17 predicted proteins | sample Miss_Colum_RepB__FD_188423 | JGI IMG/M metagenome (GOLD analysis project Ga0255220, IMG submission 188423) | Freshwater microbial communities from Mississippi River, Louisiana, United States - Miss_Colum_RepB_8d | ecosystem: Environmental > Aquatic > Freshwater > River | place: USA: Louisiana...
CGCCGACCGTCAGGCCCTCGATGCGCAGCGTGGGCTGGCCCACGCCCACCGGCACGCTCTGGCCGTCCTTGCCGCAGGTGCCCACGCCGGTGTCGAGCTGCAGGTCGTTGCCAATCATGCTGATCTTCTTGAGCGATTCGGGGCCGCTGCCAATGAGCGTGGCGCCCTTGACCGGGTACTGGATCTTGCCGTTCTCGACCCAGAAGGCTTCGCTGGCCGAGAAGACAAACTTGCCGTTGGTGATGTCGACCTGGCCGCCGCCAAAGTTGGTGGCGTAAATGCCGCGGCGGATGCTGGCGATGATCTCTTGCGGATCGCGGTCGCCCGCCAGCATGTAGGTGTTGGTCATGCGCGGCATGGGCACATGGGCATAGCTTTCACGGCGGCCATTGCCGGTGGGCTTGACCCCCATCAGGCGCGCGTTGGTCGCGTCCTGGATGTAGCTGCGCAAAATGCCGTCCTCGATGAGCACGTTCTTCTTGCTGGTGCAGCCCTCGTCGTCGATGTTGAGCGAACCCCGGCGATCGGCGATCGTGCCGTCGTCGAGCACCGTCACGCCCTTGGCGGCCACGCGCTGGCCAATGCGGCCGCTGAAGGCGCTGGAGCCCTTGCGGTTGAAGTCGCCCTCCAGCCCATGGCCCACGGCCTCGTGCAAGAGCACGCCGGGCCAGCCCGGGCCCAACACCACGGTCATCTCGCCGGCAGGCGCGGGGCGCGAATCCAGGTTGGTGAGCGCGGCCTGCACCGCATGGTCCACATAGTCCTCGACGCGGGCGGCGTCAAAGTAGGCCAGGCCAAAGCGGCCACCGCCGCCGCCACTGCCCACCTCGCGGCGGCCGCCCTGCTCGGCGATCACCGTGACCGACAGGCGGATGAGCGGTCGCACATCGGCGGCCAGCGTGCCGTCGGCGCGCGCCACCATCACCACGTCGTACTCGGTGGCCAGACCGGCCATGACCTGCACCACCCGCGGGTCGCGCGCGCGGGCCAGCTGCTCGACCTGCATCAGCAGGGCCACCTTGGCGGTGCTGTCGAGCGTGGCCAGCGGGTCCAGGGCCGGGTACAGCGTGCGGCTGGCCGCCACCTTGGGGCGGCGCTGACCGACGCGGCGCTGTTGACCGGCGGCGGCAATGCTGCGCACCGTGCGCGCGGCGTCCATGAGCGAGGCCTCGCTCAAGTCGTCGGAGTAGGCAAAAGCGGTCTTCTCACCAGCAACCGCGCGCACGCCCACGCCTTGGTCGATGCTGAAACTGCCGGTCTTGACGATGCCCTCCTCGAGGCTCCAGCCCTCGCTGCGGGTGTACTGGAAATACAGATCGGCATCATCGACCTGGTGGGCCCGGATGGTGGCCAGCGCCTGCGTGAGGTGCCCCTCGTGCAGGCCGTAGGGATCGAGCAGCAGGCCACGGGCAATGGCCAGGCGTTCAAGAGTGGGTTCGCGAGAGATCATGGGGGCATTGTAGGCAAGTGTGAACAACACCTGCACGGGGCGGGCTGCAATTGAACACGTCGTGCCTGGCACAAGCAATGAAACCTTAGGTAAACTTTTTCAAGACAAAAGGGGGGCATGATGTCATTGCTTTGGCTACACGCTGGGCTGCTGCTGCTGGTGATGGGGGTGTTCCATCATTTGTTCATGCGGGGTCTGCAAGAGAAGGCCCTCTTTGGCATGGCCAAGGTGCGCGACGCCTTTGTGATGCTGCTGGCGCAATCGCAACTGACACAAGACGACCCGGTCTTTGCGCACTTCTACCCGCGCATTCAGCGCATCCTGGAACAAGCCCCAGACCTTGCGCTGGACGACATTGCCGATGCGGTCTTCGATCTTCGCTTTCGGGGGGATCATGATCATGCCTTGCGCCTGGCGCAGCAAAAGCTCACCCAGGTTCATGGCCTGCAGGCGATGGCCCATCCCAAGGTCAGAGCCGCCGTCTGCCAGTATTACCAAGCGGTGGCCCTGCTGATGATCAGCCACAGCCGCCTGCTGGGCCTGCTCACAGCCCTGGGCCGTCTCAAGGCGGTGCAAGGGCTGGAACGTCAACTGACCATGGCCCGTCAGAGCAGGATCGGCTTTGTGGTCCACAACAAGCGACTGCTGGATCGGGCCCAGCGCACCTTGGACATGCTGAAACACTAAAGCGTGTCGAATTCGATACATCTTCACGTTCATCAACGCTTTTTGTCGATGATAATTATTAAGATTAGAACTAATTATATAGAATTAAATACCAATTAATAGATATTAAATTGTATGATGAAGCAACGGCCACACACAGAGTGATGACACGCATGTGGCCCAGGGGTGGCCACAAACATGCTGTTGTCAATTCTTGAGACTTATCAGGCTCAAACGCAGTTCGCACGCGTTCAAGGGGAACGGTTCGAGCGCTCGTTGGTTGCCTTACTCAAATTAAATCCCCAATACCAAGCCTTATTCGATAGGGCCTGGCTCTGCAAAGACTGGCCACAATGCGTTTCGATCAACTATCAAAGGCACGGCATCGGAATTGACCTGGTAGCGCAGTTGCTAGATGTATCCTGTTATTGCGCTGTTCAGCGCAAGTTCTATCCACAAGCGGTTCTGCTGGACGAGCCTTGCAAATTCTTCACACTGTCAGGCAAAGAGGGCCGACAACTTCATCACCAATGTCTCCAATACGTGGGGCAACAAACACCAGGCCCTAACTGGAGTCTTCATGAGAAAAAGGATGACCGGGATAAAAGTATAAAAATTAAATTATTTTAAATTTTTCATAATACCAGCGTTAAAATTTTAATTTATCATCTCCTTATATAACCCAGAATTTTACATTATTCATATTGAATTCAATGCAAATCACGAAACCATCATTTCAAGTTTCCACGCACATTATGAGCACGGCCAATAAAAACACATGGACTGCTATTTATATCTTTATTGTATTGCTGAGCATATCAATTGTAAGCGTATTTGGAGTTGAAATATTTTATCGTGATAAATACTATAGACAGCTATCCAAAGGTGAAGCGGCCAATAGTTTTTCAGACATCAGGACTGAGTTAAATAACAAATACAATCAAACCATGTCTGAAAAAATTTCCAAATTATCTGATTTCTGCACAAAACTTAACAATCAACCCAAAACCAAAGAAATTTGCACTCAATACATGGAAGAAAATAAAAATTTCGACGAAGTACTTATATCAGACGAATCAAATACAGCCGCTTTAGCCTCAAAAATAAATGATTCCGAAAAATATTTTCAATACATTTCAAAACGAGAGATTGGAAAAAGAATTAGTGCCCTTGGAGAAATTGGCACGCCATATCTGTTTGCCATACTTTTTATTTTTATTGGCTTCTGTGGCTCCTCTTTAGGAGGCTTACTCGAAGAAAATAGTATTTTTAATAGCGAAAAAAATGTAACTCGTATCGCAAATCTAATTATGGGACCGATATGCTCATTATTAGTTAGTCTTGCAATGTTTTATATTTTCATGCCCGAAGACAATGAAAACATTATCTTTGCAAAACGTCTTTTTAATCTACCAATCTCCGTTTATATTTGCTCATTCATTTTCTCTGTTACGCCAATAAAATCATTTGAAAATTTAGTCATATTTGCAAGCAACCAGCTAAATTCCCTCGTATCCAAATGAATTTTATTTTATACCAATCGGTATGATTGTTGTAACACCTGAGCCAACACTAGTTGCCCCTCCCTTAGAATCCCGTTCCTTAAAATACAAAGTATACCTATCTCGAATATGCATCCATCCTGACCAAGTCTCAAGATAATAATCAGAATTCATCTTAGTAGAAATCACTAACCACAAAATCATATTCGATTCCACGTGTGGAACGCTTGATGCATCAACAACTCCAATCTTTATTTTTGTCGCATCTCCACTTTTCGTAAATCTAACCAATCTAACCTTCAAAAAGCAGACTGGCAGATTGTCACCGTTAATCATTTTTTGGATAATTTTTTTCTCCGACATTATTATGCCATTGCTTTTTAGCCAATCAGAAATCTTACTTATTTTAATCACACATCTTCCTTTGATCAATATTCCAAAATCAACAATCAAGTTCGAAATATTAAAAATTTATTGTCGTATAAATTAATTATTGCAAAATTTAATTCCTTGTCAATTCCTATGGTGATAGTCACGAAGTAAGTAGGAATGACTGATGATACAAACCATAATAAAAAAGGAATATGGGAATCCATAAAACCGGGAATTCCAAATATTGACATCAGAGAAATTGGTATAAGCTTGGTATCAAAAAACATGCCGAAGGTTAAATAGGGGGCCGGGCGGTATCAGCTGGAGATATGGGCACACGTACACAATAAGTGCGACAACGAAGGAGTAATCACCGCAGCGATGTTGATCAAGAGTTCATCACGCCCTACAACCCCGAACAGAACGGTATGGTCGAGCGGGTTATCAGAACCCTCAAAAGATCACTGCGTTCATCGCCACCAGTTCGAGACCCAACTGTACGCCAGTCGGGTGATAGGGGATTGGATCAGCTTCTACAACCACCGGCGCCCTCATTAGGCGCTGAAAATGAGGCCCCTTGTCGAGAGGCGTATGCTTTAGCAGCTTGACCTGTGCAGAAACCGCTGAGTCAATACACATTGACTTCAAAGTGACCTGATCAGGATGTCGTCTTCATGCTGCTTCAGGGACGTCTGCTCGATTGATTTTCCTCTGCATGATAGGCCTTGACAGGCGTACGGATAAGCCTACATCCGCTCTTCTTGAAAATACATGCTGAATCAGCCTATCAACTAGATAGGCATTAGGATCACAACAACCACCCTAGAAGGCAGAAAAACAAATTGACTTTTTATCTTCAGCCTTCAGACAAACAACAGTGCTTACCTTTTCGAAAAAATTAAATTAAATTGCTTGACATCACATATTAAAACAAGTTAAATTGCTACCCACAACTCAATCCCCATCGTCAATTATATAAGCAAGCACCGCACGCCGCAATGTAGGATTTCTAAAATCAAGGAGTAAAAATGAAATTCGAACTAATCCAACAACTGACTTTCATTATTGGAACAATAGCCGTGGCATCTGGTTTTTTCAAATGGCTACTTGAATACTCAAAAAAAATACAAGGTGAGAGAATAAAAACTTTTTTGAAAATAAATGATGATTTTATTAGTAATAGAGAATTTGCAAATATCATTGAACTACTTGACATTGACTCAGTAGAGTTAACAAGAATTGGCGTGCATGAAAAATTTAGATTTCTACGATTCTACGAAACCATCGCAATTTACCTAAAGACCGGTCTAATTCAAAAAGACATTGCATTCTACATGTTTGGATATTACGCAATACAATGTCGAAATAGCATTAATTTTTGGAACAACATCAACATAGACAGCCCATATTGGCACTTGTTTAATGAATTTTCGGAAACAATGGCGGCCATGGAAGAAACAATTCAAGCAGAGAACGAAATTAAATTGAAATTAAAATTTTAGGAGCCACCATTACTAAAGCAGAATTGCCGAAGATATTAATATATGAATGTCTGAAAAAAACTGTTATTACGATTCATACTCGCTGATTCTTTGGGTAAATTGAAAACGGGAATTGATGCACGTGGTTTGATGTAATTCCACCGCTTCAATTATAAGTTGGATCAATAATTATTACCCATTTAGTCTCTTTGGGGCCTGATTATTCATTAAGAGAAAGTGGCGATTGGTCGGCACTAGTCACATCATGGCCCGTCAGAGCAGGATCGGCTTTGTGGTCCACATCAAGCGACTGCTGGATCGGGCCCAGCGCACCTTGGAAGGGGTGGGGGACACCTTGCATAACGGCGTCTGAACGGGGGCCTTCATGATGACGACCACCTCTGCGCCGCGCACCTCTACGCTGGCCCAGGTGAGGCCATCCATGCTGGCGTCAAGACTCACCCCAGACCTGGGGTCAAACCCACAAAGCTTGTTGGCCAAGCGTCCCATGGCGCGTGTGGCCAGCAGTTCCTTGGTGGTTTCAAGCGATCCCCGAAGAACCCCCGACGCCATGGCATAGGCCATGCCGCCATCCATGACGACCTCTCCGGCCATCAACCGTTCGCGCTGCGATGCGCTGATCTGCGCGTACAGACCCACATGACCAAACAAGCACAGGGCGACCAGGCCCGATGAACACCATGGCGGCATCAGAAGTCCCTCGCAGCACGTCCATCGCCGCGATAGGACGAGGCCTTTCGAGGTTCCTGCGCGCGAGCCGGCGAACCGGGCTGGGTCGAGGCGCCGCCACTGGCCTGTCGCTGGCTGGCAGCACTGGCCGCTTTCTCTGCGCTTGCCCGGTTGAGCGCTGCCAGATACTGGGCAATCTGTGCAGAAGCCACCTTCCACTGCATCACCACCCCCACCACCGGACCGTTGTTGGCCGGATGCAGCGTTTCCCATTCGTGGGCAACGGTCATGCCACTGATGGGCAATGCCTCTCCCACCGCTTTGACCGACTTGCTGAAGGCGCTGTCCTCCTGATAGCGCGTGGACTCGTCGGTGAAGACGGTGGAAACTTCTGCGTCCAACAGTTGGCGATTGGTCTCAACGGCTTCGCCCATAAAGGATCGAATCAGGCCCATGGCACGGGTTTTGGCAACCTCATAGGCAGCGTCAATGCTTTGCTGATGCTTGGTCCTTGGTTGAGCCTGTGCAAATGCCAACACCACATACTCGCCTTTTTCATTGCGCACCAGCTGCGCACCATAGGTGGTCAGCAGGGTCCGCAGATCATCAGGAATATGTTCGGCCACTGTTTTTCCGGGTTCACCCTTGGGGACCAAATCCCATTGATGGGTGACCATCGCATCGGCAATGGCATGCAATTTTTCGGACCAGACGGTCACCACCCCCACCGAACCTTGACCTGAACTGGGATTTTGTTCAAACGTGGCCATGGCTTTGATGCCGGTGCACCGTGCTGCCGCCACGGTGGCCACAGCGTTTTTGAAGCTGGTCGTCTCGGCGATCGACTTGGCCACTTGTTCCTGCACGGGTTTGGAGGGATCCAAGCCCTTTTTGCGCAGCTCTTCGGCCATTTTGTTGCTCAGCAATTTCTCGCCATACAGGGCTGCGGTCTGGATGACCTGCGGCATGTTCCCTCGCGCTTGCACATCGCTGTTGAGCGCTTGCGCCACTTTGACAGCCCCCTCCTGGAGCAAGCCCTCTCGCTTGAGTTGCTCCGCATCGGCTTGGGCCCGCTCAGCAGGGGGCAGGGTCACATCTTTGATGGCCTCGGTCGCAACGATTGTTTTCTGAAATTCGGCACACTGGCCTTTGGCCGTCAGCATCGCCTTGTTGAACGCTGCAATGCGGGCATTCACAAAATTGGGATCGCTGGGAGGCGCAGCAATGGTGGCGGTTGCAAAGTCGATCCGGACCGTTCGTCCGTTCTCATCGACATTGCTGTCCTTTGCGTTGCGCAAGCCTTGATCGCGAATGAACTTGTCCATGCGCGAACGCACGGTTTCTGACCCGGAAATGCTGTTTGGCAATTCCGGCAACGGCTTTTGCTCAATTTCGAGTTTGCCGTTTTGCGCCAGAAGCGGGACGCTTACCCCCCACCACAACAAGGCCCCCACCCACATGGGCTTGGCCGACAATGCCAACTTGGTTTTCATGGATGCCTCCCTTTCTGTGGCTTACCAGTCTTCGTTTTCCTTGGGCTTTGCTTTGCCGGGATCGCTTGGGCCGCCGATGCCTGGCAAGGCGGGCAAGGTCACCTGAGCTGCCAGGTTGACCTCATCGGGCAGGATGCGGGCCAACAAGGCCCCCGACACAATGGGCAGGGGGATGCGCCCCGAGACCACTCGGGCGGTCGCTGTGCGATCTGTCACGCTGGTCACCTCTGCACGCGCAAACTCGTGTTCCTCTTGGCCCAACGACTCCCGGGTGTAGGGATCCACCAAGGGTTGTCCCAAGCGAACCAACCGGTACACGCGACCCAGCTGAACCGTATCGCCCCCCTGGTTGAGGGTCACCTCGGTTTCCGAGCCCCCCACAACCGCAATCGGGTAAATGGCCGTGCCAATGATCTGCCCGATGTCCGCGCCAATATCGGTGGCGTATTGGGCCAATGTGATGGACGCCGGCATGCGGCCAGGATGCAGATACGTCTGCGCAAACTTGATTTGCCCAGAGGCCACGTCGATCACACGAACATCCAAGGCCACCGGCACCACGCGCTGCGCGACCATCCGGCCCGTGACGCGTTGCGATGTTTGCTGCTGGACGGAAAACGATTTGAGTGCCGCCAGGACCAGGTAATCCGCACCCACGCGCGCGCCCATCCTCGCGGATTCCTCGATGCGCGAATGGGGTGCGGCAGCGCCAGACAGCTCGCGATTGCTTGTGTCTGTGTACCGTCGATCGATCATCGCAAACTTGCGGGTTTGCGTCAGATGTGCTTCGATGGCCGCAGACACCATTTCTGCAAATTCAGGGGCATCGGATCGCTCCCGCGCGGGACCGGTCAATGTGATCGGGGCCACCGCCAACTTCAAACGTTTGAGTTGATCGGACGGCTGGTACGTGGGAATCAGGGCTTTGATCTTGACAAAAGCCCGACCTGAGCCGGGACTCACACCCGACTCCAGCACCGTGTAGGACTTGATCACACCACGGGTGATTTTTTCAATGTTTTGCCGAAAGTGTTCCTGGTAGGCGGTGCTCGCGCCCTGGGTGACCTCGCTGACCGACAGCCATGTCGCGGTCGAGATCCGCATGCCGCCCGCCTGCGCAATCGCGGCTTCGATCGCATCCTTGGTGGCCATCGAAGCATCCCCTCCATGGCCGGTCGCCAAAATTTCTCGAATCACAATCTGCGCTTTGGCCGCGCCGTGCAGCCCCCCCATTGCCAAGGCCAGCAACAGCACGAACAAGCGAACGATCGTCATGGTGGTCGCTCACTTCAGGCTCAGTTGATTGACCACCACGTCGACCGCCAACTTGGCGGCATTGGCCAATGCAGCGCGCCCTGCATCGTTGAGTTTTTCGGCACGCCCGCTGAACGTCCGGTTGGCCGAACCGATGCTGCGCGCGAACCGTCCACTCAATTCATATACCGAGATGTTCATGTTGCCAGTGGCCAGCCACAAACCAGTGCTGGGATCGGTCCGGTATCCATCCACCTCGATGGATGCCAGGATGAATTTGTTCAGCTGGCAATCCTTGATCTTTTTGAAGGTATCGTTCCGAATGGTCGACGGCAATTGCCCGGTTTCAGACTCGGCGTACATCTTCGAGAAGGGATCGTTGTCCGTCACACCGCAGTTGCTCACCAATTCCTCCCAAGGAATCGTGCCAATTCGGCTGTTGTTCAAGGCCTCGCCAATCCGGTTTTGCAGATCATCCAAATTGGGCCAAGCCACAAATTTGATCTTGTCGCGTTTGTTCTCCTCTGAACCGCCCGTCACGGTCTTGGCGCTTTGCGTCACAGAGACCGCATCTGCGGATGATTCGCTGCTCCCGGATCGGCTGGCGACCGATGCATCGGCACTCGCCGACGAGCCGGTCAAGGACATGGTCGATTCCGTCCGCTTGGTGACTTTGGTCTCAAACGATGTTTGCGAGTCGGCCACTCGCGCCATGACCAACAACGCAATCTCGTCTTGTACGCTGGCTTTTCCACCACCGGATGCTTGCACCGCTTGACGCAGGCGACTGTCCACGACAGCCTCGTTGATGGTGGCTTTGATGCTGACGGTACAGCTGGCGGATGGACCTGATCCACACCTTTCGTCGACCACACTGACATCCACCACGATGCCATGAAGGTCATCGAGAAAGTGTTTTTCGTTGGCGATGATGTTGTCGAGTTTGGCGCCTTGAAGGGTGCCAAGGTATTGTTTCCAGGCAGCAGATTTGGCTTTTTGCGCAGCCGCTTCCCTGGAGACGTCTGTCCCCTGTGCGCGAACAAATTTCTGCTGCGCCATGCTGACAGGGCAACAGAGGGCCAAGCAAACCACCAGCAACGATGGGATCCATTGTGCGTATCTGGACGAATGGTGGTTCATGCGGTCATCCTCTGGTTTTTGCACACAACGCCATCAGCCTGGGCAGTTGGGCCTCAATCGCGCTCAGTTTGACCTCTGCTGCGGCCAGGGTGCTGGCGTTTCGTGTCACCATGCCCCTGAGCAGGTTGGACAGGGTTCTGGAGAGCAATCGATCAAAAAACACCAGATCGCGTTCGGGGGTATCGTCTTCTTTGGATTGAAGCGGAATTCGATCTTCACCTGTCGACATGGCCAGAACGTTCAGCAGCCTTTTGTCTGGCAGCGATGAATACTCATCAAACACCACCAGTCGAATCACCACACTTCTGCGAACAATCGTCACGCCTCTTTGCGAGCTATCGGTTGTTTGCTTATCGACGTCACGCAGGACAATTTCAAAGCGCAGATCCGCATCCGGAATTTCGATTTGCTGCTGTGCAGCCAAATCATCGGAAAATTTCACTGCATATCGTTTCGCCAGCGCATCATTTTCCTGATACGGCAAGATTGGAATGTTCAAGTGATCGCAAAGTGCCGAACTTGCTGAAAAGCCAAGCAAATCTCCGTTGAGCACGTCACGAATCTTGAGGTTGACCAACTTGATGGCGGCGTCTGGATGGATCGAGGATGCGGTCAGCCGGGCAAAATAGTTGCTGCTGAATCCTTGATCCCATTTGTTGAATCGGCCCAAGAAGTGCGAGAACGCCTGCGCATAGGCTGCGTACGCTTGGTCCATCACGGCCACAGCCTTCGCCTTGACATTCTGAAGATCACCACCGGGTCGCTCCATCCGCAACATGAATGGAAAGGAGGAGACGACGCGCCAACCCGTATCTGTTGCAAACGACAGGATCAAACCGACCCCGGACATGAAGACAAACAAGGTGTTGGCGTTTTGTCCGTCTCTTTCAACCCTGGCACCCACAGTGGTTTCATAGTCATGGGCAAACCCCAACAACAAGTCCTCGCCAAACGCCACGGCGTCCTTGAATTGAACCCTGCCGGCGTGCTGTCTGGCCAGTGTTTGCCGAAGGGGTTCACGCAGGAATGCGAACGCCTCGGTGCTCGACATGTCCCGGTTGTAGGCCTGCTGCAGGAAGGCGCGCGTGATCTCATAGCGGGCCTGCGTCACGCCACCGTTGAGACCAAAGCCTGTCCATACCGGTGGGGATTTGGGCCTTGACATGGGCACGATGGCTTGCGCCCATCCGGGGCATGGCACTGCCGTCAAGATCCCAAGCCATCCCAGCATCCTCCGTCGGAGCCGCTGAACCATCGGCTGCCTCATTCCGTCAATCCTTGTATTTGTTGGACAAGTCGGCAACTGCGGATTCGGTTTTCTTGGCTTCTATTTTGGGAAGATCCTTGGCCCGCATGGCTTGCTCCCATTTCGACGAAATGAGACAGCTTTGAATCAGCGCTTGGTTGGCTTGTGCCAAGACAGGCAGCGGTGCGGCCATCTTGATCAGATCACCGCCCATGCTTGACGTCATCACCTGGAACAGCTCTGAATACGTCTGAGAAATGATGCCTTGTGCCACCATCCGCTTTTCCTGGGCCTGCACAAGCATCTGCTTTTGCTCATCATCGAGCGTGCCCACCTTGCCAATCATTTTGAGTTGAGCTGCATGGATCTCTGGGCTGACATCCGCGAACACCGGCTTCTCACCTGGGGCACTCTCGCGCAGGGACTTCAAGCCCTCAATCTGTCCCACCAGTTGATTGCCCCCTTGGCTTCTTTTGATGATCTGGTTGCCCATCTCGATGGCTTCTGCATTGATCCGCTCGGCCTCGACATACAGACGTCCCACGCGTGTGTTGGGGATTTGTCGGGCATAGGCGCGTTGAGCTTCCTCGATTTGCATGCCAATCTGTGCCGGACCTTGCCACTGTTGTCGCGACGGCATGTTGGGCTCATTGAAGTAGATATCTTTGGCGGTTGCGGTATGGATGGTCTGATAGTTTTGTGTGTCCCATTCCTTTCGACCATCAGATTGGCTGTACGCTGAGCGCAAATTGCCAGCAGAAACCAGGTCGCCCAAGGCTTGACGGAGATTTTTGGCACCGTATTCACCATATGCATTCATCCGGGCTCGAAACACGAGCGCGGTGAAGTGTTCCGTGCGCAGCGCACTCTGATACAAGGCAAACCAGCGATCCCTATGGATGGAGATTTCTGGCGCTTGCAAGTGAAGAAAGGCCAGCGCCATCAATGCGTCGGAGCGGGCTTGCGGGTCTTCTGATCGGGAAATTTGAATCAGCGCTGCAAGGGTTTCAGGTTCGGGAAATGCCAGAAAACTGTCGTAGATGGCACGGACTCGCCTGGTTTCAAATGAGGCTTGAAAGAAGCGAGCACTGGGGAATGTTTTGTTGATGTCGGTTTTCCGAAGTGCGGATTGAAACTGGTCTTGCAGTGCGTCCAGATCTGTGATGCGAAATTCAGTGCCAATCAAACTGGTGTCCACCTTCATGCGACCCAGTACGCCCACTTGTTGCTGGCACCATTGCTCACTCGGGACCAGACCATCCTTGCCTCGCGCTGCGTTGGGGATGCGCAAGGGCGTGTCCTCGGCGCCTTGTGGTGGCCTTGGCAGTTTTTGCAATTGCTGAAGGAGGTTTCCGAACTGGGCGTTCACCTGCAACGGCACCAGCATCAGCACCAGAACGGCGGGACTCCAATTTTTTAGCTTCATTTTCATGACATCTCATTTAAATTTTTGAAAATTACTTACATTTTCATTATTTAAAATTCGATGTCAACACCAATTAAACAATATGGTGCTTGATGTTTTTTAGGTGCGCCTGGCTGGACGCAGGACCATTCACGGCACCGCCGGCGGACACAAGGCAGAGATGGGTCGGTTGAACGGGATCGGCATCTGACAGCGGACGGGAGCGCGGTGCTGCACCGATTGCTGACAGGGGTCTCTCAGGCCACGGCCCACCAGAGCACGACGAGAACCCCCACCCACACCCCCACCACCCACACCGCCCCCCAGCGCAACACGGGCGGGCGGTGGCTTTGCAGCCAGGCGTCGGCTTGGGCGCGGCAGGCTTGGCGCACCGGGGCGGGGAGCAGGCGCAGGGTCAGCCAGATCAGGCCCGGCAGCAGCAGCACATCGTCCACAAAGCCCAGCACCGGGATCACGTCTGGGATCAGGTCGATGGGGCTCAGGGCATAGGCCACCACCAGCAGGGCCAGGGCCTTGGCGTACCAGGGCGTGCAGGGGTGGCGACAGGCCATCCACAGGGTCACGCCATCGCGCTTGAGGGCCTTGGCCCATTGGCGCAATCGGTCGCTCAGGGCCCCCATGTTGGCTTGGGCCTTGGGCGGGTCGCTTAAGGCGCCCTGCCCTGCTCGGCCAGGACCTGGCGCAGCAGGCCCAGCATGGCCGCGTCGTCCTGCTCGGCCAGGCCTTGCGCCATGCCGCGCGCAAACAAGGCCTGCGCCAGTTGGCCCAGCGGGGGTTGCAAGCCGGCGTCGGCCGCGGCCTGCATGGCCAGGGTGCTGTCCTTGGCCAGCAGGCTCAGGTGCGCCCGTGGCGCCAGGTCGCCCGCCAGGGCGCGCGGCAGGCGGTCGCTGGCGATCCAGCTTTGCCCGCTCGAGGACTGGATCACCGCCAGGGTCTGGGCCGGGTCCAGGCCCAGTTGCTCGGCCAGCGCCAGGGCCTCGGCCGAGGCCGCCAGCACGGTGGCCGCCAGCAGGTTGTTGACCAGCTTGGTCCGCGCCGCGTCGCCCGCGCGCGGGCCGATGCGGTGCACCGGGTCGGCCAGTTGGCGCAGCAGCGGCAGCACGCGCTGCCAGGCGGCCTCAGGGCCCGCCACCATCAGGCTCATGCGGCCTTGCGCCGCGCGCACCGGGCCGCCGGACATGGGCGCATCCAGCAGATCCAGGCCGCGCTCGGCCAGGCGGCGCGCCTGCTCGGCCACGGTTTGCGGGCCCAGGGTCGGGCACAGCAAGACGGTCTGCCCAGGCCGCAGGGCAGTCGCCGCGCCCTGCGGGCCCCACAGCACGGCCTCGGTCTGGGCGGCGTCGACCACCACCACGATCAGCACGCCCTCGGGCGCCAAGGAAGCGGCCACGGCCTGCGGATGCGGCGCCAGGGGGGCGCCCAGGGCCGCGGCGCGGTCACAGGCCGCGGGGTCCACGTCGTGCACCAGCGGCGCCGCGCCCAGGCCCGCCAGGCGCTGCACCATGGCGCCCCCCATGTTGCCGGCGCCAATCAGGCCGACGGCAACGGGCAAGGGGGAGGCGTGCGCGCGCATGGGGATCAGGACTGCACCAGTTGCTTGGCGCGGGCAATGGACATGAGCATGCCCAGCGACAGGCCCAGGGTCACCATGGCGGTGCCGCCGTAGCTGATGAAGGGCAAGGGCACGCCCACCACCGGCAGGATGCCGCTGACCATGCCCATGTTGACAAAGGCATAGGTGAAGAGCATCAGCCCCACGCTGGCCGCCAGCAGGCGGGCAAACAAGGTGGGGGCCTGGGCGGCGATGACCAGGGCCCGGTGGATCATGAACAGGAAGGCGGCCAGCAGGACCACATTGCCCAGCAGGCCGAACTCCTCGCCAAAAGCGGCAAAGATGAAGTCGGTGGTGCGCTCGGGGATGAACTCCAGATGGGTCTGGGTGCCCTGCATAAAACCCTTGCCCAGCACCCCACCCGAGCCAATCGCGATCATGCCCTGGATGATGTGAAAACCCTTGCCCAGCGGGTCGCGCGCGGGGTCCAGCAGCGTGCAGACGCGCTGGCGCTGGTACTCGTGCAGGACCTTCCAATCCACCCCCGGCTGGCACCAGCTGGGCTCCATGATGATCAGCACCACAATGCCCACCAGGGCCAGGCCAATGGGCGGCAGGATCCAGCGCCAGCGCAAACCCGCAAAAAAGATCACCGACAGGCCCGAGGCCAGCACCAGCAAGGAGGTGCCCAGATCGGGCTGCTTCATGATGAGGCCCACCGGCACCGCCAGCAAGACGCCCGCCACCACAAAATCCAGCGGCTTGAGCTGGCCCTCGCGCTTTTGGAACCACCAGGCCAGCATCATGGGCACCGCCAGTTTCAAAATCTCGCTGGGCTGGATGACGATGCCCAGGTTCAACCAGCGCGTGGAGCCTTTTCGGGTGATGCCAAACAGGGCCACGGCCACCAGCAGGATGACGCCCACGGTGTACAGGGGCACCGCCAGGTTCATGAGGTGCTGCGGCGGCACCTGCGCCACCACCAGCAGGATCAGCCCAGCGAGCAACATGTTGCGGCCATGGTCGACAAAACGTGTGCCGTGGTCGTAGCCGGCCGAGTACATGACCAGCATGCCCATGCCGGCCAGGAGCAGGACCGCCAGCGTCAGCGGCCCGTCAAAGCCCTGCACCAGGGTCATCAGGCGTTTGCGCAGCGGCGGTTTCTGGTAGACAGCGGTCATGGGGGGATTATCCCGCAGGGGGCTGCGCCCGGCGCTCATGGGACAATGTTGGCATGTATCTCCTCTTTGAAGAAGCCGGCAAGTTCTTGGCCGGGCGTGTGCTGTCGCAGGCCGATGCCTCGGCGCAGGTCGAGCTCGACTCGGGCAAGCGCGTGAAGGTCAAGGCCGCGCAGATGCTGCTGCAGTTCGAGCGCCCCGCGCCGGCCGAGCTGCTGGCGCGCGCCACCGACATGAGCCAGACGATCGATCTGGACCTGGCCTGGGAATGCGCGGGCACCGATGAGTTTGGCTTTGCCGATCTGGCACGCGACTATTTCAGCGCCGAGGGCGCCACCGAGCAGGCGGCGGCGCTTCTGCGCCTGCACGAGGCGCCGCACTACTTTCGCCGCGCCGGGCGCGGGCGTTTCAAGAAAGCCCCCGCCGAGGTGCTGGCACAGGCCCTGGCCGCCATCGAAAAGCGCCGCCTGCAGCAGCAACAGATCGAGCAGTGGGCCGCGCAACTGCAAGCCGGCCAATGCCCGCCCGAGATCGACACCCAGCTGTACCGCCTGCTCTTCAAACCCGACAAGAACGCGCCCGAGTACAAGGCCCTGGCCCTGGCCTGCCGTGCCAGCCAGCTCGCGCCACTGGCGCTGCTGCAGCAGGCCGGCGCGATCCGCTCGGCCTGGGATTTTCATTGGCAGCGCTTTTTGTTCGAGTTCTTCCCCAAGGGCACGGGCTTTCCGGCGCTGCAGGCCCCGGTCCCGGCCGACACGCTGGCGCTGGCCCCCGTGCGGGCCTTCTCGATCGACGACTCGCACACCACCGAAATCGACGACGCCCTGTCGCTGCAGGGCCTGGGCACGGGCACGGTCACGCTGGGCATCCACATTGCGGCCCCTGGCCTGGCGCTGACACCGGGCGACGCCATCGACCAGGTGGCGCGCCAGCGCCTCTCGACGGTCTACATGCCCGGTCACAAGATCACCATGCTGCCCGACGAGGTGGTGCAGCGCTACACGCTGCAAGAGGGGCAGGACTGCCCGGCCCTGTCGCTGTATGTGCAGATCGACGAGGCCACGCTGACGGTGCAAGAGAGCCAGACGCGCGTCGAGCGCGTGCCCATTGCGGCCAATTTGCGCCACGACCAGCTCGACCAGCTCATCACCCCCGAGTGGTTGCAGGCGACGACGGCGGCGGATGTGGCCGGCGTCTCGCATGCCGAGCTGGCCTTTTTGTGGCGCCTGGCGCAGGCCCTCAAGGCTAGGCGCGAGGAGGTGCGCGGCAAGCCCGAGACCTTCAACCGCCCGGACTACACCTTCCGCCTGGACCGCGCGCCCAGCGAGGCACCGCCCAGCGGCGACGAGACGGTGCTCATTGGCACACGCCAGCGCGGCGCCCCCCTGGACCTGATCGTGGCCGAGGCCATGATCCTGGCCAACAGCACCTGGGGTCAGTGGCTGGCACAGCTGGGCGTGCCGGGCATTTACCGCAGCCAGGCCAGCTTGGCCCCTGGCGTCAAGGTCCGCATGGGCACGCGCGCGCTGCCGCACGCGGGCATCGGGGTGCCCAGCTATGCCTGGAGCACCTCGCCGCTGCGCCGCTATGCCGATCTGGTCAACCAGTGGCAATTGCTGGCCTGCGCGCGCCACGGCGCCACCGCGGCGCTGGCCGCGCCCTTCAAACCCAAGGACACGGCGCTCTTGGCCATCATCAGCGCGTTTGACGCGGCCTACACCGGCTATGCGCAGGTGCAGTCGGGCATGGAGCGCTACTGGACGCTGCGCCATGTGCAGCAGCAGGGCCTGCAAACCCTGGACGCCGCCCTGATCAAGGAAATGCCCGGCGGCAGCTGGCTGGCCCGTGCCGAGACCCTGCCGCTGGTGCTGCCGGTGATGGGCGCCGCCGGCCTGGCGCGCGGCACCCGGGTGCGGGTGCAGCTGGGCCAGATCGACCTGATGGCGCTGGAAGTGGCGGGCACGGTGGCCTCGGTGCTGCAGGACGGCGCGGGCACTGGCGATGAGGCAGAAGAGGAGGAAGAAGTGGCCAGCGGCGCATTGCAGGTGGCCGTGACCCTGGACGACACCGACGCTGCGGGCGCGAGCAGCGCCGCAGCGGGAGCGGGGGCCGCGTGAAGGCCGTGTGGCGTTGGCTGGTGCTGGTGCTGCTGGCGCTGCTGGCGCTGCAGGTGTTCATGGTGCTGCGCGTGGCCAGCATGGCCATCGTCGATCCCAGCTCCACCAGCTTTGAGCGCAGCCAGATCTGGCAGGTGCTGCAGCGGCGCGGGCAGATCGCATGGCGCCAGACCTGGGTGGACGAAGGGCAGATCGCGTCCACCCTCAAGCGCGCGGTGATTGCCAGCGAGGACGACATTTTTGCGCGCCATGGCGGCATCCGCTGGGACGCGATCGAGCAGGCCTGGGACCGCAACAGCAAGGCCCAGGAGAGGGCCCAGCGCCAGGCCGCGCGCAAGCCCGGGGCCAACGTGCCGGTCAAGATGGTGGGCGGCTCGACCATCACCCAGCAGCTGGCCAAGAACCTGTTGCTCTCGGGCGAGCGCAACATGGTGCGCAAAGCGCAAGAGGCCCTGCTCACCCTGACCCTGGAGGCGGTGATGGACAAGCGCCGCCTGCTCACGCTCTACCTCAACCATGTGGAATGGGGCGAGGGGGTGTTCGGCGCCGAGGCGGCCGCGCAGCACTATTTCCGCAAACCGGCGCGCGCGCTCTCGGCCTGGGAAGCCGCCCGCCTGGCGGTGATGCTGCCGCGCCCGCGCTACTTCGAGCAGCGGCCGCAGTCGGCCTATCTGGCCGAACGCGCCGATGTGATCGTCCAGCGCATGGGCGGCGTGGAGCTGCCCAAATGAGCGCCGATGGGGTGCAGCGCATTCTGGGCATCGACCCGGGGCTGCGCACCACCGGCTTTGGCGTGATCGACGCGCAAGGCCACCGCCTGCAATACGTGGCCAGCGGGGTGATCGAGACCCATGCAGCGGCCACGGCCGATTTGCCCGCGCGGCTGAAGATTCTGTACGAGGGCATTGTCGAACTGATCGAGCGATACCAGCCCGATGTGGCGGCGCTCGAGATCGTGTTCATCAACGTCAACCCGCAGGCCTCGCTGCTCTTGGGACAGGCGCGCGGCTGCTGCCTGACCTCGCTGGTCTCGCGTGGCTTGCCGGTGGCCGAGTACACCGCGCTGCAAATGAAAAAAGCCGTGACCGGCCACGGTCAGGCGGCCAAGCACCAGGTGCAGGACATGGTGCGGCGCATGCTGAGCCTGCCGGGCGCGCCGCGCCAGGATGCCTCGGATGCGCTGGGCCTGGCCATCACCCACGCGCACGCCGGGCGCATGCTGGCACAGGTGGACGCGCAATCGGGCGCGGCCCGGCGCAAGTCGCACGGCATGTTTCGGGACGGGCGCTCGCACTGAGCGCGGGGCCGGCACTTACCAGGCCGGCTGCAGGCGGGCCAGCCCAGACGGGGCCTGGCGCTCATCGTCAAAACTCACCAACTCCCAGGCCTCGGGCTGGGCCAGCAGGGCGCGCAAGAGGCGGTTGTTGAGCGCATGGCCCGAGCGGAAGGCGCTGTAGGCGGCCAGCAAGGGGTGGCCCAGGATGTACAGATCGCCCATGGCATCGAGGATTTTGTGCAGGGCAAACTCGTCGTCGTAGCGCAGGCCGTCGCTGTTGAGGACCTTGTAGTCGTCCATGACGATGGCATTGTCCAGGCCGCCGCCCAGCGCCAGGCCGTTGGCGCGCATCATCTCGACGTCGCGGGTAAAGCCAAAGGTGCGGGCGCGCGCCACGTCGCGGGCGTAGACGCCGGTGTCCATGTCAAATTCCACACGCTGGCCGGTGGCGTCCACCGCCGGGTGGCGAAAGTCGATCTCGAAGCTGAGCTTGTAACCGTGGTGCGGCTCAAGGCGCGCCCATTTGAGCGCCGCGCCCTCGCCTTCGCGCACCTCGATGGCGCGCTTGACGCGCACAAAACGTTTGGGGGCGTTTTGCAGGGCAATGCCGGCGCTTTGCAGCAAAAAGACAAACGATGCGGCCGAGCCATCCAGAATGGGGACTTCTTCGGCGGTGATGTCGACCATCAGGTTGTCAATGCCCAGGCCCGCGCAGGCGGACATCAGGTGCTCGACGGTGTGGACCTTGGCCTGCCCGTTCGAGAGGGTGGAGGCCAGGCGTGTGTCGGTCACGCCCTCGGGATGCACCTTCAGGTCGACCGGCTCGGCCAGGTCGACGCGGCGAAACACGATGCCGGTGTCGGGGGCGGCCGGGCGCAGGGTCAGCTCGACACGCTGGCCACTGTGCAAACCCACGCCGACGGCCTGGGTGATGGTCTTGAGGGTGCGTTGCGCGAGCATGGGGGGATTTTAGGTCAGGGTCTGCAGGGCGCGGTTGGCCAAGAAAAAAAGCCGCACCGCCCGGACAGGCGCGATGCGGCTTTAAACACCATCGTTGGAGAAACGAGGTTCAAGCAATGAAAAGCATCGCGGGCTCTGGCCGGCACCAGAGGCCCCGCGATCCACACGATCAGTCAGCCTGCTTGCGCAGGAAGGCCGGGATTTCGATGTCGTCCATGCCCGCCGAGGACATGCCGTCCACGCGCGCGGCGGCGTTGCTGCGGCTGCTGCGCCACACGGCCGGCGTGTTGACCCCGCCGCCAATGGGGCTGGGCATGCTGATCGGGGCCGGGGCGGCCTCGGGGGTGTTGCCCAGGGCCATGCCGCCAAACGCAAAGGGCTGGTTGTCGGTACCGGTGCGCAGCACTTGCAGCGGGGGGCTGGTGCGGCGGGCGGCCTGGCCCTTGGACAGGCCGGTGGCCACCACGGTCACGCGGATCTGGTCACCCAGGGCTTCGTCGTAGGCGGTGCCGTAGATGACATGCGCCTGCTCGGAGGCGTAGGCGCGGATGGTGTTCATGGCTTGCTTGGACTCCGACAGCTTGAGCGAGCCCTTGGCGGCGCTGATCAGCACCAGCACGCCCTTGGCGCCCGACAGGTCCACGCCTTCGAGCAGCGGGCAGGCCACGGCCTGCTCGGCAGCAATGCGCGCGCGGTCGGGGCCGCTGGCCATGGCGGTGCCCATCATGGCCTTGCCCGGCTCGCCCATCACGGTGCGCACGTCTTCAAAGTCGACGTTCACATGGCCGGGCACGTTGATGATTTCGGCAATGCCGCCCACGGCGTTCTTGAGCACGTCGTTGGCATGGGCAAAGGCCTCGTCCTGGGTCATGTCCTCGCCGCCGGGCAACTCCAGCAGCTTCTCGTTCAGGACCACGATCAGGGAGTCGACATTGGCCTCGAGCTCGGCCAGGCCCTCGTCGGCGCTGGCCATGCGGCGGCTGCCTTCGAAGTCGAAGGGCTTGGTGACCACGCCCACGGTCAGGATGCCCATTTCCTTGGCCACGCGGGCAATCACGGGCGCGGCGCCGGTGCCGGTGCCGCCGCCCATGCCGGCGGTGATGAAGAGCATGTGCGCACCGTCGATGGCCGAGCGGATGTCGGCCACGGCGGCCTCGGCGGCCTCGCGGCCCTTCTCGGGCTTGCTGCCGGCGCCCAGACCACTGACACCGAGCTGGACCACATGGTGGGCGCTGCTGCGGCTGAGGGCTTGCGCATCGGTGTTGGCACAGATGAACTCGACGCCCTGGACGTCACGCTCGATCATGTGCTCGACCGCGTTGCCGCCGCCGCCGCCCACCCCGATCACCTTGATGTGGGTGCCCTGGTGGAATTCTTCGGTGTTGATCATCTCGATGCTCATGTTGCTCTCCATTTATCTGCAGTTGCCGGTTGGATGGTGTTGTTGTGCTTAGGGGAAAAAACGCGGGGTGGCGCGCGTCAACATCGACGCGCGTCAACAGGGGGGGCGCTGTGGGGGCGGTG
>Ga0255220_1000292_pt1 | contig 21319 bp, 17 predicted proteins | sample Miss_Colum_RepB__FD_188423 | JGI IMG/M metagenome (GOLD analysis project Ga0255220, IMG submission 188423) | Freshwater microbial communities from Mississippi River, Louisiana, United States - Miss_Colum_RepB_8d | ecosystem: Environmental > Aquatic > Freshwater > River | place: USA: Louisiana...
ATCAGTCATATCGTATCCACCAGCCATAAGTTGAGAGTTGTGACATTTTACACAATTCAAGCCGAGAATACCTGATTTAGGATCCATAAGTTCAGAAAAAGTCAGAACATCACTTGAGTTTTTTGGGTTTTTCATTTTATTCAGAATAAATGAAACAGAAGACTTAGAACCAATTTGAGTATTTCCGAGTACAGATGCAATGCTCACTTTTAAAAATCGATTGTATTCATTTCTAATATCTTTTGAAAAAAAGATTCTAACCGTTTTTGATGTTTCACCAAGCGAGAAAGTGACTGCTTTATTAGGAAACTTATAATCCCAATCATAACGATTCCAGTTTGCACCGACGACTGATCGAGCCTGACCAATTTTTTTATCATTAACTCCACAATTGTTGTTTGGACATAAATAAGTATTGATGTCAGGCAGACATGTACTGCTCAAGGTTTGAAAAAGAGTATTTGAATTATCTAAAGTGGTCGCCACTCCACAAAGATCTGAATTTTCAGTCAATGTAACGACAATAGGCTCGATTGCAGGTCCATTTAAATTGATCGCAATATCAACATAACCTGTCGATGAACTAATTAAAGTTGGTGAGTTATTACCAATACTAACTGCTAATGGAGGCGCTTCTGCTGGCAATTCAATTGCGTTGATATTAATATATGATATCGATAAAGTATCTGTTTCTAGTACTACTTTAGGGGCAACGAGTGATCCTGTTGATAACAAACCTGATAAATCATTTTTGCTACCTTTTCGAATGTTTTTATCCAAATAACTAAATGTTGTAGGATAATTTAAAAGAAATCCATTTAAATTGATAAAAACACCTTGAACACGAATATCTTTTGTCGATCCATAAATTGTTGGTGAAGAAAATGTATAATATGTTGCACCACTTGAATTGCGTAAGCGCGTAATAGTAATTGCAAATTGAGCTCCGCCTAAATCATCAATTGGATCAGTGCCTTTTACTCTAGAAATGTCTTTTCCTAAATCCCATGTGATAGTTTTTTTATCTCCGTCCTTTGTTAGGCCGATTTGTTTTGCAACAGATTTAAGAGTGATTTTATCAAATTGTGTCTCATCAGTGCTTGAATCAATTTTTGTACCACTACACTTCTCAAAATCAGCTAAACCTTTTTGCCATTCGACTTTAAGCTCATTGATTGCTTGTGTGTGTTGAATTCCAGAATAGGGTGGATTATGGCTGGGATTAACAGCATTATTTGCTATTTTTGTATAGCCGATTTCCTGAAAATCTACGTAAGATGTATTAATATCTAAATTAGAAAATTTACCCTTACCTGGTCCAACTGAGTGACAAATCGCACAGTTAGTTTTTAAGAAATTGTGCCAACCTCGTGAATATAAATTTAATATTTCTTGTTCACACATGGTTTCAGCTACTGGGTTCGAATTTGTTTGATCCGCTTGCGATGAAAAGTTTGATTTCTCGATAACTAAATTTTCATTTTGTATATTGACCTGACAATTATTAAATAAAAACAATAGCCCGTTAATCACTAAAAGGCACGAGATCAGAGTCGTTATTTTTTTATTTTTAAAAATTTTAATATTTTTAATCAATCTACACTCTCTTAAGTAATTTTAGTTATTAAATCAATTTCCGCTGTTGAAAAAATCCTTGGTAAATAATTTTCAACAAGCGATAACTTTTTATTAAAAGATAAATAATTTACAAACATAGCACCAGCCGCTAATTCGACATTACCACCAGTTAAAAAAGTATCATCAGCAGCTTGTCCACTTGTAAAATGTCCTAACTGATTTGATTTAACCGCATGTGGTCCGGCTGGATCATATGTAATCATATATGATGCACCCGCTGTTCCACGATCGCTGACCCAAGGCCCACCAGCAACTTCAGAGTCTGGACTTGAAACTGACCCATCAGAAGTTACTGCTATAAAACCTTTTTTCTTGAGGTATGAAAGTGACTGCAAGACACGACCAATCACTCGACCTGCTTCTAAATCTTTAGCATCTCCACTCGTTCTCGTATTATTATGGTAATCAAAACCACCGATTTCTAAATTGATTGTACTCGCATTGCCGTTAAGTGCATTAAACACCATAGATGCAAAAACAAAGTCCTGACTACTTTTATTTGAATTAGCATTAATGCCCCAGATTTGTGAAAATCCAGCATCCGATAGGGGATCTATGTTAAGTGAGCCTGAATTCGCAATTAAGTTATAATTGTCATTTTGAGAACATCCCAATAGTCGTGATAAAATCGAACCCCCAGTCATATTTTGAATTCGTTCTGCCTGTAATGACGAAAGACCACGAATTGTTTTAATGAGCTTTGATTGCTGGTCACTTTTAAGTGAACCTAAAGCACCACCAATTTGTAATGATCCAGTTATATCTTCATAGCGCGAAATGATTAAAGGCGCAGGAGGTCTCACATAAGCATACATATTATTCACGCCAGTAGCCGTATTAGACTTTCCAAGATTTGGTAAAACTTTTCCTGATAAGCCAGCTTGATTAACTAAGCCTGTTATATCAAATTTATTTCCAGAAGAATCATCTTGAGAGCGAACACAAACTCCAACAAAATTAGATGTCATTAATGTTGCGCGTGTAGCTTGTTCGCGCATACCGGCTAAAATACCCGAATTAGCGTAAAATAAAACATTGTTAGCAAATTCATAACTGGCAGGTAATGTTGCACCAGAACCCATACCCATTTTTGAATATGATGAAAGTAACTGCTGGCCTTTATCAAGAGGTAGAAAATTTGCCGACATGGCACCGCCGCCAGATAGCTTAATACCAATAAAAGGACATAGATCAGAAGCACCCGCTGTTTTACACAAAAGCTCGGTAGCCTCAGCATGACCAGAGCGAGCCAATATAGTTAAAAATGATGGCATCATCAAAGAGCCCGTAAAACCAATTAAACCGGTTGATAGCAATTCACGACGTGTTACCGGCTTTGAATGCAGGGTTTCAAAAGTTTCAGACTTTTTAACTTTTAAGTCATTCTTGTTATTTTTTTCAGACATAAAACTTCCTTACTCCTTATTAATAAGTGATCGCATCCAAGCTTGATAAAACTGCTGTACACAACATTAATGCGGATTTTCGTGCAGCTTTATCCTCACCATTTACAATTGATGTACTAATCATTTCTAATAATGCTTTTTGTTCATCGATTGATTCTTTTTTTTGCCAACACGATAGCGCGAACTTAGTAAGTGAATCAGCTATAACTGAATCTGAAGGAATATTATTTCCAGCTAAATTCCAGCTTGTAAAAAATCTACTTTGCATCGCTTCTTTAGTAATCAAATCATTACAAACTTCCCCAGCAACACTGAGAATGGCTAATGTCATAGGCGCAGTAACAGTATTAGCTACACCAGTAATCGAAACCGCGCCTTTTTTTTGCTCGTACATTGCAAGAGTACTTTCGCTTACAGTTTCAAGACCTACACATGATGATAATTGTTCAACAATTTGTTTTGTGTTAACTATTGAAACTGTAGGCGCACCAGGTATGACTTCGATATCTGTTGATTCGGCAGCTGAGTCTACAATTGATAATGTAGCTTGCGATCCTAGTGAAAGTTCATGCGCAATATTCGTTACAGACTGACTACAACCATTACCAATCGTAACTAAAACAGAGCTTAAGCTGAATATAACTATGAATAGAGAAATTACTTTCTTACTCCGCATACTATTTGCCTCCAATGCACTGTTTAGACACAACCAATTTTTGAAATAAATATTTTAAATTGTAATTTCTATTTGAAAATTCTTGAGCAGCTTCATTAATTAAAGAATCATCTGCTGTTGTTACATCGCGCTTACAAACAGTGGCAAAAACTCTTTTGGCCATGCAAATCGGAAATTGTTTTGATTCAGCAAGAGCTTTTCCAAAATCTTGAATTCCTTTTCCTTTTAATCTTGTCCAATTAAAATATGGCAAATTAGCACCATAGCTAGCATTGTTAACCCAGCTATCATCTGTTGTAATTTTGCCGCCAGGAAAAACAGAGCCATTTTTATTAATTTTATCATGAACAAAAGTAGCGCCGGGTTCTTTTGAAGTATATATACCCATACCTTTAGCTTCATCATCTGTGTTATTCACGCTTGGACTTGTAAAAGTATGCATTGTATAATCGCTATTAAATGTAAATTGAGAAAATGCAGGTCTAAAACCATCCATAACAGTATGGCAAGCGCGACATGAAGTTGTAAATTTCGTATGAACACCACCAGGAAAGCGATCTATGTCACGAGCAACAACATTATCAGGTCCAGTACTATCGGCTACTTTTTCAAGTGGAGTACATAAAAACTCTCTAAAAGCATACTCAACCAAGCGTCTGTTAGTGCCCGCAGTAGCATGTTCAGACATCCAAGCGCGAGATGTTAATAAGCCAGCAGGTGTTGGCATATCAACGGCCTTAGTGCCATTAAAAATCCTTTGTGTAGATGCTTTAATCACTTTGACTAAATCTATTTTTTGATTGTCTAAAGCAGCGTAATGATTATTTGAACGTAGAATATCTGTCACTTCAGCAGAGGGAACTGCAACTAATTTTGAATCAGCAACATAAGTAATATTATCAAATAATAATCTTTGTGCGTTAATCTCATCACGTACGGCGCCAATAACAGTTGTTGTAAAATCATTAAGTGGCACATTTGTTGTTTCTGCACGATTTGACATTTTTGAAGCAAAATCGCGCACAGTATAATTGTAAAAACGACTATCCTGAGTTGCGATTGCAGCAGCACCAATTGAGTCGCTTTGATCTAATTTACCTGCCATATTTTTTAAAACTGGATCATACAATGGTACTTTAACACTTGTGATTCTTTGAAAAATAGTTTGAGCCTTTAATAAGTTCTCAGTGATAACGACATTTGTATTAATATCTGAACTTATGTTTCTAACTTGCATTTGAGAGCGTTCACCTAAAATTTGATTTTCTGTAAGAGCTTTACAATAAACAGCAATAAGATAAATTTTACCTTTCCAATAACGACTATTGGCCTTACAGCCCGAATTAGCACTAATTGATTGAGCATTATCACAACCTGTAAAATCAGAAGGCGCAGTTTTCACTTCATTAAAAGTTGAAGCTATGTTACCTAAAGTTAGCTTGGCGTCTGTATACCAAGTACTGAAATTTGCACTTGAGTCACCAAATCCTGTAGATGATTTAGCTGCTAACGATAGTGATCCATCACGATCAGACAAATATAATTTAGCATTTTTTTGCGAGTTAATTGTAAAAATAATTTTTTGCATTTTTTCATTTGGCGGCGAGTTGATTTCTAAACTTGGTAGAATGATTTGATTAGCTAAAGATTTAATAGGATTGTTAAGCGAACCTCCTGGTGTGGCCATTTTTTCATTTCCAGAAGTATTAACTGAGCTATAATAAAAATCGCTATCTTCATAAAACTGACCCACATAAAAATTGCTCTTAACTAAATTTGTACTTAGCGATAATAAACGATTTGGTTGAGCCGTTTTATCAGGATAAAAACCAGTTGTTAAACGCGCAGATTCATTATTTTCAGCCCAAATTTCAACGGTTAACTCATTTGTACTTTTGCATGCGTTAATTAATTTTGAAGCAGGTCCTATAGAAGATATTAAATTTCGTGTTTTAAGTTCAATAAAACCATCACCACGTGTAATTGCAGCATTAGATGGGTCAGCAATGATTAAATTAAGCGGGCTACCAATAGCCGATGTATCATTGATGACATCGCCGCTCGTTTCCTTAAATTCATAAAGAACAACAGCATTTGATCGACGAAAAGCCATGTCAATTTGCGCTGAACTAAATTCATAACTCAGCATAAAAAAAGTAAAAAGAAAATAACTTTTTGCTTTCAAATTTCCCCCACAAGAAAAATCAAGCTTTTGCGACCTATTGATATCGGTAAATATAGGCCTCGCCTAAATCACTGCTTTTAATTCTAGCCCCGACAATTGCATAGTCTTCAGTTACAGCTAGAGCACTTCCAAAAGCACTGTCTTTAGTCGAGTTATAGGCTGTTAAAATGTATGAAGGATTCGTTGAGGCACTGTATTTATAAAAATTTACAAATCCAGCACGTGTGTAAGTATTTGCTGTTGCAAAAGGTGCCCCTACGTATAGACCTTTTGAATTCATTGCCACACTTTGACCAAAGTTTTCTTTATCAACAGTGCCTACCCAAATTTTTGGCGCAGTTGTTGATATAAAATTTTCAAAATAACTAGCTTTACCATTTGCTATTTTATTTGAGCTACTAGCATTAGGTGATCCAACTAAAAGTTTTGATCCTAATATACTTACAGAATCACCAAATCGCTCGGCAAGAGAAGAGCCTTTTTTCTGCCCTTTTAACGAAAAATCAGATTGTGCATAAATAAAAACTGAGCCCTCTGCTTGGCTTTCTTTGCCAAGATTTTGAGGTGCCCCAATAACAATGTTCGTTGAATCCATTGCAATAGCACTACCAAAACCAGAATGAGCTAATTCACCATATAATGTATTAACATATTGTAATCCCGATTCGTTATAACTATAAAAATAGACAGCTCCACGACCGGTAATTGAGTTATAAGATACTTTTGGTGCTCCAATAGCAATATATCGATCACTTATAGAGACTGAATAACCAAATTGCTGATAAGCCTGAGAGTATTCAGGGGTAATTCTTTTAATTAGTACCCAACCTGTACCTGTCCTTTTATAAAAATAAGCAGCTCCTTGCGAATCAGCTAGCGCGCTCGTAATAACAAGAGTGTCTGCTAAAATGGCAACCGAACTAAAACTTTCGCCACTGTTACTATCGCTATTTAATATTTTTTGTTTATATTTCCAAATTCCGCTTTCAAGTTCATAAATATAAGCAGCGCCAACGTTAATAATTGAACTACTTAAATCATCATTTGGAGCCAAAACAACAGCGGTATTACCTGAAATTTGAACTACAGAACCGAAACTTCCAAAATCTGACAAATTAGTTGTTGTCTCTTTCATTTCGCGAAGGCGACTGTCTTTCCAACAACCATTCTTCATAACTACACTTATTGACTTATGATCAGATTTAAAATTAGTTGTTAAACCAGCAGGTGGATTATCAATAGCCACTTCAGAGCGTACAGATAATGAAATCGAAAAATTACCCTCGACACAACGAACTGGATTCATCACATCATTAGTCATGGCAGAATTAGGCTTGATCGACAATTTTATAGTATTCATGCCTTTGCCGAAAGTCATGGAACAAGCGTTTCTATTTGCAAATGCAGATCCTGCCAAAGTGGCTTGAGTCTTACCTTGTTTAAGTAGATCATCACCTTTCATATCAACAGCAGAAGTAATCGAAAATGAATTCGAAGTGTCTAAAGAACAGCTAACGACGTTATTAACTACAGAATTGCATCCCAAACGATCGTACTCTGCTTGATTTAAAATAGACATTGTAATGGACATATCGACTGTGGCAGATGTATCACCTTGATTTGCAGAACCGAACCCAGAAAAAATTGTAAACGATGTTCCAGAAAGTGAGTTGATAGTGGGTCTGGCAAGCAATGCTAAACACCGTGTTTGTGTCTCGAGTAGACTCATAGTTGTCCCCGGCGCAGTTGTACCACCTATATTTGGACTACCAGAAGATGTATTTGATGAATTATTACTGTTCGACAAACCCAAAGATGATTGATCGACTTGCGAAATGCCTTGTTGTAAACAATTCTGAAAAGGTATTATTAAAACTATTAAAGTGAAAACAATAGCGGCTCGTTTCAATTTTCCCCCTGCTGAAACTTATCGGCACTTCTTAGATCTCAATCTAAGAAACATACTGATAGAATAACAGTCGGGATAATCAAACCCAATTCAAGTTTAATATTTTCTCATGATGAGAATAAAAATTTAATTTTTTTGTCAATCATGTAGACATTAACTTTTCAATGTCTTCAATCTCTTTAGGAACCAAAGCCGTTAAAACTTCACAACCAGAATCAGTCACAAGAATATTATCTTCTATGCGAACACCGATACCACGAAGTTCTTCAGGAGCTGATTGATCATTTGCTGGAATATACAGACCGGGCTCAATCGTAAAAACCATACCTGGTTCAATCGGTCTCGGTTCACCTTTGATCATGTACAATCCTGCATCATGAACATCCATACCCAACCAGTGACCAATACCATGCGGATAATATTTTCGATGCTCATTTGATTTCATGATATCTTCTTTACGACCACGAACTAAGCCTAAATCTATCATGAGATCTGTCAATCGGCTTTCGCCCATAGCGTGTAAATCTTTAAAAAACACACCTGGCTTAACATAATCTATAATTTCTTTTTGAATTTTTAAAACACCTTCGTATACTTTTTTCTGAGCAGCAGTAAACCGTCCATTAACAGGAAATGTTCGTGTAATATCTCCTGAATAAAAGTTATACTCACAACCAGCATCAATTAAAAGTAATTCACCATCTTCACACATTTGGTCATTAAAATTATAATGCAAAGTCGTAGCATTATTACCACTCGCGACAATATAATTATAACCTTCGCGAGCCGATCCATTTGTATAAAATGTATGAGCTAAAACCGCTTGCACTTGTCGCTCACTAACACCAGGCTTAGTAAATTTCATCGCTTCAACATGAGCTTTCGCTGTAATTTCACAAGCTAATTTTTGATTACGTAACTCTTCTTCACTCTTGCGCAGACGATATTCACCCAAAAATGTATCTGCATCTTTGATTGTCATTAAACCATATCCAGATCGACCATACGCTCTTTTTAAACCAAGAAGAACATTCTGTATTTTTTTATCAACATCAGGATTTTTAAACATCCGATAATAAACGTCTTCGTAGCCTTTCAAAAGCTCAATCGCTTTTGTTTCAAACTGTTCGATAGGATAAGCTTCATCAAATAAAAACTCTTTCTGGGCAACTAATGGTCCAAATCTAAATCCATCCCAAGTTTCACGTTCAATATTTTTTTGTCTGCAAAATAATACAGATTCTGGAAACTTACCGGGACGCAAAATCATGATTGATTCAGGCTCTTCAAAACCGCTCAAATAATAAAAATTTGAATCAGGACGATATGCAAAATGTACATCATCGTTACGAATATGCTCTTGGTGATTTGCAACAATAAGAGCAGAATCTTTTAAACCGATGGCTACTTTTTGCCTTCTTTTTTTGAATATCTCTGGATTTTCTGTAGCTCTTCTATTTACTGCCGCCATATTTCACCTATAACTATAGTTTATATTTTTCTGCTAATTTTTTTACTAGATTATAACTTAATTCTGTAGCTTTGACCATAATGTCTTTGCGTTTATCAAAATCATCAATACCATAATCACTGAGCTCGATCTCAATGAGGTCGTCATAAACTACGTTTTTCCGCAAAGATGCGGCGTGTTCAGACCAAATTTGATTCTCTAAGCTATCAATACTCTTAAGAAAAGATGCCTCACTCCGTCCACCCAAAACATTAATTAATATAATTTTTTGCACTCCTGTTGCTTTTAAATGCTGAACGATCAGGTTTAAATTAGACATATGCGCTACACTATTTCCATAGGGTCTGATTAATCCCGCCGACGGCAAACAATATGGTATAAACTGATCAATTTGGCCACGATTCAATAAATAAATCGTTTTGTTTTTAATATTAAGTGATGGACACACAAATGGAATCTTAAAATCAAAAGTCGTCTTTTTAGCAAATGCCGCTTTCGTAAATTCAAACCATGAATCTAAATCTTTAAACTTAGATATTTCCCACTCCACTTCACTTACTGACGCTTGATGTGCATAACTCGCAGCTACAACTGATCCCCATTCGATACCAGCTATACTCGCGATTGGAAATTTATATTTTTGCATTTCTTTCAATATTGCAACATGAGCCCAAGTTTTTGCTCCGCCCGCAGATAAGATGACACCAAACCGAGGTACACTTTTTCGAACAGTCGGTGTAACAATATTTGAAGGTTGGGGCTGAACAGGGTTATCAATAGGATTAAACTCTAACGATGATGGCTGTCCTAATTGATTGGGATTTGATATTGTAGAATTTTTAACTTCCGTTGTTGAAGCTACAATGTTGGGATAAACTCGATTTTCACTTTCTTTTTGCTCTAAAGTGTTTTTTCGAACTAATTGACAACTCGAAAGAATGAAAAAAAATAAAATAAAGTATCTATTCACATTTTTTGCCATAAACGAAAAACTCCTTATTTCCATCTTTACCAGTAATTGAACTACTAAAATATTTTACACTGCAATTAAAAGCTTTTTCACACTCTTTTTTAATATCACTTTCAATGACTGCATAAATATTTGAACTTTTAACTAGTCCGTTTTTATCAAGATGCTCAGGGCCGCATTCAAACTGAGGCTTAACTAATAAAATAAAATATCCATTCAATTTTAAATATGGTCTTAATTGTGAAATAATTTTTTTAAGGGAAATAAACGATACATCGCAAACAATCAAATCAAAAACAGCTAATTCTTGAGCATTCATTTGCTTAATGTAATCATTAAAATAAGCATTATCTGCTAGTTCTCTAACATTTATCTTTTCAAATGCCTTGACGCGTGAATCGTGTTTAATCTTTGTGTGCAATTGATCTTGCCCGACATCAACACCGACAACAAATTTTGCACCTTTTTGTAATAGAACGTCTGTAAAACCACCAGTGGACTGGCCCACATCTAATACAGTCATTTGAGAAACATCTAATTTTGTTGTATCTAATGCTCCGATTAATTTGAGCGCGCCCCGGGAAACGTAGCGACTGAAATCGTTATCAATAATTTCGACAAACTGTTCTATTGTGGTGTCCACAATATAATTTGCTTTCGTTAAAATAATCTCATCTTGACCTGGTTGTTTAATACGAACAAAACCCTGGCTAATTAACTCCTGTGCTTTCGCACGAGATTCTATTTTTTTAATTTTCACAAGAAAAACATCTAATCTCATCTTATTTGTCGCGTTTTATATTATATTCGATCAAATCAAGTAAATTACATACATTGACTTGAGCATTACATTTTTGAATATTTATAAGACATTCTTGAGCCAAAATGCTGACCGTGTTTAACATATTTTGAGTTTCAGTAAAACCGATTAAGCTAACAAAATTTTTGTGATCTTGCTGCTTGTCGTTCATATCCAAAATGTCATCTTTCAACTGAAATGCTAAACCAATATTTTCACCATAAGTTTGTAAATACTTAAACTCTTGATCACTGACTTTAGAAATGAGTGCAGCACCAACTACGGCAGACTCAATAAGTGCTCCAGTTTTTAATTTGTGCATTAAAAGCATTTGATCTTTAGTGATACCAGGCTCACTTTTCATGTCTAGAGCCTGTCCGCCTATCATTCCCAACATGCCTGCCTTATAAGTGAGTAATCGAACGAGTTTTACAGCTAATGCTGGTTGATTTTCGTATTCACGCGCAATAACTGCAAAGGACTCCGTCAATAAAGAATCTCCCGCAAGTAACGCCATATCTTCTCCGAATAATTTGTGATTAGTCGGCTGACCACGTCTAAAATCATCATTATCCATGCAGGGTAGATCATCGTGAATAAGCGAATAAGTATGTATCATTTCAACAGCAAGCGCATATGGGTAAATTTGATTTTTTTCGATATTGTAGGCTTGCGCCACTAAATGAGATACAAATGGGCGAAAACGCTTTCCCCCTGAATTTAATGAGTATTGAATGCTGTTAAATAGCAATTTAACCTCGGGTAACTGATTTGATAATGGATAAAAATACTGCTCTGAATATTTATCAAATTCTTCACAAAATGAAATCTGTATTTCTTTTAAGTTCCCCGAAGCCATACGTGTTCGAATTAGCCTTCACCCTTGAAGTCTTCAGTAGTCGCTTTACCAGAGCTATCTACAGAGACAAGTTTTTTAACTTGCGCTTCCGCATTGGTTAATTGACCGTGACAATCACGAGAAAGCTTAACGCCCTCTTCGAACAACTTTAATGATTCATCAAGTGATAAATCACCTTTTTCCATTTTTTGTACGATTTCTTCCAATCTATTTAATTTTTTTTCAAAATCCATCTGTACTTCCTTTAACTTCAGTTTCAATTAAACCATCGGTTACTTTAATTGTAATAACATCACCCTTTTTAACTTGCTTGATAGATTTAACGACCTTTTTACTTTGAGTCGTTGCTATCGAAAAACCACGATCAACAACTTTAAGAGGACTTAAAGAATCAAGTAATGCCATGGCATTTTCAACTTTATATTTTAATTGAGTCGTTTTATTTTTTAAAGCTGTCTGTAAGCGCATTTCTTGCTTTTGTATAACAAGTCTTTTTTGTTGCACAATTTGCACTGGCGAAACTAATCGTGATTCAAGCATTTTAATATCTTTGCTTTTTGACATCAGATAATTATCAATCGCCAATTCTAAGCGTGAATACAAATCATCATTTCTAATAAAAAGATCTTGTAGTTTCTTTTTCGGATCAATCAAACGCTTTGATTGCAAAAGTAATTGCTGTTGTTTTTGCTGTAAGCGTTTTTGAATAGCCAACTTGAGCAATCGATCAAGCTGTTCAATCTTTTGAATAATTTCATGCGAGCTTTTAGCCACCAGTTCAGCCGCTGCCGATGGTGTAGGAGCTCGCAAATCAGCTACGAAGTCACAAATAGTAAAATCAATTTCGTGTCCAACAGCAGATATGACCGGCACTTCTGAGGCCGCAATTGTACGTGCTAATGTTTCATCATTAAAGCACCACATGTCTTCGATAGATCCACCGCCGCGACCAATAATAATCACATCGGGCTTGATTTTCTCTGCTTGTTTAAATGCTTCGATCAATGATGGAGCCGCTGCTGCCCCTTGTACAACAGCCGGTACAACAATCACTTGAACACTACGCGCACGACGACTCATGATGTTTAAAATATCTTGAATAGCTGCTCCAGTTGGAGATGTTACAACTGCAATTGTTTTAGGATAACTTGGAATGGCTTTTTTTCTGGAAGCCTCGAACAAACCTTCAGCTTTGAGCTTATTACGTAATTGTTCAAATTGTTTTTGCAAAGCCCCGGCACCTACTGGCTCCATTGTTTCACAAGCGATCGAATATGTACCGCGTGGTTCATAAACAGTGATTTTACCACGAACGATAACCTCTAGACCGTCATGCGGTTTAAATTTCAAACGAGAATTATACCCGCGAAACATCATGGCACTGATCTGAGCTTTTGAGTCTTTTAATGAAAAATAAAAATGCCCTGACGAATGCGGTTTGAAATTTGAAATTTCACCTTTGAGCCAAACAGTGCCTACATGACCCTCGATTAATCCACGCAAATAATTATTGATCTGTTCAACAGTTAAAATTTGCGGTTCAGTTGATGCCGAGTTTATTCCTGATTCAGAATTGTTGTTGCTGTTTTCGAATGAGTTTTGAGAGCTAAAGTCCTGCGACATGCAGCCAAAGTACCAACCCTGAATCTAGAGTCAATCACGAAAACCAGAGTTGTTGCAGTGACCAAAGACCGCCTACAAAAACAGATAAAAAAGCTAATTTTCGATGTTTCTCAAATTGAGTATGATAATAGGGCATTTCTTTGCGTGCCAATTCCACAAAATACGGAATTTCAAGCACAAAAGTGATCATAAGACCGTAAAAAAACACAAAAAATGGAAAATAAAAATCCAACTGAGCTAACATAATTAATTTTTCGGCTTTTTTTAGTGGTTCTCGAGTCCTGGTTTATAGACTTTTTATAAGAATCTGCTAAAATGTTTATATAGGGTTCGCTGACGTAAAACTCATCGAAAATAAACCTTACAAGCATAATTTTGGGGGCTGTCCCTGACAATGGTGTGCAAGCTCACCTCGTAGTGAGAAGCCTAAAGTTGTTATATGGCGACCCACCTTGCGAAAAAGAGGTTTATGTTTCAGAGTTGTCATCGAGCCTTTTTTTATTTTCTGAACTGTCTCATTTTGAGAAAAATATGGAGTTAATCAGCTAAAAACATATCACTTTGTATACCAAGAGATACATGCGGCACGGTTTCTGACTGAGTTGTGACGGATGTGTTTTGAAAATGAGAACTCATTCCGAAACCTATTTGATAGTTAGACTGCTTGTATTTTTTGATTATATTTAAATCGGCATCTAGGGAATAACCAGAATTGACATCTATTGTTTCTGTTTGGGCCTTAAATAAAGATTTAGCTCCGATGGCTATGTTTATTCTAGAATCATCTTTTTCAAAAAGTCTAATGTTAAACTTCAACCCTAACGCTGAAATCATCACTTTATCTAAACTAACCAATGTAGTTGTCACACCACGAATAAAAAGTTTCTGAAATAATTCATAAGTAGGCTCTAAATGAATTGTATCCGACAGTTTATAGTTTATGCCCAAAGACATACCTGACAGATTTTGCTCTGTCGAAGAAAAACTTTTGTTACCTGTGTTATTTTGCAAAAAAACAATATGTCGAAAACTCAACCCAAACGCTGTAGAAAATGTGTTCGTCCAACTCTGCTTAAATGAAAAATCGAGTTCAATATCTCGGTCAGTTAACAAAGTAGCCTCTTTGTTGTTTTGGCCATCTCTCGATGATAAAGTTGTATAATTCAAAAAACCCAACATCCCAAATGAATGATTAACATGATATTGCTGTGCTGCTGGATTCGTATTAACTGTTTCAGATTTAGGAGACACATGCGAATCAATTATTTCTGGTTTAGATTCTTGAATAATCTGATGGTCAGTGTTTGCCACAACTCTTTTATTTATGTTTTTATTAACTTTATTTTGTTCGTAACTAAGGTAGGCTTGGTCAGTAATTATAATTTCATTTTGATTTTCAATGCGAATTGTTTTTTTATTAAGAGCAATTTGAACTAGTTTTTCATCAAAATAAAGCTTATCGCCAGGCATGAGTTTATTTAAATCAAATATATTTTGAGAATTAGTTTTTTGAATTGTTCTCAGAGTACCATTGCTTGTATAAATTGGTTTTAAATGTGTTATATATAAAACTTTTGTTACATTTTCGTCTTTTTTAATTCTATAGAAATAGACTGCATTAGCCCAGCAGTTTTGCAGAGTCGTTATTGAAGCTATAAAAAAAATCGACATTTTTCTTATCATTCTCTTTGTTCAATCGGCTAATTTTGAGATTTTCTAAAATACTATTTTGTTCATCTTCAAGACTAGACTAGTCTTAAGCTGAGTTATTACAAATACTTAATTCAATGTAAAAATAAGCCGATAAAGAAGCGTGGTTTTAAGACTATACGCTTTACTATTTTTTTTCACTTTCACAATTTTTTTACAAAGTTGTGGACCTCGTTTAAGCTCACGAGCAAGTGAATATTTATCTTTAAAAGATGAAATTAACGAGTGTCTTACCGAAAAAATTTACCCAAGCTATGTTTCTGTTGTAGCGACTGCCAGTTTTTACAAGCGTTCGACAAAATTAATTTCTCAAACGACTAATAGTGTAACTTCACTCAGCAATATGGTTTTAGGCGATCCCTTAACAAATCCATTACCTATCCCATACGCTGAAGTTGCTGTATATGATCAAAGTAAAAATTTAATTCAATGTGGACGTACAGATATCAATGGTCAAGTTGTTGGACTTGACGGAGTCAGTTCTTTAAAAATACCAAATAAAGCTCAAAATTACATTATACGCGTTTATGCTCGTTCGCGAGTGACCACAACTAACAAAGCATTACTTGCTGCGATTTCAGTTAAAGATGATATATATCAAAACAATGTCCATCATATTGAAACAACTTTTTCATCAGATGGAACAAACTTAAGTACGATAAATCTTACTGCTTATGCCAGACAAACCGATGATATGAACATAACTGGTGGAGCATTTAATATTTACAATAATTTTATTCAGCTTTACGAGTACCTTGATACGCAAATCGATCTTCCTCCGGGAGATCTAAGCTGTTTAAGCAATAAGTTAAATGTTTACTGGAAAGCTGGTTTTAATCCAGTTCAATATGTCTATCCAGAACAAGATCCTTCAACCTTGACAGACAATACTTCTTATTTTGATAAGGATACAGATCGACTTTTTATTACCGGTGGCCAGCTCGGCGATGTGAGTTTATCAAACACTGATCATTTTGATGACTTTCCTGTGATTCACGAGATGGGTCATTTTGTCGAACATCACTGTGGAAAACTTACTAAAGGCGGGACACATGCTTTGATTGTTCGAATTGATCAACGTTTAGCGTGGCATGAGTCATGGGCGAATTACACCGCAACTCAAGTTATTAAAAATAGACTTCAATATATCGATCCGACAATGAACACTCGTCTGATTAGTTTGAACGAAAACTACGGTTGGACTTTTTTAAATAATACTTATGGGTTTTCTGATTCTTATCAGAATATTTCAAATGGTCAGGGTTTTATGATGGATTTTAAAAAACCGGCTAATGACCCAGGCGCTTGGCAATTGCCTGGAGCATATCAAAATATACCTTATGATATTGTTAATAGTGGTGTCTATCCCGGAGAAGGCCATACTCGCGAAGGTGCAATTTCACGTGCTCTATTTAAAACAACCAACACTTGCTCATCAACTTGCACAACTTTACCTGCAAGTTATACAACTATATGGCAATCTTTTGATGCCAATACGGGTTTAGGACGCGCTGAATACAAATCAGTTAACTCAAATCTATTTTTCGAATTATTTAAAGCCAATGTAGGTACTTCAAACTGGAACACATACTTCAAAACTATTGTTGAAGCTGAAGCTTTGCAGCTCTTTTCTGATCACAATTTAGCAATAAGTGGTACGGCTCGATACGTTTCTACGGTTAATTCAATAAAATATCTGAATTGGGTCCCTTATGGACATAATTTGATCGTAAACAATTCTTGTACAAATAAAACATTAATTGAACCTAGAACAGACGAACAATATTTCACTGGTTTAAATTCTGATCAAAGGTATTCGAATCATTTTTATACAATCGATACTTCAACATTATCAGGCTTAACTTCATTAAGCGTTAAATTTGATTTTCTAAATGGATCTGCGGTAGATCATGATTTAATTATTTATGAAAATGATTATCATTTCAATGAAGATTATGCCTGTTCAAATGGCGCTACAACCTGCAGTTCAGTTAATTATGTCACAACTAGGTTAGTCTCAAAAGATGTTGTCGCTTACAATCGTACACCTACAACAACTTCTGCAGTATCTGGAGCAACGTACACTAAATCAATTCAGAATTTAGATATCTATTTACAGCCCAATAAAAAATATGTTCTTGATGTTCGAGCATATTCAGCTGGAAAAAGCATAAGTACGGCAACGCAATATGCATATACAATTAATAGCAATTTGGGGGCTTTATGCCCAGAGTAAAGAATAATCTTCAACAATTATGCTTACTAACTGTTACTATACTATCGCTAAGTAGCTGCTTTGATTCAAATTCAAAAACGAACCCACATGGTTTAAATAAATATAATAAATCATCATTTTCTTATATGGGCTTTGTCGAACGATCAATACAATTAAAATTTAAAATTCAACAAGATAGTATTTCAACGATAACTGCAATTGTACAAACTGATTATGATTATAAGTATCCAGTTAATTTTCAGTGGCGTTTGGGTGAATATGTATTCGCGCAAAATGCAGATGATCTTACCGGACAAATTCCTTTACTTCGAAAAAATGAACCTGTTTATATCAAATTACAAGTTCAAGGTTTTGGAGTGAAATCAATTAATCGCTATGTCAGATTTGAAGCTTTTGGCACTCATCCAAGTCACAGAATTTTCGCTGATGGTGTAGTATCTTCTCAAAAAAATAATTCATTTGAAAGCATCGTTCAAGAAGTTGAACTCTACAAAAAGCAAAAGGATGATAAATAATGAAACAATCTCAAATTCATCTTAAATGTAAATCAATTTTTTGGCTGATAGCAAGTGTGTTACCTTTCCTAACATCATGTTCTGGTTTGGGACCAGCAGATACTCCATCATCACCTACAGTATCAAGTGAGTTAGCGCTGTGTACAACGTCAACAACATATAGCCCGGGTGTTGTTGTATCAGGTACAGCTAACTTTAAAAAACGTGGTTTAAACATCACACAAAATTCTGGGATTGTTAGCAATATCACTTTAGGAGCAGTTAATCCTACTTCACTTCCGATTAAATACGCTGAAGTCAGAATTCTTGATTCATCAGGCAACATTGTACAATGTGGAGCTACTAATTCACTTGGACAACTTAAAGCTCTAGATGGGATTAATCCTTTAAGAATACCGAACAATGCCGGTACATTTACGGTGCAAGTTTTATCGCGATCACAACAAGTCTTTACATCAGCCAGCAAATCAGTGAGTCCAACGCTTAATTTCTCTGTTAAAGAAGATATTTATTCAAATAATGTCTATAAATTATCTACAACATTAGTATCTTCAGGATTTGGTGGAGCTAGTAATTCTACTATAACATTAACAGCACAGGCCGATGAAAACTTATCTAATAAAATAGAGGGTGGAGCTTTTAATATTTACAACAACTGGATATCAGTTTTTGAATATGTCGCAAGCGGAACTGTAACTGGTACTACTGACGTAAGTTGTTTAAATAATCGTTTAGATATTTACTGGAAAGCTGGCTTTAATCCCTATCTCTATATTGATCCGGATGCTGACGCCAGTAATACACTGTCTTTTTATGTTCGAGGAGATAATGAGCTATACATTAACGGTGGCGTATCTGGCAACGTGACATCTACGGATACAGACCACTTCGATGACACAGTTATTTTACATGAAATAGGGCATCACATCGAAGCAAACTGCGGAAGTATGGATTCCCCAGGTGGCAAACACTATGGACAATACAGAATCGATCCTCGTCTAGCATGGTCAGAAGGTTGGGGCAATTTTTTTGGTGGTCACATCATGAAAAACTACTTAGCTAAAATTAATCCAGATGTGACAAGCAACCTTCCAAATAACGAGTGGCTACACTACAGTGATACACGTGGATATACTGCGAGTGGCAACACTGGCGGTTCTTCTTTAATTTTAGTACGTCTGAACGAAAGCGGTGCATCTGCTAATTACGATCAGGTGTCTCCTGGATCATTCCCTGCCGAGGGACATACTCGAGAAATGTCGGTTGCTCGTGGTCTCTTTAAAGGGATTAATTCCTGCAACAGTAATTGTACTGGATCAGCCGAAACATTTGAAAATTACTGGAAAGCCCTAGGCACAACATCTCAAGGGATGGGTATCTCTACACAGCCATTCAGAAGTTCAGCAAAGTTTATTGACAAACTCAAATCAATTAATTCAGGCACATTACCTGCTAATTTTCAAACAATGATAACGTCAGACGAAGCTTTACATCCAATTGGAAGCTCTGCTTTAAACGTTGTTAGTGGTCCGACAACATATTCAGCATGGCCAGGATACGGAATTAAATTACAAACTGGATCATCATGCGAAGACAATGTATTACAACCTCGAAATACTTCGAAAACGGCTTCCAACGATAGTGATCAACGTTACACAAATCATTTTTATCACTTGAATAGTACTCTACTTAGCACTGTTTCATCAATAAAAATTGTTTTATTGTCAGACAATACAGCTTGCCCCTTAGACGTAGATTTAATTTTATTTAAAGAAAGCTATACTTACAATCAAGACTGCACGGCATATTACTCAAACAACACTTGCGCTAGTTATAATAAAACGATCTCAAGCTCTGTCGCAAACTACAACAGATCATCTTACTCTATTGAAAACTATAACTCTAGCTCTATAAATAGTACCGGAGCTGTTAGCGCAACATTAAGAACAAAAACTATATCTTTAAATGGGCTAGCTTCTGGTAATTACTTGCTTAATATTCGTTACTACTCATCAAGCCCGACGACAACTTCGTCTTCAACGTTTTGTGCTTATCGCTTACTTACGCAATCAGGAGGCCTTTTATGTCCAAACAGTTCTTACTAAAAACAGCAGCTACAACTGGTTTTGGATTAATTATTGGCTTTTTATCAATGCATCTGATTTTAAATAAAAATGTGGTTCAACGTGGATTAGCATCACAAAAAGAATCCCCATTTATTATTCAAAAACTAAGTTTAGATATGGTTTCTAGAAACTACTTTCATATCAAACTTACGAGTGACGATATTGCTGAAAAGCAAGATGGCATATCAACAGTAAAAGCCATTGTAACTGCTTATCAAGATATCCCTGCTGGGCTAGAATATAAATGGAATTTAGAAAAGGGTGCAACATCACATTCCATACTCGAAGGGATACTTCCTGCGATTAGTGCTGGTCAAACTTATGAGTTTCAAATTACGACACAAAATTTTAGTCATGAAATTCAAAATCACATTAGTATTTCTATATCAGGTAAAATAGCTGAACATACTGTGCAAAGAGATGCCATTATTGCGTCTCGCCCTGAAGATTCTTTTGAGTATGTCTTGCAAAAAGCTGCAGAAGAAAGAAAGCAAGATCCTCAAAATATGAAAATTCAAAAGCTCAGTAATGGTCAAAAAATTGATGATAAATTTAGATTAGATAAAATAATTAGATAACTCTTAGACTGGAATAACTTCGATTTGAGGATCGTACTCATCTTTAAGAATCCCCTCAATAGCCATTAATGTGCCAGTCGTTGAACTTGGGCAAGTTCCACAAGCCCCTTGATAAGTCACATATACTTTTTTATCTTCAAGTTTAACCACTTCGATATCACCACCATCACCCTGTAAACCAGGTCTGATCGTGCGATCTAAAATTTCTTCTATTTTTTGTTGCTCTGGCGATAAGTTCTGACGAGCAAGTTTTTTTTCATCTAACACCGTCTGGTCAGGATTATGAACTGGCATACGTGTTTGAATAACGGCACAGACTTGTTCTTTTATATCATCAGGATCAGCATCAAACTGATGAGTCACTGTAATAACATTTTGAAAATAATGCACTTGGCGAATACCCGGTATTTGAAATAATGATTTTGCTAAATTATTGTGTTCAGCTTCTTGGATATCAGAGTAAGTGGCCTTACCATCATTAAGTACGGGACGATCTAATATAAATTTCCATGCATTCGGATTCGGAGTCGCTTGCACGCGAATTAAAACTTCTGATTGGCTCATGTTAACATCCTTTTTGCTTTGTGAACTGCAGAAATAAATTTTTCAACATCTGAT
>Ga0255220_1000295_pt1 | contig 21130 bp, 14 predicted proteins | sample Miss_Colum_RepB__FD_188423 | JGI IMG/M metagenome (GOLD analysis project Ga0255220, IMG submission 188423) | Freshwater microbial communities from Mississippi River, Louisiana, United States - Miss_Colum_RepB_8d | ecosystem: Environmental > Aquatic > Freshwater > River | place: USA: Louisiana...
TCAAGTTATTGGATTAATTAAAAATATAGAAAATATTATAATGCGTTTACAATTTGAAAAGTCGATTAGTCAAAAAAATGAGCGCTATTTTAAATTGATTACAGATGAGTACCGCCGTGGTACCAAAAGTTCAAGTGACTTAAAAAGCGCAATAGAACTTATGTTAGAAAATCAAGTTAAAATCAATACTTTGAAAAGTGACTATTATAGGTCAATTTATTTGTTAGAACGTATTATTGGACAATCGGTGGTTAACTAATCGACTAATTACGCTACAGGTGGTTAACTTAAATTACTTGTAGCCAATTTAAGCAGGCACCTAATTGTCGAGGTATTTTAATAGAAACTCAATGATAGATGTCGTATTTGTAGCCTGAAATCTAATTACTTTCCTTAAGAGGATTTTTCATGTACATGACTTATAAAAAATGAGGCGTAGATGAAAACACTAATTCGCTTTTATACGATTTTATTTGTATTTGCACTATTTGGTCATTCTTTGACTCAAGCTCAGGATATTGCAGCGGATTCAAACAGTAATTCAGGCCAAGGTGAAATTATTGAAAGCTATACTCCAACTGTTGGAGATGCTGTAAACGTAAGTGAAGTTTCAGATGTACAAGTTATCTATGATCGACCGTTGATGAAGGTGCATCTTGGTGTGATTGGGCAGAATTTTGTGTATCGTGAGCCAGATATAGACATTACAGATTCGGGACGATTAACTGGGCTTGAGGCGATGCTTCAATACTCGCTTAAGCTTGATTTATATTTGCGCGGTCATATGCAGTTTTTAACTGGTAACTTGAAATACGATGGACATCTGATGAATTCAAATGCTGCGTATGAAACTAATAATGATTATAAGATTAGAGAATTTAAAGGAGATGTGAGTATTAAGACAGATTTATCTCAAGATACTGATATCTTTTTTTATGTTGGACTGGGGCGTAAAGAAACATTACAGGCCAATAATCCTAATGAAAAGGCCGATTACGCACGTGATATTACGTATAATTATTATTCCTTGGGATCATTTGTAAATGTTGTAGTGAATGAACAAATGAATTTGGTTTTTGATGCAAGTTTCGAATCTTTATTATCGGGTGGGGTATATACGCATTTAAGTGATGTGAGTTCTAGTTATGAAGATGTTAACTTAAAATTCATATCTGGGAATTCAATCGGTGGTGACATAAATTTAAATTATAGAGTCACAAGTTCTGATACCTTAACGGCTAAATTAGGAATGCGTCGTTGGATTGTTGATCGATCTGAATATACCTATTCCAAACAAGAAAATGCCTACTTTTACGAACCTAAAAATACGACACAAATAACCACACTTGGTCTTGGGTATCTATTTTAAATCAACTAGATTATTTTATTTGCAGTTGGTGTCAAAAGGAATCTAAAAATATTGGTCTTTGCTTTGCTATATCCCTTAACGAACCGTAATTAACATTATCAGGGGGATAAATGAAAAATATTTTAATCACACTAGCTCTATTGTTGTCTGTTTCGGCACAAGCCTACTTAGTTCCAGGTGATAGTCACGATATAAATCCATATCAGCCTCAACCAGCACCATATAATCCTTACCAGCCTCAACCTGGTTATGGCAGTGGCACGTATAGATCTGTCGTTCGATGTGAAAACCATGGGCCATCACCAGCTGTTTGTGGCGTGGGCGGTAGAATTTTAGAAGCTCGTATTATTCGTCAATTATCAAATGCAGCCTGTGTAATTGGGGCCAACGTACGAATTGATAGATCAAGAATTATCGTTATGGATGGTTGTAGAGCAGATTTTGAAGTATTAGTGAGTAACAATGGTGGATATGATGATGGCTATCAAGGTGGTCATGGTGGTGGTTATCCGAATCCACACCGACCTGTTAGAACCACAATTGTTCAATGCAGCAGTAACCTAAAATTATTTAAATCATGTGAAGTTGGTGGGCAAATTATCGATGTTCAATTAGTTGACCAAAGATCAAATTCACCTTGTGAATTAGGTCGTTCATGGGGTTATGATCACTCTCGCGTATGGGTTGATCGTGGATGTCGTGCATCTTTTAGAGTTGTGTTAAGATAAGAATAAAAATAGTTTGTTAATAAAAAAGGCTGGTCAAAAAAACCAGCCTTTTTTATTTTCATTTTGATCATTGTAGATAGCAAAAATTTAGTGTGATTCAGGTATTTCAAAAACTTTAGTTTTAATTGCAGCAGGACGGTTCATTAATCTTTGCATATAATTTTTAATCGCCGGATTAGGTTCTACTAAGTAATCCCAAGCCCCAGGAATTACTGCTGCTAACATTATATCTGCTGCTGAAAATCCACTTTTGAGTATATAATCTTGTTTTTCTAGTACTGGATTAAGTGCTAGTTTGAAAACTTCACTCTGTTCTTTTACAAATTGGTGAGTTTCAATTTTTTGTTGATCACTAGATACATGAGTAAACATGCGAGCAACCACGCACTCTAAACTAGCTGTTGACCAAACCATCCACTGCAAGTATTCAGCACGTTCATTAGAGTTGATATCTGGTGCGAGTTGAACGTGGTTTTTGTATTTATCAGCCAAGTAAATACAAATTGCAGCAGATTCAAATACAGCTTGGCCTTGATCAACTATCGTTGGTACTCGTCCCGTGGGATTTAGTTTTCTATAGTTATTTGAGTCTAAGTCACCATTTTTTTTCTTCAGATAGTGATCTACATAAGGAACTTTTAATTCCTCAAGCAACCAACGAACGCGGTCACTTCGATCTTGGTTGGCCATGCAATAGATATCAACTGGTTTCATAAATGTCCTTTGGTTATTTTATCTCATAATCACATGAAAGTATTTTGATTGTCTATTTGTAGGTTTACACAAATTTGAAATGACAAAAATAAAACATTTCGAATAAGTTGAAACTATTTTTATAATAAAAGTTCAAACAGATTAATTTTAGGATTTGTGCCTAACTAGTATTTGGTTTAGTTTGTGATTATGAGTAATAAATTAATACACTACTTTTTGATCAATGTGATGTTAGTCAGTTTTATAAAAATGAACAAAGCAACTGCAACCACAATAAAAATTGGGATAGTACAAGAGTGGGATGTGTTTCACCCAGTAACGACACAGACTTCAGCAACAGAGTCTCTATTGCATTTTCTTTATAGAGATATGGTTTATCGTGATGAAAAGGGTACTGTGATAGCTGATTTGGCAGTTAAAATTCCAAGCCTTAAAAACAAAATGGCTAAAATTATTCAAATTGGTCAGATTAAAAAGGTCGTAGCCCAATGGGAAATTAAAAAAAATGCTGTTTGGTCTGACAACACACCAATAACATGCGTTGACTGGGAACTAGGCTGGCGTGTTGGACTTAGTCCAAATGTCTCTAAGACTGAGCAAAATATTTATTCTAAAATTGAAAAAATATCAGTTGATAGTAAAAATAATAAAAAATGTGAAGTTACTTATGTTGATGATTCGTGGACTTTTGATCGAGATTTGCCACCATTATTGCCAGCTCATATAGAAAAAAGTATTTTTCAAACTAAAAATACTAAATCAGGAGAATATGAACAAAGTTCTATGTATGTCAGAGATCCATTTAAAAAAGGACTTTATTCGGGTCCATATCAAATAGCTGAAATAAAGCTTGGAAGTCATGTGATTTTAGAAGAAAATCCATTTTTTTGGGGACAAAAACCACAAATAAAAAAAATAATTGTGAAACTGATTCCAAATACAGCAACTTTGAAAAGTTATTTGCTCAGTCATGAATTGAACGCAATCGCGAGTATCGGTTTTCCGCCAGATTTGGCAATTCAGTTTGCATCAGATCCATCTTTAAAAGACTTTTCAGTTCACTTTAAAAATGCACCGCTATTTCAGGCTTTATTTTTCAATACTCAGGATCCTATATTATCTTCGTTAAAGGTCAGAAAAGCGATCGCTTTATCTATCGATAAAAAGGCTATTAGTGATTCATTTTTATCTGGCAAATTAAACCCTGCAGAGACAATTATATCCGAATCAGATCCAGCATTCATTAAAAGAAAATCTGCATATGATTTAAAAAAAGCAACTGCACTCCTTGATTCAGACGGCTGGAGATTAGGACCTGATGGTATTCGTCGAAAAAATCAGCAAGCTCTAGAGTTAACATTTAAAGTTTCAGCCGGAATTAAGCTATACGAGAATATTCAGATATTTATATGTGATGGATTTAAAAAGATTGGCATTATTTGCAAAATTAAAAATGAACCACCACGCTTATTATTAGGTACTACAATTCAAAAAGGTGATTTTCAATTAGCAATGTTTGGTCAAAATACTTACCCAGATACATCGCTAAAGGGTTTATACTCTACACAAGAAATTCCGAACGAAAAAAATTCGTGGACAGGTGGAAACATTATTCGTTACTCGAATAAAAGTTTAGATTTTTTGTTGTCAGCTTATGATCAAGAATGGAATTTTAGTAAACGTATTTTGATTATGAAAAAGATTGAGAACATAATATTTGAGAATGATGTTTTAATACCTATTTATCATCGACGCGAAGCTTTTTTAGCGCCTCGACCTATGTCTGGAATTCAGGCTGGACTAAAGGGAACGGCAATAGTGTTTCCAGAATTTTGGAAAATGTAATTTAATATTCTACGTATCAAAAAACGTAGGAAATCATTATGAAAAAAATTATTGCTTTTTTAGCTCAGGTATTACGCTCAGTACTTGGCGAGGTTAATTATCAAAGACCAATATGGATCAACAGTTTATGCTCGCGTATAGTTAATAGCAAATATAATACAAAAAAAAATAAACTCATTTTTGCTGGAATTATTGCAACTAGTCTTTCTGGATTTTTTGCTAAAAAATACTATGATAGTTTACCTAAGCCTGAAGCTGTCTCATTTAATGTATTCAAACCTTCTGATTTTAATCCTGTTAAACCAGAGATGCGCCCGCTGTTCGTTTCGTTCAGCAAATCGGTAGCTCCAGCTCATATGATTGGTAAAGAAATTATTGATGGTCTAGAAATGAGTCCAAAAGTTAAAGGTAAATGGATATGGTCTACTGATCGTGAGCTTAAGTTTATACCAATTTTAGACGGTAAAATTGATTGGCCAGTTGGAGCTAAATACTCTGTATCAATTCGTAAAAAAGTATTAGCATCACATATTGAATTGAATAAATATGATTTTGATTTTGATATTAATAATATTAAAGCCGCTGTTTATAGTCATTCATTTTACCAAGATCCTAGATTTTCTGATGTAAAAAAAGTTACAGCTATTTTTTCATTTAATTATCCAGTAGATGTAGAATCTTTAAAAAAGCGGATTAAACTGACTGAAAAACCAGAAAATGGATTTGAAAAAAAATCTGACAGTGATTTGGGAATATCTTTTAATGAAGAAAAAACGACTGTTTACTTATCATCTTCAAATATAAAAATTACAGATTATAACCGCGAATTTAAATTTATTATTGAAAAAGGAGTGATGTCACAATTCGGTGGCTCAAGTGATGAAGAGGTTTCCGTCACAATTAAAGTTCCATCACTTTATGATTATTTCAAAATAACGGGATCAAATATTGTTATTGCAAGAAATGACAAATATGAATCTGAACAAATTCTAAGAATTGAAAATATCGCTGAAATAGCATCGGAAGATTTGTTTAAATCAGTAGAGCTTTATGAATTGCCTTATCATTTAGATGGAAATGATAAAAAGAAAAACCCACACTACTGGTCAAGCATTTCTGAAGTGACTTCGGATGTTTTAGGACGATCTAAAAAAATAAATCTTGATTTGATTCCAACAGAACAACTTGTATCAACGGCACACTCATTCAGATTAAGTTCAACACCTGGCCGCGGTTTATACGTCAAAATTCCAAAAAATACGACTTCATTTGGTGGCTTTAAACTCAAAGATGACTTTGAATCTGTAATGATTGTCCCAGAATATCCGGCTGACTTGCAGTTTATGGGTAAAGGTGCATTAATACCGCTGACAGGATCTAAAACATTGTCGATTGTTTCTCGCAACATAAATAAAATATCATATGTTATAAATCAAATCAGAATCGAACATGTTAATCATCTGATTCCGGCATTAATTTATGATTACACAAAACCAGAGCAATATGATCTAAGACCTGAGAGAATTGCTGAGCGATTCGAGGGTGAAATTCCACTCATTAATAAAAATCCACAAAAAACACAGTTTAGCTCGATTGATTTAAATTCATATCTCAACGGAAGCAAGAAAGGTTTATTTTATATAACTTTGAATTCAAAAGATTCTTCCCAATATGTTAACGATTACCGATTTATTATGATTACTGATTTAGGAATGATTGTTAAAAAATCTATATCTGGCAATTATGAAGTGTTTGTTCAGAATATAAGTACCGGCCAGCCAGTAGTGGGTGCAAAAGTTAGTGTACTCGGGCAAAATGGATTAAATATTTTATCGGGCGAAACAGGGACTGATGGATCTTATAGTTTTCCAAACTTAAAAGATTTTAAAAATGACAAATTACCTATAGCATTCGTAGCTCAGCAAGGTGAAAATATTTCTTTTGTACCATTTAATGCCTATAATCGCGAAATTGATTTTACTCAGTTTGATGTGGGTGGGGTTAGAGATAGTTCTGAATCAGATCAACTTAACGCTTATATTTTTTCTGATCGCGGAATCTATAGACCAGGTGAACAAGCAGATTTCGGTTTAATTGTTAGATCTAAAAATTGGAGTAAAGCATTTAATCAAATACCAGTCGAAATAACCATCGATAATCCATCTGGTCAGCAAGTCATGAAAAAAACGATAACAGTCAGTTCTAATTCAATTGATACAGTTTCATTTAAAACTGAGGATTTTTTTCAGACAGGTCGCTATGTAATCTACGCACATATCATGCAAAAAGATAAAATAGCGGTGTTAATTGGGACTACTAACTTTCAAATAGAAGAATTTATCCCAGATCAGATTAAAGTACGCACGTCTTTAAATAATACAGAGCTAGAAGGTTGGGTTAGACCTGATAAGCTAAGTTTAAATTTAAGTGCATTTAATTTATACGGAAAACCTGCTAGCGATAGATTAACACGATCAAAAATTAAAATTAAGCCAACTGAAGTTTTTTTCAAAAAATGGAAAGATTATAATTTCAGTACGATGTTAAATTCAAAGCAGCTTGAAGTTAACGATTCATTACCTGATCAGAAGACGAACACAAATGGTGAAGTGAATTGGAATTTGAACATCGGACAACTTGAGTCTTCAGTCTACCGATTGTATCTGAGTAGTGAAGTTTTTGAAACTGAGGGCGGGCGAAGTGTTAAAGCACAACTAAGCCAATTAGTTTCTGATAGGGAATATTTATTAGGAATAAACACGCAACAAAATGATTTATCATTTTTAAAACAAAATGCAAAAGTGCAAATTGATTTAATTGCAGTCAATTCAAAATTGGATACAGTAGCAGTTAAAGATGTTAATGTCGAAGTCATTCAGAAAAAACCAACATCAGTATTAGTTAAATTACCAAATGAAACTTATGCGTATCAAACAGTTTATAAAACTCAGATTTTAAAAAGTCACAAATTTGATGTTAGTGCTAAATCGACTAAATTTAAAATTGATACCGATCAAATTGGAGAATTCAGCATCATCTTTAAAGATGATAATAAGACTATATTAAATACTATAGCTTATAACGTTGTCGGACAAGGTGATCTCGAACGTGGATTAGAAAAATCAACTATACTTAAAGTTGGTCTCAATAAAAAAGATTATCAACCAAATGATTTTATTGAAGTTCAAATTAAATCTCCATATCCAGGTGCAGGGTTAATTACTATAGAAAGAGACAAGGTTTACGCAACTAAGTGGTTTAAATCTAATTCAACAAGTGCTGTCGAAAAGATTCAAATTCCTAATGGTTTAGAAGGCCAAGCCTACATAGTTGTTACTATGTTACGAGATATAAACTCTGAAGATATTTATACATCTCCGTTATCATTTGGCGTTGCTACATTTGCTATTGATTTAGAGTCACGAAAAGCAAATATTGACATTCAATCACCGCAAGTTGTTAAACCCGGTCAAAAGCTTAATTTTAAAGTCAAAGCTCAGTCTAAAACAAAAGCAGCAATTTTCTTAGTTGATGAAGGTATTTTACAAGTTGCTAACTATAAGTTGCCAGCACCGTTAAACTATTTTTTTCAAAAAAAAGCATTACAGGTTAATACATATCAAATTCTTGATTTAGTTATGCCAGATTTCGCAAAAATTTTGCCGAAAGCAGCCGGAGGAGATGAAGCTGCACTGTTAGGTAATAGTATTAATCCATTTAAGCGTAAAAATATTGCACCAGTAGCGCAGTGGTTAGGAGTTTTTGATGTATCTGAAAAGTGGACTGATTTATCATACTTAGTGCCAGATCATTTTAATGGGAACGTTAAAATTATGGTTGTTGCTGCTGATGAGAAAAAGTTAGGATCACAATCTGCTGATGTTAATGTACGAGGTGACTTTATTATTAATGCAACAACCTCGACTTTTACTGCTCCGGATGATGAGTTTGAAGTTAATTTAATTGTAGCAAATCAATTACAAGGCAGTGGTGATAAAGCGAAAGTTGATATTGTAATTGCTCCGTCTAAAGATGGTTATGCAATGATCGATCAACCTCAAATAAGCATTGAAATTCCCGAAAATAAGGAAAAAAGTATCAATTTTAGATTAAAGTCTCTTCAAAAATTAGGAGCTCATTCAATTGAGATTACAGCAGGCATAGGAAATAAAAAATCTAAAATTGATTTGCAGTTATCAAATCGTCCAGCTTCTCCATATAAGCAAACTATTCAGTGGATGCTTTTGACTGATAAAGAGCAAATAATTGATGTTCAAAATAATAGTCGTGATGAGTTTAAAAAGAATATAGTTCAGTTCCACACAACAGTGCAGGATTTAGTATTGCCGTTTCAGAGTTTTTATGAAGTTAATGATTATTTATGTTCAGAACAAATAGCTTCTAAATTAATACCATTGGTATTAAAATCTGATAAAAATAAAGACGAGCAAAAAACTGTCGAGAAATTAATCTCACTTTTAAGATCCCGTCAAAAATCAGATGGATCATTTGGATTATATCCAAACAGTTATGAATCTAATTTAGATGTTAGTTTACATTTGGGTATGATCTTTTTGTACATGCAAGAAAAAGGTGAGCCGATTCCTGAAGATATTTGGAAACGTTATCTAGAAAGTTTAAAATCAAACTACAATCAAACGATTTCTAAAATTGATTTACAGCGAAAAGCAAAAGCCATTTACATTTTAGTTAGATCACAATTTGTGCCCAAAGAAGATTTAAAAAACATGGCAACAATAATTAAAGATAAAAAATCGCAAAAAGATTTTACCTCTTTAGCTGCTATGTACTTAGCGGCAAGTTATAAATTAGCCATGCAGGACGATCTCAGTTATAAAGCATTTAGAATGTCCGACGATAATAAAAAATTATCAGTTAATATGGATTATTTATTTCCGGGGGCTGAAGATTTTGAACGCCAAGCTCTTGTGCTTAAATCTTTTCCAGAAAAAGCAGAGTCCATTATTAACTCTTCGGACTTTTTAAAAGTCATTAATCTTGTAAATAAACAACATATGAGTACATATTCTACAAGTTATCTACTGATGACCTTGGATTCAATTCTGAAAAATACAACACAAAGTTCTGCCTTAGAAAAAATAAATATTGAAGGTTTAGATAAAAATAATAAACCAATCGCTATTGATAAAACTAAAAAAATCGATATAAATCGCGAAATCAATAAAATTAAATTTGTAAACGGTTCAGGAAAGCCGATTATAGCCTCTTACATTAAAGCAGGGTACTCTCCTAGTGATGAAATTAAGCAGGACTATAGGGGAATAGAGATTAGTAGAGTGATTGAAGATGAATCAGGCAAGGAAATTAATTCAATAGATGTTGGTAAAGAAGCAGTTGTTAAAATTAGATTGCGAACTCTAGATAAAGCAATGACGTCATTGCTCATTAACGATTTATTGCCGGCTGGATTTGAAGTAGTTTTAAATTCGATTCGTCAAAATGTAAGCGAAGATGAATCGAATAGTCAACAACCTGCATACGATGATGGTGAAGGTTACGATTCTCAACCGGTTGAAATGGATTCAGAAAATTATGAAAACGATGGTGGCGATGGAGCACAACATCCAGTTCTTATTCACCAATATTATTGGCCTTTATTATTTGTATCTGGTAAAGCCAATGCGCAAAGTCTTTTGAATGTGACTACGGTATCACCATTATTTGCTGATCACATTGATGTTAGAGAGGACCGAGTTAATATTTATGCTAATGTTGATGAAAATTTAAAAGAATACACCTATCGCATAAAAGCGATTACAAAAGGTAAATTTAAAGTGCCTGGTATATATGCTAAAGGTTTATATAGAACAGACTTAATAGGACAAGGTTCTTCTGGGCAAATTGAGATTAAATAAAAAATTAAAATATTATATATTACTGACAGTAATAGTTTTGACAACTGTTACTGCTTTTCGTTTTTTTTATAAAGATAATTTGATTCAATTTAAAACTTACTCAAAAGTGATTAAGGATAGAAATAATCAAATAATGCGTATTACACTCTCTGGAGATGAGAAGTATCGTATCAATTATAATCTGAATGAAGTTGACCCTAAACTCGTCAACGCTTTTCTAGATAAAGAAGATAAGTATTTCTATTCACATGCTGGATTTAATCCGATTAGTTTAACTCGTGCAATATATAAATCATACATAGTTAAAAGCTCAAGGCAAGGGGCTTCAACAATTACGATGCAAGTTTCTCGCCTTATGTATCCGCACAGTACTAAGTCAGTGTTAGGTAAACTTATTCAATTACTCAATTCAATTGAGCTCGAGATTTTATATTCAAAGAAAGAAATTTTGCAGGCCTATTTGAATTGGACACCTTTTGGAAGCAATATTGAAGGCATAGGTGCAGCTTGCTTTATATACTTTGAAAAATCATGTCAGAAGTTAACATCTAATGAAATTTCGTACCTTGTTAACATTCCACAAAATCCGCAAAAATATCTGACACAAGCACTTGCTCGAAAAAAAAACATTCCTTATCTAGCTCCTCACTTCACAGACATGATTTTATCGCAAGCCAATATTATTGATGATCCACAAATGCAATCAGTACGAACCACTTTAGATCTTAGAATGCAAGGTGATATTGAAAATTTAGCTCATAAATACTTCGCGCATGTTCAGAACTATGGGGTTAAAAACTTTTCGGTTGTTATCGTAGACACTCGAGACAATGAGATCTTATCTTATATTGGTTCGGCAAATTATTTTAATAAAGACATAAAAGGTCAAATCGATGCCAATAGATCACTCAAGCCACCAGGTTCTACATTAAAGCCTTTTATATACGCGTTAGCTTTGCAACAAGGACTTATTCATGAAAAGTCATTACTCAAAGACACAAAAATGTCATTTTCTGGCATTAACCCTGAAAATTTTGATGAACAGTTTATGGGGCCAGTACCAAGTGATCAAGCGTTGGTTTTAAGTCGAAATTTGCCAGCTGTCGACTTAGCTTCTAAATTAAACTCTCCAACACTTTATGATTTTCTAAAAAATAAAAGTTCACTAAAGTTTCGTGATGAAAAGCATTATGGGTTATCATTAGCATTGGGTGGTGTCGAATTCACGATGTTGGACTTGATTAAATTGTACTCGTCTTTAGCTAATTTAGGCCATTACAAAGACATAAATTATTTTTTAGATTTGCAGAAAAAAAATAATAAAAATATAAATTCGAATAAAATCGTTTCTTCAGAATCGGCATACATAGTTTTGCAAATGCTTAAGAAAAACCCTCGTTTTGAAGGATCAACAATTCAAGATCTTATTCAGCAAAAAATACCCGTAGCCTGGAAAACAGGGACATCAAAATCATATAAAGACGCATGGACGATTGGTTTAGTCGGTCATTTGCTGATTGGAATATGGTTCGGTGATAATGATCGCGAAATGAATCCATCGTTAGTTGGTCGTAGCATGAGTGCACCACTTTTTTTTCAAATATTTGATTATATAAAAAATAATTCAAAAATTGCTGTGCAGCAAGAAAATCCATATTGGAATTCGCGACTTGGTTTAAACATTAAGTCTGTGCATATATGTACGGTTTCAAAAAAAATAGCTACTGAAAATTGTCAGCATAAAACTGATACGGCGTTATTTATTTCATCTGTTTCACCAATTGAAAAATGTCAAATTCATCGTAAGCTATTATTTAATATTACTAGTCAAAAGTTTGAATGTCCTAAATCTGATAATTCAAATGGTCATAAGATTGAGAAAATTATTGAAGTTTGGCCAGACGACTTAATGAGTATTTTTCAGCAAGTAGGTTTGGCAAAAAATGCTCTGTCAAATCAGATTGTACGTTGTGATCGTTCTAGTTTGGCTACTCAAGAAGTGCTTTTGAAGGATTTAGTTATAACGAGTCCGCAAAACAGTATTGATTATATATTACAAGTTGGACCAAAAGGCGTACGTGATTTGAAAGTTGAACTTAATGCATTATCTGAATCAGATAGCTCGTATTTAGATTGGTTTGTTAATAAAGAATACGTTGGGCGTTCAAATAAATTAGAGCCCTTGTTTTATTACGTTAAAAACCCTGGATACTATAATATATATGTAAAAGATAATTTAGGGCGTTCCCAATCCAGTCATTTTAGTGTTAAAGTGATATCACAGTAATAGAGGATTCAATGAATATTAAATTTTTATATGTTAAATACGCCATTCAATTTTTCGTATATTTTTCTTTTGTTGCTTTGTTTTGGCCATTTAAAAAATCAATTTTATTTGCGAGTTTATTTGCACTGGCATTATCGCCATTTATTTCGAAGTTTGAATCTAGAATTCGAAATGAAAAAATACTTATTTTAGGTATTTTATCAGGCCTTCTAGGTATCTTCTTTTTGCCTTTATCTATTTTAGTTATTAAGGGTTTAATTAATTTTTCGCATATAAATCAATCAGGATTAACTGAACTTCCAATATATAAGAACTCTGAAACTGCTGTATTAAATATTTTCAATAGTATTAATTCATATGCTCAGCAATTTGGATTCAATCTTTCAGAGCAGTTTAATGTCCAAGATCTTATTGGAAAAATCACTTCAGTTGTTGTTCCAATTTTGACGGATGCCATTAGTCAATTGCCTGGATTTTTTCTGCAATTTTTAGTGTTTTTAACCTGTTTGTATTTTTTGATGTTACGAAGAAAAAATATTTTTTCGTGGGTGAATGAACTTAACATAATTCCCGAAAAATCACTCATTGGTATGATTCAGTTTTTACAAAAAGTTTGTTACACGATAGTTGTTTCAACGGTTGTAATAGCTTCCATTCAAGCCCTTATTATATCGCTAGCCGCTCTCATGGCAGGCTATAACGATTTTTTGATTTTGTTCATGTTGGCATTTTTTATGTCATTTGTTCCTGTTATTGGATCTGCTCCGATTTCGATATCACTGGCCTTGTATAATTTTATGCAAAGTCAAATTTTTTCGGGAATCGTGCTGTTGATAGCGGCCCTGGCAGCATCTATCATAGATAATGTAATCAAAACATTTGTATTAAGCCAAGCTGAAGACGCCGCTCATCCGCTGATATCGCTCTTGGCTTTAATCGGAGCCATGGCTATGTTTGGAATTTCTGGATTATTCCTTGGACCAATATTATCACAGCTTGCTTTTTCAGTGCATAAAATGTTTAAATTAAGCCAGCCTGTTATGATTGAAAATGAACATGACTATGAAATATAAAATATTTTATTTACTCGCACTCATAATTTTAGTTCAAAATGCTCGCGCAAAAACAATTGTCATGTGTTGGCCAAGTCAGCGAGATACTCGTTTTGTTGTTGATGATGAAAACTCACGTAATAAGTTTGGATTTTATTTAACTAATCCTATCGGTTATGATTACATGCCTCAGTTTCAGGGACCTGCCTCCGCTGCATCTTTATCTTTTCAGAAAATGCAATACGAAGATTTAAAAAGTATTGGATCATCGTTTAAAGTTATTTGGGATGCTGATCAATGTAAATACGTAGAAAATTTTAATTTTATTTGTAATGGTGAAGTTGCAACTTCAGATAGTTCTATTAAAGCTGTTTCTTTATCGACCACATTAATTGAAGAAAGAACCAACGATCAACTTTTTAGAAAAGTCAGATATAAGTTTGGATTGTTAAAAAATGGTAATACGTATTTTGTGACTCTTGAGTATCCGCAGGAGCGTTGTCAAAAATATTAATATAATTTTTGAGAATTCATAATTGTCAAATAGTGATGATTTTTAACTAAAGACAAATAAATATTGGCTAACTTATGTTCAAAGTTTTTTTGATTTGTAGCTGTTGCTAAATACATGACTAATAAATGATTATTAATAATTTGTTGTAAATACTCTGAATTAGACATCAGGAGTCCAATTCCAGATAATGATGTATTTACGATAATATGAGAGTATTGAGTTTCAGGAAATTTTTGCTGTAAGTATAAAAAATAAACTTGCTCCAATAAGTCATTTTGTTCATTAAATGGGTGAATCGCTTTAAAGGCCTTAAGAATCAGAATGTTATCGATAGTACTATTAGTGCCTAAACTATGTTGAACAAAGCTATGCAATATATTCAAATCACTTGTGAAAAATAATTGTGTTAACTCAGTTAAGTATTGCTTTTGCAGCATTTTGCCATAAGCAGTATTAATTAACTCATCAACTGTCTTATTTTTCAAAGCGTTTGATATTTTGCGATTTAATTTAGAACTAATAAATTGGCTAAATTTAGGAAACGTTTTTAAATTAGTATATTCTATAATTACATTTGATTTATCATAAATTCTTTCTTCCATAATTAGTAATTTTTGATTGGCAACATTTTGTTTTGAATCGTTATATAATGAGATTCGTACCTTTTCATAATCATTTCTAAAATTAAAGAATCTAATATCGTTTCGAACAGAAATCTCATTATTTAAAAAACTTGATACTAGTTGTATAAATGAAGTTAATGATGTTATTTTTTTGAGAGAGTCTTGATCAATTGAATCTATAATTGTTTTTGATTGATTTATGAAGTTTGTATAACTGCCATAATCGCTTTTTTTATTTATCAATATGCCATAAACTTTGTGTATATCGAAGTACTTAAATATATTCAAAATATTCTTATTTAAATATTTTGTGTGCAACCCGCTCAAATTAACATTTAACATAAGTTGACTTTTGTCTGTCCAAAGCGAATCTCGAAAAATAGATGAGATGTCCGTTATATTTGCAGTATTTAGTTTACTGATTAAGTTTTCATAATAATTATGTCCAACTTTGTCGACGATGCTTTTAATTTGCGGTGACAGGTCATTAAGTGAAGCAATTTTGATCAGCAGTTCAGGGTGCTTTTCAATTACATTTGTAATTACCTGGATATCCATTTGTGTTAATTCACTACGTAGAATTTTACCAACTAAAGTATTTATATCAAATAGCGGAACTAAGTTTGAATATTTGATAGATACTGCTAATTCTAAATCTTGAAGAATATCTACTGTGGTTGATTTGTAGCGCGCCCAAATTGGATCGGTAATTTTACGAGCCGCCTTTAAATGTCTAGCTGTTATCAGACACAGCCATGTTTCTCCATTGCTGAAGCCATCGAGACCAGCTTTTTGTAAACGTTTAATGTATTGTATGTCTGATGTAATAGTTGAGTTAGTGTTTTTGGTTGTATAAATTGCCCCGTTAGTTTGAAAAATTGATAGGGCAGGCCCGTACTCGCGACTGTCAATCGGATTTGTAGATACATAAAAACCACGTCCAAGTGATTGATTATCATGAGCGATATTTGCATCGACATCTTTTTGTGATAGACCTCCATTTTTCATCCAAACCTCTTGGTAATCATTCAAGTCTGCCCATTCATAAAGTTGTTCTGCATGTCGAACTTCTATTTCGCCAATTAGTTTGTTGTTTAAAGTATCAATAAGTTGGTTTAACGAATTTATTTTGAAATTTTGGGTTTTTAATTGATTAATGAACTCTTGTGGGAATTGTTTAGGTTCGTTAAAAAGCTGTGAACAATGATTATTTGATTTCGCGCCTAAACTTAAAAGACAAGCACTCAATACAATAGTTAATTTTAGAAATGATGTTTTTTTTACAAATGAGCCCACACAGTTTATTATGCAAACTGTGCCAAATATTTAATGCGATAAGAGTGACTATTATAACTTCTTTTTTGAATAAAGTGTTAAGGTTTTTGACAGATGACTAAATGTTTCTGCTTATTTTAAAATGTGGTAAGTATTGACGATGTACAAAAAACGACAGATCGAAATAAATCCTTGAGAGAAAATCGGATTTTTGTAGTAGCAAGTCTGAATAAAAATAATTTTTATGGTATCCGTGTTAAGAAGCTCTAGAATATAGATAAATGCAAAAATCTGAACAATAGACTGAATAAATCTGATCAATCAAAGAAATAATGTTATTTCAAAATTGTTCGAAGTTTCGAAAATCTCGATTTATGTCTAGAGAAATGCACATTCATAGTCCTGGTAATTCAAGAAGATTAAATTTAAAAAATTTGAGCAAGTATAAACTCAATTATTAAAAGAATTTTTCCGATTAATGCCTCATGAGGCAAGCAACCCTTATTTTATTTTTCTCATTGATGTCACGAGCTTGTTGGGCAACCGAGGATCCATCCTGGAAAGCACTAGCAAAATCAGCTTTTGAACGTCTTATAGGCCTTAATAACCCACAAAAATTAAATTGTAATTGCAAAGGAACCAAACCTAAAGCAGCAATTTTAAGCGCTGAAAAAGACTTATCGTTTCTCGAAAACTTAAGGCCAATATCTAGAATACACTTTGAAAAATACTGTCAGCGATGCCACCAGCAATGGCCATTTGATAATGATGAAAAATTTAAAATCATGGTGCGAGGAATGGGCAGCAGCATGATTTTTCAATTAGAAAATAATCTCATGCCAAAAGCGAATTCACAGATTCAATTATCTGATAAAATGAGATCAGATATGATTCAATTTTTAAAAAATTTTAAATAATCTATACTATGAACCACCGCTGTTAATAAGACTCTGAGAGTTAACGAATTTTTCGCGTTAGAATTAGTTTGATTACTAAATAAAATGGCATTCGTAAAGCAGATCACCCTTACGGCGAAGTTACATAACCAACTTTGGAATACCCTATCTCAATCTAATTGGTAGGCGGTAAATGAGTCTTTGCTCTAAAACTACTCTAGCAGCCACCATGGTGTGACTCACTTACACTTTAATATAATTATGATTTTTCAAAAACTAAAAAGAAAAACATATCCACATAAGCTTTAGATTGATCGAGACACTTTAAGCCATTGCTTTGACCAAGTTGAATTGCCTGCTCCTTGGTTAGCAAAGAATTCATATTTGCAGTAATGTTTCTATTCGCATCTAAAATGATTTTGGCAGTTTCTAATGAAATAGCACCATTGGAAACTGCTTTATCCATATCCTTTTGGATCTGCGCGATAAAAGTCTCTCTTTTTTCAGATAAATTAAAATCAGGAGTTCCGCTAGCTACTGAAACTCGCCCCCCTTTTTTTAAGACCCGATAGACCTCTTTAAAAAAAAGCTCGGGTTCATCCAAAATCCATAAAACACTATTTGATATGACATGGTCTACTGAGTCACTCGGAACCAAAGAACCTTGTTTGGTTGATGTGCCACCGTATCTCATCTCTATAACATCTGAAATATGAACGTTTTTTTTAGAAATTCCATTAGCTTCGTGAGCGAATTTAAGCATGTCAGGATTAATATCAAGCAATTCAACACGGGCTAAAGGGAAGGTCTGTTTAAATTTTTGAGCAATTCTTCCACCGCCGCCGCCCGCATCAATTATACAAGGGTTTTCTAACTTTTCAAATGCTGTAGAGCGAATATGAAGGTTAACAACTTCTTGCCAAAAAGACGCGTGAACCACTCCGTCGTTGTAAGCGGAAAAGTAGTTAGTTTTTCCTTTGCTTGAAAATTCTTGACGATTTGCTAATTCATTTTGACTAACTTTGCGTTGCATAAATTTATAAATCCTTTGAGCAGAGTATATCCATCATCAAAGTAGATAACATCTGCCTTACCATCTTGGCTACAAAACAAAACCCTGAGGCCTAAATGCGTTAATTTCCAATTGAAACTTTTAACATAATTTTGACGGGGATATTCATAAGTATTTTAACCTTAATAAGGGTAATATATTCGCGAATAGAATTTTACATTTATTGTCACTAGCGTACTCATTTCATATGCAGTGATCAATTTTTTAAAATTAGTTTAGGGCTTTATTAATTCAAGTTTTACTATTTTGTATCAGTTTGAAACAATGGCATAGCTTGCATGTGTTTTATAAATGAACTTGGAGGTTTTATGAAATTTTTAGTTATTTTATCTTTTTTATTTACAACTTATTCTATGTTTGCCAAAGCAGCAAATATGAACAAAACATGTCCTGAAATGCAGGGCTATATAGTAATGGATGGCGCAAGCAGTATGGCATATTATCATTGGACAGGAGAGCAGGGATTCACGATTACTGACTATAACTTAGTAGGTGTACAAAATGAAGATTTTCAGAAAAATAAAGAAAGCTTTTTTTTAAGATTTAAAAAAGGTACATTCGAGAGCCAATTGTACTCAGTTCAGGACTGTTCTGTAAAAGGCTCTATTAACATAACTGGAGTTTCTCAAATTGGAGCTAAGGAAATTTATTTATTAAACCCATAGTTTGTCTGATTTTAAAATACTTCTGAATTGGTCGATTTTGAATTTTTGGCGAACTGACCAAATCAGGATCATTGAAAAACAGGCAAACAGATTTTTTGAACAATACTTTAAAATATTGTTCAACCACTGGCACTTTTATGTTTCTCGGGCATCATTATTAAGGTTCGTTCTGTTCGCAGGTATATTTTAATTGACCTAAATCAGTGAAGTCACCATTCGCACTTTCACGCGTTAAGGAAATTTTCCAGTCTGCTTCAAGTTCTGGAGTAATGGTCACGGTGATACTGCTTTTATCGAGAGTATCAAAAGATTTAGACATGAAACCATTGCGAGCAAGATCATTATATCTGAAATCTATTTTATTTTGATCTAACTCAGCATGAAGCTTCTGTGAAGTAACTAAAGATAAAATTGCTTTTTCATCAGCGTCTTTTCGTGCGCAGAAAATTAATTCTGTCTCCTGAACTTGTGTATTGTTTTTTGCTGTTTTAGAACAAGTCAAAACCAACTTTTCGTTTTCAATACAATTTAAGTTTGTACCGAAAACTGAATTTGAATAAAATAAAACAGATAAACCTATTTTTGATAAAATTTTATACATGATCATTTCTCCTGTGAATGGTATTGATTTAAATTCTAATGACCAATAATCTGCAAAGAGGATTCAATATTTTTTATTTCGTTCGCCTCTATGTTTTCAATTTGTTTTTTATAATAGTAAGCGGCTCCTGCAGAAACAATTGTTACAGGTAATACATGAGTCACTCCAAAAAACCACATGCCGATTAATGCTGGGGTAACGGTTGAAGCAACTATTACCAAAAATGTTATTCCACATAGTGCGAGTACAACCTTAGCCGCAAACAATTTACGAAGAGCAATTGTTTTGGCCGGTAGCGATTCATTGCTTATTACTAGCTTTTTTGCTGAATACGTAAAAGCAGCTATTCTTTGACCATCAGCTTTTACTTGTTCAAGGTTTACCGTTGCTATAGATGCCGAAACTCTACGTAACATGACTGTTTTATAAAAAAATATCAAACCACCAATGTAATTAACTGAATTTGTATGAATGGCAACGTTACTAGAATAAAAGTTGATGTAATCAGGATATGAACGCAATATGCTATAAATGGCGTTGTTATTTTGAATGCTGTTTTCTTTTGTTATTTCTGAATTCATCAGATTCAAAATCGTTTTTTCTAATAAATCGATATCTCTATCAGTCCAAATAGATCCTTCTTTTTGTAAGTTGTAGTAATTGCTGGGTTCGCTAACAGCTTGACGAGCATATGCTCCAACTGATGTTAAAAAAACGACAGAACTTAAAAATAACGACATTAATTTATTTAGAAACCAACTTGTTTTCACAAATATCTCCTAGTGTTTTCGATATCATTTAAATGCCTATGAGATTAATTTCTCATATTTTCAAAATGAACGAATGCTTTTTGCAAATAATGCAATATTTGAATCTAGCTAAAAAGTTGTTTAATTTGATTTGAAGTTAAAATGATGCCTAAACATCATACAAAGTGACGTTGTAAATCGTATAACTTTTAAACAGTTCAGATTTTTTTACGTTTACGTTATGACTGTACTTCTAATGTGTATTGTTCGGTCTAAGTGCAATGATATTGCCTGCAATGCAAAATGTTGCGCCTAAACCCAACAACAGAGTCCAGTGTAGATTTTCATAAATTGTAGAAACAACCAAGGCAATGACGGGTGATGCGACGCTTGTGAAAGCAGCTTTTGATGGACCTACGCTTTCAATGAGTTTCAGATATGCCCAAAATGCTATTATCGTTCCAAATATTGACAAATAAGCAAATGATATTAAAAACTCACTTGTTAATTGAACATTAAAGGAAACTCCTTTAGTTAGACAAAAAACTAAAGTGAAAAGTGAACCATACAACATGCTCCATGCATTATTGGCCATGATAGGAATGTTTTTGGATTTGTTTAGTGAAGAAACTAAATTGCCAGCAGAAGCAGATACTGTACCAAGCAGACTTAATGTAAATCCCCATATCGACATCGGGTGTAAATTGTGATCTGCAAGCTCGTTAATTGTAATTAATCCCATGCCAGCAAAACTTAGAATTGCTCCTAAAATTATTTTTTGATTAAACGGTGTTTTTAAAAAAAGCCGTGCACCAAACATGTTGAAAAAAATGATAGAAGTGA
>Ga0255220_1000296_pt1 | contig 21083 bp, 19 predicted proteins | sample Miss_Colum_RepB__FD_188423 | JGI IMG/M metagenome (GOLD analysis project Ga0255220, IMG submission 188423) | Freshwater microbial communities from Mississippi River, Louisiana, United States - Miss_Colum_RepB_8d | ecosystem: Environmental > Aquatic > Freshwater > River | place: USA: Louisiana...
GCCCCGCCGCCCGCTACCATCGGCTCCGTCGCCGGGGTAGGGGCCACGGACGAAGCCGTCGGCACGCCCGGGGCGATCGACACAGCCCCGCCGCGCATGCCCATCAAGGCCGCGTTGTCCGGTCCGGCCACATTCGTGTACAGCGTGCGGCCGTCCGGCGTGGTGACACGACGCACGCTGTTGTCGCTGGTCGTGTCCAGTGCTCGGGCTCGCCAGTCAGCGGGGAGGTCGTTCGTGACCTGCGGGCCGCTGCCCGGCGGGGTGTTGCTCGGGTACACAGGTGCGCGCAGGTCTGCACTTCCTGCGGCCGGGGCGACGAACTGATGCGGCACAACGTCGGGTGCGCCGGGGTTGTCTTGGTAGAGCTTGCCCGCGAGACCGCCGGTCAAGTGGTTGCCCAGGTCCGAGGCGAACCCGCCCGCCCGCAGCGCTGCGAACTTGGCCATGTCACCAAAGCTGCCGTCGCCCGTGGGCTCGCTTACGCCGAAGCGTTTGGCGTAGCGCGCGGTGCTGTCGTCTTGCATGGAGTCACCGATGGCTTGCGCGGCGGCAACCGCGCCGCCGGCTTTGATCATCCCGGACACTTTGCTGTTGTTGAGCACCTGCCGCGCGGTGTTGCCCGCCGCGCCCGCGACCGATCGCAAACCGCTCAGCGTCGTGGTTGGCTGCCCAGGCACGGATGGCGGCGCGCGCATCGCGCCAGCCTGCTGCGAAGCACGGAACGCCTGCGCTTCAGCGCTCGGTGCGCCGGTGCCGACGTTCGGGTTTCGGATGCCGGCCGAACTCGGCTGCGATCCGTATTCAGTGACTTCCACACCCTGCATGGTGCGCGGGCTTCGCATCGTCGGGCTCAGTTCATCGACCTCGAGGCCGGGGATTCGGGGAGTTGCCATGTCGGCTCCTTACAGAGATTCGTTTCCAGAGAACTGGGTCTGAGCGGTCAGGCCATTGAGGGCGGCGGCGGCCTGGGTTCCCAGGGACTGTGCAGCAGCCATTGTCGCCTGAACTCGCTGGTTCATTGCATCGACGCTCGCCCGCTGGTTCGCCTCGCTCGTGCGCTGCACCAGCTCTGCATTCGACAGGCGTGCGCGCAGGGGCAGTTCGGCGGCAGCCACTTGCGCGGTGTAGAAGCTAGACAGCGTCTGCGCCGCTTTGGCTTGAACGTCCAGCATCGCGGTGGTGATGGCAGCGCCCGTCTGCGGACCCAGCGCCAGCACACGGATGTACTCGCCTGCAGACTGCAACGCCTGCGTGCGCAGAGTGATGGCGCGCTCGACGGCAAAGCGCACGTTCTCGATCTCCATCGTCATCGCCTGGATGGCAAGCTGACGAGAGTTGTCGCCCAGGCGGTCGCCGGCCTCGCGACGGATGTTGGCGATGCTCGCCATCATGCTCCCTGGTGGAAGGCGATAGCGCTTGGCGGAGAAGCCGGTGATCGCTTGGCGTTCAGTACGGCGGGCCTCCGCCAGCACACGATCGCGGTCGCGGTCGTAGATCCGTTGCTCGGTAGCAGGGGTCAGGCCGGTGCCGCCCTCGGCGATGGCTTTGTGGAGCCAATCACCGGCGGCTGAAAACGCATCGGTGTTGCCGAAGTAGTCGCTGATGAAAGCTGTGAAGTTGTCGGTGAGCAGCGCCTTGATTTCATTGACCGTGGACGTGTAGAGCCCTGTCGCTTCCGCGATTGACATCGGCTCCGTCAAACTCGGCGTGGTCGGGATCTCAGGCAGCGCCGCCTGCGGCGTCGACACGATCAGCGATGGCGTGGACGCACGGTCCACCGCGTCTTGCGACATGCTCAGCGCGTCGGCGGACTTCTGGAAGGCCAGATCCCACGCTTCGTTGTAGACGCCCGTGACGAACGCGGCGGCGACGGAAGGGCCGGTGTAAGTGAATGCCATCAGATTCTCCGAGAGGTGGGGGCTGAGCGGAACTCGATGCGGTCGAGCTCAAAATCGTCGCCGTTGTCGTTGATGACTTCGAGCTCGAAGTAGGTGGCCCGCAGGCCCTTGCCGATGTCGACGCGCTGCATCTGCATCTCCGGGCTGCTGCTTCGCGCGGTGTAGAGGTACGCATTATCCCCTACCGTCACCCGCAGACGGAGTGGCCCTTCGGACGACGCCGCGAGGTAGCACTCCGATGCCCACTTCAGCAGCGAGGTGCCAGCGTCCACAGCCCCCGCGTTCACCGATGCTTGGATCGGCAGACCCGCGTCGGTATCGCCGCCCAGCAAAAAGATGCCATCTCGCGACAGGCCGTACGCGTCGTCGCCGATGTGGAAGTACGCCAGGAAGCCGTAGCCCTCGTAGCGGCTGAACGCCGACGTGTCGGCGTTCACGACGATCGTTTCGCCCGCGTTGTCCCACAGCGGCACCCCTGCGTATGTCTCAGCACGACTGGTCGCGATGGCCTCGAGCATCTGCACAACGTCGAAATCTCCGCTCGCCGTGGCCAATGCGAAGGCGTCGCTATCGACGACCGTGGCGACGGCCAACGTAGCCGTGCCGGACACCGCCATGTTGATAGCTGCGAAGGCGATCTGCGTACCCGCGATTTCGTGAGCCGTGATCGTGCGCGAGATGATCGATGCGTTTTCGTTGCCCTCGTACGCGTTGGCGTACGAGGTCAGGCGGGGCAAAGACACGACGGCTTCACCGTACACGCGGTCGCTGCCACGCGATACCAGCTTCGGCATGGTGAGGTTGCCGCTGATCACGCCGCCGGTCGTGCCCACGGCCGCCGCCGTCAGGTACGCCATGGAGCCTTTCGACAGCCCGTACGGCGGGACGACTTTGCTGGTGTACGCGTCAGTCGTCAGCGCGGGCAATTGTGTCTTCGCTTGACCGTACGGACGCCCGTACGCAGATGCAATCGCAACAAGCGGCTGCATGGTGCACGCCATCGACGTGATCAGGTGCCCGCCGCCCGTGGATCGCAGCGACGCCATGTACGAAGCGGCGGCGGCGTACGCGCCCTCGCCGCCGGCGCTACGCAGCGGCTGCATGAACGACGCGCCGGAGGCTTCGGTCGTGAGGATTGGGTCGTACACGTAGTCGCCGCCGGAGTACAGACTTGCCAGCAGGAACACGGGCGTCGTGCTCGGGGCGGTGGAAGTGAACACGACCGTGTCGTTGACCGTGTACGTGACCGTGCCGTTCTTGCGGCGAATGCCGAACACGTCGCCCGAGGCGAACGTCGTGTCCCCGCTACGGCGCACGCCCTTTTCGTAGATCGCGTACGTGCGGCCCTGGATGTAGAAGTTGTGGGACATCACGGTGTAGTCGTACAGCGCTGTCCAGCGCCCGACATAGACCGCTTCCAGCAGGCCGATCATGGCCCCGACGTTGTTGGTGTCCGCTTTGAATGACACGCGCCCGTCCGCGAGCAGCACATCGACCGACCGGGCCGTTCCTGTCCAGCCGAGGTTGTACTCCGTGACCACTGTGGGTGCGACGGCCGCGCGGTACGGAGTCGGCGCGATGTACGACTGCTCAGGGACATACCGCGAGACGTACTCCGTCGTGCACAAGATCGCGTAGCTGATGTTGTACGCAAAAGTGCCCCCGGCTCCCGCCCCATTGAGCAACTGGTCTGCAAGCTCTTCGATGGACTGGCCAGTGTCGTAGTCGTCATAGTTGACGACGCGGCACACTTGTTGCGGTTCAGTCGCCCAATGCGCAGGGATGTACGGACGGCCAGGACTGGCGGGCACAGCAGACGAGCCCGGGAGCGTATAGGTGTACGAGTACTTGGTCAGGACGTTGCGCATTTACTCACCCTTGAAATCATTGGGGAAGGCAGGGAACGGAGGGGCCAGTTTTTTGTTTGTCATGACCAGCAGGCCCGTGTCGCCGCCACATCCATCCGGGTCAAACTCACCGTACGGCAAGTCTACGCCCGCCGACACCGTGAGCGCTTTCTTGAATGTGTCGAACAGGTCGGTTGTCTTCCACCAGACGATCTCTGTCTTCCCCACCACTTGCTGCCCGATCAAGATCGAGCCGTCAGAAACTCCGTCTTTCCACGGACTCTGAACGACCAGCGGCGGGCTACGGTACACCGCCGGCCACAGGTCTTCAGGTAGATCCTTCGTGACCCACGTGGCGCCGAAGTCGGTCGTCAGCATGATCTTCCACGCCTTCGGGTTCCAGTGACGGATAGGGACCATGATGCACCCCTCGCCGAATGACCAATGCTGACTCTTTGCTGCGTTGTCGGCCGCCCAGGACAGCGACGGACCTGCGCAATCGGCCGCGATGTCCCCGTAGTACGTCAAGCTGTACAGGTCGTTCCGCACGAAGTCGGCGGGCATTACTACCGAGGGGAACCCCCACGATGACAGATCCAGCGCCGTGTACGGCAAGCGCCATGTCGTGCCGCTGCGCCCCATCCACCCGCGCTGCCCGCGCGCGTCCATAGGGCCAGTGACCCGGGAGCGCCATGCATCAGCGGGCCACGACACTTGGGTGTATCCGTCATCGTCACCGATGAACAGGACTGGGCGCGTCGTCGTGCTCGGTCCTGGCGCAGCTTGCGTGACGTAGCCGGCCGTGTCGCCAGCGCTGAAGTACAGAAAATGCTTGCCGGCCCCTACGTACCCGATCAATACGTGCGGCTCAATGCCCTGCAGGGCATTGGTGTTGTTCGGTAGCAGGTCCGCTGTCACCCACGGGCTGATCACGTCTTCCAGTACCGGTTCATGAACGATCGACCATGTCTCTCCGAAGTCATCCGTCCGCACCGTGTACACGGAGAGGTTGTTCACGTTGTTGGCGGATACGTCGGCATCTGTGCAGGTCACGTACAGCGCTCGCGCCTTACCGCGCCCGGTGCAGAACACGCGGGACATGCTGCTTCGCCCCGAGCCGACAGGCAGTACCGAACAATTTTTTGCGAACTTGTTGGTGATGGTTTTCGTCTTCGTGTTGCCGATGGCGATTTGGTGCCGGTACACACCGACACCCAGCGTGTATGTGAGCGAGCTGACGCCGAAGACATAGTCTCCATCATCGTTCTGCCCGAGCGCAAAGACTCCGTACGGGGTCGCGCTCATCGTCATGTCAGCGAGGTGTTTGGCAGTGGAGTACGTGACCGTGGGGCGGTACTGCTGCAGCGAGGTTGCCGCCGTCAGCGCGTACGAGACCGACTTGGTGTCCTCGGCAGGGGTGTCTTCTGCCCCCGGGCGCTTGACGTACGTCAGCACCGGCCACGTGCTCATGAACGACCAGTTGGTAGAGGGCACATCGCGTTGGTACGACTGCCGGCACCACAGGATATATCCACCGCCCACGTGCACCGCGCCCGTTCGTCCGTTGATGAACGACTTGGTGGTCCCCGGGATTGTTGGCACCACCGGCACGTCTCCCATCGTGCTCGTGACGTTGGTCCCCTTCGATGCGGAGCCCCCGGTGAGTGCTCGGCTCACGAGCGGCTTCTTGTTCGACGGCTCAGCGAAGTCCTGCTCAGTCGGCGTGCAGAACACCGTGACAAGCCCCAGGTCGTCGGGTGTCTCGATCGTGCGCACGTAAGAGAACTCACCCGCTTTGTCGGCGATGGTGTTGCCGACGCGGCGGGTGAGAAAAGGAGCGTCAACTGAGTCGAGCGCCCGCGAAGCGGCTTGGCCCACCGGGGACGGTGAGCCAAACACTTTAGGGTACGGAAACTTTTTCATTCGTCAGGTTGAAGAAGGTCCAGAACTCTCGGATGGCAGCGGGGGCGCGGGTCGTGTTGCCGTCGATCTGCAGTCGCTCCACATACCCCGAGCCGAACGCCCGCACGGCGACACGGTGTGCGCGCCGCTCGTCTTCCGGTACTGTGATCAGGCTGGTCGTGGATGACTGCGTCGCGCCGTTGACATACAGCCGCTGCAGCGTCGGCGAGAACGACAACGTGACGGCAATGTCATCTACGAGATTTGAGCCCGAGTCGGGGTAGTTCGACGTGTAGTTGCGCGGGTAGGACAACGCGGACGCCCACATCTCGGTGAACGAACCGGACGTATACCGCATGTACCGCGAAGACACGATGATGTCAGCGAACGTGTCGTATTGCGGAGCATCCGGGTTGCGGAAGCAGCACAGCTGCAGGTAGCTCTGGTGCGCGGGGTCCACGGAGTCTTCGCCCATCGTCAACACGATGTCCACCCCGTGCACGCGCTGCTCGACCCCGTTCACGACGGGGTTCGTGGTGCTCGACATGCCCGATACGATCAGGTCAAGCGTGAACTCGGATGGGTAGGTACTCATTCGCCGACCTTCAATGCTTTGTCGCTACGGCCGCCGTACGGCAGGTACCGCGTGTTGATGCCTGTGCCGTCGAGCACCGGGTCGCTGCCGGAGTAGCTCAAGCGGTTCTCCATGTACAGCTTGCCGGCCCCGGTGAGAACCGCAGTCGTATTGGCGTCAGTGTCGTTCACCCAGTTGCCGAATGCAGTGACTTCAGGAGCGCGACCTGATGGCACTTCCCCTGACGGCCCCTCCATTTCATCGCGCAGCAACGTGCTCAGATCCATCGGGAAGTACTCACCGCGGATCGTGAACATGCGGACGGAGTAGATGTCGGTCGTTCGGTATGCGCCAAACTCACGTACCGTCATCAAGAACGGCATGCGCGGCCGTCGTGCCCCGACGTCAACTTCGTTTGTCATGGTGCCATTGATGTACACCCGGGCCATCGTGTCTTTGAGCCGCACATACACGGTGGACCGCAACGTGTTGGCGATCAGTCCACCAGACGTGGCGTCGATGACGTAGCGAGTGCCGCCGTTGCACACGATGACTTGCACGGCGTGTGTCGAGCCCGATGGGGTGACTTTGATCTGCACGGACGTGACCGTCGCTGACGCGGACGAGCAATCCCGCACGTATGACTGCGCGGACGTGCCACCGTAATGGTGCGTCAACTCAAGCGGGAACGGCGTGCCCGTTGTGGACGGGGCTTGCATTTGGTACTGCAGTTCCAAGCCGATGTCTGCGTCGCGCGCATTCACGTCGCCTGGGAAATCCGTGAGTACCGACTCGGTGTAGGGCGTCGTGTACCACTCGCGCGGGTCCGTCACGCCTGAGCCCGGAGATGCAAACCGGGTGCCTGGATACATGGTGCCGACCGAGAGGGTCTGTGCAGTGGAAGCGGGCGACCCCGTGGGGCGTCGCCACTTCGCGCCGGATGCTGCCTGGAACCCGATCAGGCCCCCGAGCGTCAACGAGTTCGTGCCGAGCACAGAAGTGTTTGACGCGAAGTCATCGAACACAGACAGCATCTTCGTCTCCTTACAGGGTCGGCAGGGCCACGCTGTAGTAGTCGACCGTCTGAGTCGCGCCCGACGTCAGCGTGGTGCTGCTCAGGTTCAGCTCAGCGCCGGCTGTGGCGATCTCGCCTTGCAAACGGGCCTGGGTGGTCGAGGACGCGCCGGTATCGCTGGCTGCCACATGGCGGTAGTACGTGGCAGCACCGGAGAGCGCGACGACGCCGGACCACGTCTCCGACGTGCTCTTGGCCAACACGCCGCCCGTGGCGGTGCTGGCCATGTTCACACCGGTGCCGGTGCTGTTCAGGCTGATCGTGCACAGCAGGCTGCCCGAGGCCGCGTCGTCGGCGCTCGCCGGCGGAGAGCCCGAGTAGATTTTGATGAGACCGCCCGCCATCAACGTGGCGAGGGAGCCGGTGTCCAGCAGCTTGTTGCGCAGGCCGGTCGAAACTTTCAAGGTCATGGTGACTCCTTAGCTGGTGGAGACGAGAGAGATGCCGGCCGTCACGCGCAGGATCGAACCAACGTCGAGGACTTTGGGCGAGGAAAAACGGACCACAGACAGCAGCACGCCCGCCGTGCTACCGATTGATTGGGCTGAGACGAGGAAGCCGCCGTAGATGGTTTCAGCCGACGCCATCGTGAACTCAGCCTTGTTGTCGTGGTTGTCGCAGACGCCACCCGACACGGTCGAGCCGACAAAGGCCAAACGGTTGGAACCGTAGCCGGATGATTCGACCGCGTTCGCGCTGATGTTCGCAGCCGTGTCGTTCGCGTTCGGTGTGTACGCGCCCTTGTACAGGCCGATGTACCACGAGGCAAACTGCGAGCTGCCTTTCAGGACAACGCCGAGCATGTGGTTGAGGCCCTGCAGCGGCATCAGGTTGTCGACGACTTCGCTGTCCGTGACCTCGCCGTCTTTGTTGACGACCTCGACCAAGTACTTGAAGCCGACGGGGAGAGTGGTGATGGCGTTCATGCGGTGTTCCTTCGCACAATTTCCGCGTCCATGAAACTCGAAGCAGCAGCGCGGGACTGCTCAGCTCCGAACAAAGTCGTAAGCATTTGGCGAAGACCGTTCTGTTCAACGAACATGCTGGCCCCCGCCTGTGCGTGCGGCGCGACGTTGTTCGCCTCTTGGATGTTCTTCACCTCGCCGGACTGATCACCCACGATTATGCCCTTCTCAGACATCCACCACACTTTGTTCTGGTTCGGGATGGCGCGGAGCGAGTACGGCACGGCGTCGTAGGGCAACTGCGGGAGCACGTCGGCCCCGTCGATGTCGCCTGGGAGCCAGTAGGTCTCCCCAGCAGCGATGAAAGTGCCGGTCTCGAGCGATGCGAGCAGCGTCACGGGGTGTTCAAACAGCACGTAGCTTCGGTCGCGTGCGCACACGTGTCCTGAGAACGGCTCGCTGAAGAACACAGCGTTGCCGACTGCGCTCAGCACGCGTCCGCCGAGGGTGTCCATGAAGCGCCCAGCGGGCATCGGTTGAAGCCCCGCCACCCAGAACTCTGCGCCGTCTGAGGGTGCCACCGATAGCGTGATCGGCGGTGTCGGGGTAGAGCCCTGGCCGAACTCCATGACTTCCATCAACTCGCTTCCATCTGCGCGGGACATACCGACTACGATGGTAGCGCCTGATGGGAACGCCGACGGGAGGCCGCTCACGAGGATGCCGCCCGTCGTCACGTCGATCGATTGCACCTCAGGGGCGGCGTGCAGCGCGCCGTCATCAGCGCGATATGCCACCGACACGCGGTACAGGCCGGGCGGCAGCGAGCCGGTTGTCTGCGTGCAAGAGAAGGTGGGTTGCGGGAGTGTCCAGGCGCGCACCTCGTTCTCCGGCGTGATCAACTGGATCGTGTCCTCGTCAGACAACAGCGTGCCGGCGGGCGCGTCGCAAAACGCGGGGCGGCGTCCGGGCACGCACGCTCCGAGCACTTCCGCTTGCAGCCCGCCATTCTGCTGCCGCACGAAGAGGATCTGTCCGTTGTCGACGACGAGCGCACCCGCGGCGTGCTCTACGGCTCCCATGGCGTCAGTCATGGTCAGCGCCTGTGCAAACCCGCGGCGACGCGTCACGCGACCTTCGCCGTGTACGTCGGCGTTCACGATCGCGCGCGCGAACCGCCCTTGTTGCCCGACGGTCTTCTCGACCAAGTCGCGCGGCGAGCGGCGGTTGTTCTCCCCGAAGGGGAACGGACCGACGCGGATGGGGTTTGAAGCAGTCATAGGTAGGGGCCGTGATATGCCAAGGACTCACACCACGGCCCCTGGCGGGGGTTGGAAACCGAGCCGAAGGTCTCGGATAGTGCCGCACACCGCGCTTTCGCGCAAACCCGCTGGTGCCAGTGACACTATTTGGTTCGACTCAGCTCGATGTCAATGATGGTGTTGAGCTGGTCAGATATTTTCCCGTACTCGACTCGGCATTCTAAGAGCGCTTCGCTCACATCGCGGTCTGTTGCGAAGGCTTCTTCGCTCCGCTCGCTTTCAGGTCGTTCAGGGGCTTTGGGCGCACGAGCAGGTTGCTCGGAAGGGCTGGGCACACGACCTGCGGCGTTGAGCACGCGCACAGCGCGAGGCTCAAGGCAATGACGCCCAGTCGTTGCGCTGGCAAGCTGCGCTCTCGCTTCGTCTCGCTGCGCGGTGAGTGTTCCAACGAGTGCGTCATGTTCTTCGCCTTTTTTGCGGTACTCCCGCTCTTTCTGTACCCGCCGCTCAGCCGCCTGCTGTTCGGCTTTCAGCTGCTCGCGCTCCTTTGCGCCCTCGCCCGCGAAGAACGAAAGCACCGACGCTATCGCGATGAGGGCGAAGACGGCGTAGGCGTTCACAGCTGCGCCTGCATGCAGCGCTTGTGCAGCGCCAGTCGGTTCGTCCACAGACCGCCGCACACCTTGTTCGGCTGCGAGCAGTCGATCTTCTTGTACATCTTCCACATCAAGATGGCTTCACACGCGCCCTGGTAGTCGCGCTCGTTGATGCGCTTGACGATCTGTGACGCGCAGAATGCACCGGCCCCGATGTTGTACGACAGGTCAAGGTACACGTCGTACTCTTCCTGGAACAGTGGCGCGCGGATGCACGTCTTGAGCGCCCCCTCGAACTTCATCACGTCACGCAGCGCGCGCTCGAGTGCAAGCGGCGGGGTGATGCTGTCGCCCATGGCCACGCCCTCGGTGGTACCGAACCCGATCGTCGGGACATCGCCCTTTGTCGGGATGATCGCTCGGTCGCTGTACCCCTCAGTCTGCATGCGCGCCACGAATGCCGCCGCCGACATTGTCAGCAGCGTCACCGCGACGCGCACCTTGAACTGGGTCGACACCGGGGGCGTCACAGGTAGTCCCCTCGGATCGCGCGCATCTGAGCGTCGTGCTGCTCTTGCTGACGGCGATCCTCGCGTCGCTTGAAATAGAAGTTCACGATGAAGCCGACGACGCCGAGGATGATGCCGACGACTACGCCGGCCTCGCTCGTCGTCAGCCACCCGATGAAGCTCGTCCCTGCGCCGACGTACGTGGCCTTGGAGGCCACGGACGCGACAACAGCATCAGCGGTGTGTTCGTGGAGGTCGTTCATGGTGTTACTGCGGGTTGTGGTGATTATTTGATGCGGCAGTAGAGGTACGGCACGGAGAACACGCCCGTGCATGCGCCCGCTCCGTACCCGATCTTCAGGTTGGCGCGGATGCGCGTGGTGCCCACCGGGATGACAAAACCGGGGGCGTGGAAAACGAGTTCGTTGGGGCTGAACTCGCCCTGCGGGTCGGATGCGCTTTCAGCCATGCAGGTCGATTCGAACAACGGCGTGTTCCCGTTGAGGGCTTCGATCTGCAGCTTGGCGTACGAGAAGTTCGACGACACGTTCGTGGCTTTGATGGCCATGCGCGCATAGTCGATGTAGTCAACACCGGGTGTGAGCGTCGCGCCCGATGCCATGTTCGCGAACTGGGCAGACGCGTTCAGGATGGCAACGTCGTCAGCACCGTCCGTTTTTGTGCCGCTGAACGTCAGCGTACAGGCTGTGCCGCCAGGATCGCTGGCGTCAGCGACGTCGGCCGCCATGGTCACAAGCGCCGTTGATGTTCCCGAGCGCACGTACTGAATCTGCCACGAATCGGGTGCCACGCCGGCTGCGGGGGCAGTGACAGTGCCTGCCGAACCCGAAAGCATCGGGTTCAACATGAGCTGTTTGGATTGGGCGTAACTTTGGCGGCAGTCCACGTTCGACGCAGGGGGCACGAACGGATTCGAGAAGCTCTCGCGGGCGAAGTCTTTGGCGAACTGCCGACCGATGCGGACACCGCCCTTGGCGCCGATGTGCACGCCTGCAGTCGCTTGGTCGTACAGCATGCCGGGCAAGGCCGACCCGACGGCACTGGTGCGGTCGATGAGCGCACGGTGAGCGTTCGAGGCGATGGCCAAGTTATCTCGCACCAGATCCGCGATGTATCGCTGAATCAACACCATGTTCTGCCGCACCGTGGTCGTACTGAACGAGCCATAACGCGGGGTCGTGTACACGACGCGCAAGGCCGCCCCGATCGCGCGGCACTTCAGCGCGTACTCGCGCAGGGCGACGCCGAACGCCACGCAGTTGTCCACATCGAGCAGGTTGTTCTGCCCTGGCATCAACAGCACCTCGTTCGGGCGATAGGCTGCCACCGACGAATCGAAGCGCGCCAGGATCTGCTGCATGGTCTCGCCGGGAACAGCGGACACCGCGACCACGTCATAGGGCCAGCCGATTTCAGCCAAGCAGTGCACCCAGTACCCGCGCGACGACAGCAGACGGTATACGCCGGCCGACACAACGTCGCCGTTCTTGCTCTGGGAGTCGCCGTCCACGACCATGGTACGGCGCGCGATGGTTGAACTGCCGGCCACCAGGGGAGAGTTCGATCCGGCGCGCTGCAGCTGTCCCGTCGCGCTGACGTACACGAGCTGCTGGATCGCGGCGTTCGTCGGGGCGCCGTACGTCGCCGAGCCCGCACTCACGAGAGCGGCGGCGGGCGACGTGTCGAGGTCATACGATACCCCGGCTTGCAGCCACACCCCTGCGTACGTGCGGCTTGCGGTCATCGTGATCACTGGCATCGTCTACTCCTTTACAGACCGCCGTATGCGACGACGCGCGTCTTGTGGCGCAGGCGACGGTCTTCGATCTTGGAATCCTCGCAGTACTGCAGGAACGATTGTTCGAACTCGCGGGCCTTCGTCTTGTCGAAGGCTTCGGAGTCTTGTTTGCCGTACGCCCGGTGCTTGGCCCACCGCAAAAGGTGCTGGTGGTGCTGCACGTCTACCTCGAGCTGCGCGTTCTTCGTCGCGACGCTGACCGGTTGCAGCGGCAGGCGGAACACGGTCGTCTCGATGACGACGTCTTCGGATGGCAGGGGCCAGATGCGCACTTTGGAGCGCTCCAACCCGATGACCATGGCGTTTACTGGCCCGCTACGTCCGTCGAAGCGCATGCCCTGCGTCACGGTGTCTTCGATGTTGACGATGTCGACCGGTCGGCCGTTGTCGCGCCGAAGAGCAGTGCGCCATTTCAAAATGAGGGGACTGGTGATGTACCAGTCCTGACCCGCATTGACTTCGATGTTGACGATGTCGGCCGTCGAGGCGTCAGCGATTCCGTCCGTCTTGCGGCAGAACATCATCTGCGCGTCGTCGATGTACGCCAGGATTTCTGCGTCGGACCAGAGGTACGGCGCAACCAGATCGTTCATCTCCTGACGGAACAGCTGAAGCAGCTCTTGGCCGGTCATGTCAGTCCTTGGCTTGGTATTCGAGCCACGCGGTGTCGCGCTCTTCAGCGCTGGGCTTCCAGCCCAGAGTGTCGCTCAGCGCCTTGATGCTCGGCGCACCGTTGGCACCGAAATCGTCGCGCGAGTTGCGCTCCACCATGAGGGCGATGGCCACAAGCAGCGCGTCCTGGCGCTCGGTCGGGTCGGTTGGCTCGACGATGGTCTTGTCACCCGCACCGCTGTCGTCCAGTTCTTCCTCCGGTGCGCAGCCCAGGTCGAGCACTTCTGCGTGCATTTCACGAGGGACAAACGTCGGCACACCCTTCTTGAACTCGATCGAGTGGCCGGTCAACGACGCGATGGTGCGATCGCGACTCGAGATGAATTTCATGTTCGGCTCCTTATGAGTCAGGGCCGAAGCCCTGACGTGGTTGGTTCAGGTCAGGCGACCTGAACTTCGTTGGTGCGGCCGGTCACGATGTACTGGACGCGGACAGTCACCGTGCCTGCCGTGGCGTTGCCGTTGGCGTTGGCCAGGGTGATGCGGATGTCTTCACCGGCGCCGCGGTAGCCGGTGGGCACCAGTGCCGTGCGAGCCGCCGACTTGATGCTGGTGGCGCTCAGGTAACGCGAAGCGCTGCCAGAGTCGCCCACGGCGATGGTCGCGGTACCAGTGTCGTTCGACGCGGTCTCGACAGTCACATCGCCGCCGACGACGACGGCGTTGGGCGGCAGACCGATGATGTCGGCCACGGGGGCGGCGACCGAGAACAACTTCTCGACGCTGTCGGTCATGACCATGGTGTCGGTCACGTTGAAGGTGAACTCTGCCGACAGTGCGTACTGCAGGCCTCGGTTCTTCAGGAGCTTGGCCATGACTGGCCTCCTTTCATGAGCTGGTTGTGCTACGGGCCGGCGAGAGCCGGCCCTTGCCCGTTACTGGGCGGCGTAGCAGGAGATCACGCCGAAGTCTTCGACGGAGCCGGCTTCGTAGATGTTGCCGAACTTGGGCTTCAGGAAGCCCAGGATCTTGCCCACCGAGATGCCTTGCTGGTTCTCGTAGTCGAAGCCCTTCTCGACCCACTCGGGGGCGCCGATGTCGGCCATGCCCAGCGCCTGTGCGCCGCAGAACAGGATCTGGCAGCCGTCGACGGTGCCGCTGGCGCCCCACTTGGAACCCGAGGCGGCGCCACGGGTGTTGTAGACGTGGCGGAACTCGTGCAGGTAGATGCCGTCGATCTTCACGCTGGAACCGGTGAACAGGGCGTTGTTCTTGTCGGCTTGCTGCGAGTGACGCAGGTTCAGCATGTAGTCGGGGTCTTGCTTGAGTTTCGCGAACGCCGAGGGGGTCAGGAAGGCGTGGTAAGTTTCCTCGCCGCCGTCTTCCTTGATGCCGCGGATGTAGCGCTCCTTGGCGTAGGCCTTGAGCTGCACGAACATGTTCCACGTCGGGGTGTCGGCAGCGGCCAACGCGGACGTGGCGGCCGAAGCGACCAGCGTCTTGTTGGTGCCGTCCCAGCGCAGGCGGCGGTTGGCAGACGGGGCGGCCACGTCGGAGCCGAACTCGAGGAACGGCAGGTCCGAACCGGTGCGGTTGGTACCGTTGTTCTTCTTGCTGTAGGCCACGCCGGACATGGTCAGGAAGGCCAGCTGGTCGATGCGGTCGGCCAGCCAGTAGGCCAGCACGTCGCGGCTGTTGCCACGGAACTCGACGATCGACTTCTGGTCGGCCATGCGACCTTCATGGCGGTTGGCGTGACGCAGCTGGTCGACGCGGATCACCTGATCGAAGGTCTGCATCGCTTCTTCGTTGCCTTCCAGGGTGCGGTCGCCGGCCACGCCGTCGCCTTGCAGGTCAGCGAGCAGCGTGATGACAGCGCGGGCGCCCTTCTCGGTCTTCTTCAGCTCGGTGATGTGCTGGATCAGCGAGTTGGGGCCTTTGCCCAGGAAGCGGTTGACGAAAGACATGTTGCGGGCCTGACGCCAGAGGTCCATCGACCAAACGGTCTTCTGTTCACTGGTCAGCAGGCCAAAGTTCGTGAGTGCCATGGGGCTCTCCTTTGACTGTGGGTTGAGGTACTGGCATTTGTCGTGTCTCGCCACGACCAGCGAACTGAGAATGTGTCGTCATCTCGCACGATGGGAGCGAGTGTAATCTACTTTTTACACAAAAGAGAACAGCCCGCGGTGCGGGCTGTTCTTACTCAGCAACGGATCACGCGAAGTACGCGAGAGCGCCGCCCTTTTGCACCCAGCTCGATCCGTTGTAGACAAAGCGCGTGCTGCCGGTGGAGCCGGCGGCGGCTGTACCGTCGTTCGCCTTCTTGAACACCTCGTTCCACGTTACCGTCACCGCCCCGCCGGCCGGGTGCACGATGGTGATGTCCAGTTCGTCGCCTTTACGTGCAGACGTGGGCGCGTTGATGGTCAGGTTTGCGCTGGGCTGCAAGATGATCTTGCGGCTCGCCAACATGCTGTGCGTCACGGACGCCGCTTTGTATACACGCGTGTCGCACGTGATACCCAGGGTGTTCGTCACCGACAAGATGGGTAGGCCCATCACGTTCGTGCTCAGTGGCGTGATAACGCCGCTGAGGTCGCTGTCTTTGATGATCAGTCCGTTCCCGCGCACCGGCGAAGGCGATGCTGCGCCGATGCCGTACGACGACGCTCCACCGCGAATCGTGACTCGTTCCAGAGTGACCGTGTTCTGCGTCAGCGCCGTGCGGCCAGGGGTCGTGACGGTAGCTCCGCGCAGACCGACGATCTCGTTGTTGAAGTCCTTGAGGTAGATGGTCGTGTCGCCGAACATCTTGTAGATCCAGTAGTACCCGTCGAGTGAGCCCCCGCCGGACAACACGTTGTCGAAGATGCCGACATAGTCACCGACGCGCCACCCGATCGCGGGCGTACCGATCGGGCACTCGTAGTTGCCGAAGCCGTCCACGGTATCAGTCGCCGTCACGAAAACGTGCTCTTGCCAGTAATTGCCGTTGAACGCGAAGTTGACGGCTGCGCAGTCCACCTGAACGCCCTCGAGCAGGCAATCGCGCAAGATGGTATTGCGCGCGTTGGCCAAGGCCACGTGGCCTACCACGCCTGACACGTTCGCATTGCTGACGAGGTGCCCAGAGATGCAGTTGTCGCGGGTCTTGTGCACCGTCGACGAGTTCACGATCTGAACACCGCCGTTACCCGGCATGTTCTGGCAGTTGACCGTCGTCTGCGTGCCCTGGACGTCCTGCAGATACCCAACGCCGAAGCGGGTTGCCGAGCCAGTCGTGTCGTTGATGGTGACGCTGGCTTCGATCGACGTGTCCATCGTGCCGACGTTCGTCACGCCGAACGCGTTCACGCCGGAGTGAGTCAGTTCGAGGAACAACTGGCAACCAGAGCCGGTGCCGCCCGTGGGCAGGTTGGGGGTGGATGGCAGAGCGGTGTACTTGCCGCGCGAGATGGGGCGCACTGCCTCGACCTCGCCGTTGGGGCCGACCTGCGTGACGCGGAACACGGCCGCTTCTTGCACAGAGCCGCCCGCTAGCGTCAAGTCGTCGCCGACGGTGTATCCGGTACCCGACGACACGTGGATCAGCTGACCGGACGTCCAGGGGGCAAAAGCCGTGCTGTCCAGGCCCACAGTACTGCGGTAAGCGATGTCACTCAGGCCGAAGGTGTTGGCCGTGGGGATACGGACTTGGTAGAAACCCGTCAAGTTCTGCATACCGCTGGACGGAATGCCGATGAACGTGACCACTTTGCCCGTGGTCAATCCGTGCCCGTTGAGCGAGACGATGGCCTCGCTGGCGAGCGACACAGCCGAGGGCGAGCCGATCAGCGTGCCGGGTACCGCCGAATACACCCCGGTCCCATCGGTCCCGATGTCCAGATCGGCCTTCACGTGAACGTCGCGCAGGTCCGCGATGACGCTGGTGTCGGGTGTGGCGTGGTTGATGAACGCCACGCCGCCGTTGCGCAGCTGACCGACACGGCCCGTGAACGACACGCGCCCGCCGGACACGCGCCCGGTCTTCGTGTACCCCAGCTCGGCGGCAAAGGGCTTGGTCGCCGGCACGTACACCTTGCAGCCCATGCCGCGCGTACCAAGTGCCGACACGCCGACGGCCGAGAAGTTTTTGAGTCCCTGATCGTCGTAGTACTCGGTCGCCGTGATGCGGTCGTCACCGAAGGCCAAGCAGTCGTCGCCGGCTTCGATGTACCCGCCGATCACGTGGATGTTCTCGCCGAACAGGATGTGCAGGCCGTCTTGGAACACACGAGTGGCGCCCAGGATCGTCGGGTTCACGATCGAGATGTTCTTGCCGCCGATGCGCGTGGACCAGTTCAGCGACCACAGGCCGGCGATGAGCGTCACGTCTTTGATCAGCAGGTTCTCGACGTTGAAGTACTCCATGATGGACAAATAGTCCTTGTTCGCAGAGTCCAGCGTGATGTCTTCGAGGCCCATGTAGCGTGCTGAGCCGTACCAACTGCCGTTCTTCTTGTTCCACTTGGCGCGGATGACTGACGACAACGGGCTGGTGAACAACCCGTTGTTGACATAGGCGGCGTTGGCTGTCTTGATCAGCGTGGTGCCATTGCCCTTGATGTGGATGAACTCCGGGTGCCACAGGCCGCTCACGAGGTACGGCGCTTGCCCGTACAGCTCGACAGTGCGGCGGCGCTTGGAGGCAGCAGCCTCCGCCCCCATGGTGTCCAGAAAGTCTTGCAGGATCGCGGTGTCGTCGTTGCCGCTCGGCTTGGGTGCGGCAAATGCCGCACCCGACGACACATCCGGCACCCACCCGGCGCCCTCGTAGTAGACCCACGCCGAGCCGTCGCCCATGCTGATGGTGTCACCCGTTTTGTAGCCTGGGAGGTTGGAAGGGGAGGTAACGAGGTTCGAGGTGTAGTGCACGGTGGTCTCCGAGAGTTAGGTGGCGTGGGTTCCTTCAACCCCACGTGCGATGCGGTCCTTGGTACGCGACTCGAGGGCCTGTGCGGCCAGCTCGATGTGGTTGATCGCGCGCTGGTTTTCAGCGCACGGGAACTTGCCGTTGAGCACCTTCATGCGGTGCGCCAGCACAGCGAGCAGAGCCTCGTTGGTCAGGCCATTGACGCCGGCCTCCTTGATCGGACCGAGCTGGAACGCCAAGCGGAAGGTGGAACGCCCGGCATGGACGTCGTACACGTGCCCCTCGACGTTGGTGCCATCGGACATGCCGGAAATCGCGTTCACATAGACGCCGTTGTGATCTGTGTGGATGCGGGTCATGCTCAGGCCTCCAGTTCATCGCCGCGCATGGCAGCCAGGGTCTTGTCGTCGAGCTTCATGAAGTCGTCCTGCGACATCTTGAGCACGTCCTTCGCGCTGATCTGGCCGCCGAGCTTGTCGTGGTCTTGGCCAACCTTCGTCGTCGCCGGAGGCTGTTTGCCGGCCACGTCAGCGTTTTTCTTGCGCTGCTCGAGGGCGCGCGCTTCCGCCTTGGCCTTGGCCGCGTCTTCCGCGCTGACGCGCGGGGTGGCCTCTGCCGCGACTTCCTGGGCCTTCGTCTTCGGCGGCATGACGAGCTTGATGGCCTTCTGCAGCGCCTGGGAGGGGGTGTAGCCGGTCGCTTGGTACGCGGCCTTGAGTTCCAGCACTTCGGCGGTCTTCGTCTTGTCGAAGTCGGTGTGCTCAGGGTTCAGCTGCGGGTAGGCCTCTTCCATCCGCTCAACCAGGGTGTCGTAGCGCACGCGCTCGACGGCGCGCGCCTCGGCGGCCTGGATGTCCATGGTCATGCGCTTGGAGCTGATGTCGCGGTCCATCATGCGGATTTCGCGCATGAGCGTGTTGGCCTTGTCCACCTCACCGTCGGTCACAGCCTTGTTGTACTCGGCCTCCTTGGAGATGAGCTTGTCTTCGAGCTGGGTGATCTCGTCGTTGGTCGCGGCGACCTGCTGGCCCTGCTGGAACTTCGAGAGCTGCTGCTCCAAGGCCTCGCGACGGCCGCGCTCAGCCTCGAGGATTTCCTTGTGACGGCTGAGCGGGATGCGCGCGTCGGCCTTCGTGGCCTTGCCGTCACTGCCTTTGTCCGGGTTGTCCGGGTCCACGTCATCTTCGTCCCCGCCGGTACGCAGAGACGCATCGGTCGTGGAGGCGTCCGACTTGGTGTCGGCCTGCGTGGCGTCGGGCTTGACGTCAGGCTTCTTGACTTCGTCCTCCGTGGACACCCAGTCATCGCCGCGGTCGACCGCGCCGCCGCCAGCACCGCCTTGGTCGGCGGAGTCTGCGGGCTTCATGTAACGCTTGAACATCCAGTGCAGCTTGATCATGCTGTTTCCTTCGGGTTGGTGGGTTGAGGTTGGTTGGCTTGCTTCACGGACACGGCGCGCTGAACTGCGGCGTCTTGTTCGCGAATACGGGCGTTCTGGTGCGCCTCCATCTGGCGCAGCCCGAACTCGAACTGCATTTTGCGCTCTTCCATGCTCATTTCGTGCTGGAACTTCTTCTCGCTCAGCGCGATGTCGGCCTGCACCTTCATCACCTGAGCTTGAGCGCCGTTGTCTTCAGGGGGCGTAGCCGCCTCCTTCTCAGCCAGGATGCCCTCTTTGCGGGCCTTGGCGTGCTTGAGTCCTGCATCAGCCTGCTTGCCAGCTGCCTCTGCTTCAGTCTTGGCGACTTCGGCCTGCTGCCCGCGCATGGCGAGTGCACGCTGTGCCTGGGCTTCAGGGCTGTTGGCAGCCTCGGACATCTTCTTGATGATCTCACGCTTGCCGATCAGGCGGCTGTTCTCGATCAGCGTCTCGTCGGGGATGGCGACGCCGAGTTCTTTCAGCGCGACCGCCTGATCGAACTGGCTGTCTTCCAGGGTCTCGCGCTGCGGCACGCTCGATGTGACGGTGTCGTACTCACCGAGCATCAGGTCGTTCACGACGGTGCCGTCAGGGCTCATGCCGTTGATGGTGAACGTCTCTTCTTCGCCGGTGAGCTTGTCCTTGGTGATCGTCAGGATGCGTTCCTCGGTGTAGAACGCCTGCACGAGGTCAAGGATGTTGCGGGCCAGGACGAAGTCCGTGCGCGTCAGGCTGTCCAGCGGCTTGACGAAATTCGTGCTGCCCGCTTGGCGCTTCGCCTGGATCGCCTTGGCGGCCACGTCGGCGCGGTCCTGCCCCTGCATGCTGTCCGACACGCCAGAGATGCCCTTGAGGTGCTCTTCGGCCTTGTAGCTGATGCGGTCCAGGCCCTGCGGCACTTGGTTTGGCTGGATCTTGACCAGATCCTTGTCCGGGTCGCCGTTGACCTCGACCACGAGACCGGTCTCGGCGCCACGCTGCTCGAGCTCTTCGGCGCTCATGTTCACCAGGGCGCCGGCCTTGGCCTTCCAGCCGCTGTTCGCCGTGGTGTTGACGACGTGCAACTCCTGGCTCGAGACCTTGTTGAGCAGCTCCTGCGGCCCGATCAAGTTCTCAACGAGGCCGATGGTCGTGCCGTGGCGGAAGAACGGGAAGAACGGCACCACGGTGAAGTGCTTGTACGGGCTCCAGTCATCATGCAGCACGACGTTGTCGGCGATGACGGTCCAGCGGATTCGGTGAACCAGCTTCGGCACAACCTTGAAGCCAAACTTCTCCACGAACCACGCGATGCGGTCGCGATCGAAGTCAGCCGGAACGGCACGCATATCGCCTGTCGTGGGGTCCACGAAGTGCTTCTGCTTGTCCAGCTTGCGGTACTGACGTTCGATGAGGCGGATGTTACGCATCACGCTCGACTCATCGTACGTGCCGTTGTACATCGGGTTGAAGCGATCGCCAAAACGGTCGCGAGTGGACTGGATGCTGTCGTACCCGTACGGAAAGAAGCTTTGCTCGCGGTTGCGCAGAATTTCAGCGTCTTCCTTGTTGTACAGCACCGCGATGTCGTCAGCCGTCACCCACTTGGTCGTGAAGACCTCGTTCCACGTGTCGGGGTCGTACTGCTCGCCGTCCGGGTCGACGATCACGTTCTTGGGGTTCAGGTTCTCGATGACGACTTCGCCCTGCAGGCTGTCGTTGAACCCGATGCGCACGTCGAGGAACCCGCGCGACGTGATGATCCCGTCGGCG
>Ga0255220_1000297_pt1 | contig 20984 bp, 17 predicted proteins | sample Miss_Colum_RepB__FD_188423 | JGI IMG/M metagenome (GOLD analysis project Ga0255220, IMG submission 188423) | Freshwater microbial communities from Mississippi River, Louisiana, United States - Miss_Colum_RepB_8d | ecosystem: Environmental > Aquatic > Freshwater > River | place: USA: Louisiana...
GATCATGCGGGCCAGCGCCTGCACGATGACCGGGGCGAGACCTTCGGAGATTTCGTCCAGCAGCAGCAGCTTGGCACCGGTTCGCAAAATACGCGCCACCGCCAGCATTTGTTGCTCGCCACCCGAAAGGCGCGTACCCGGACTCGAGCGACGCTCCTTGAGGTTTGGGAACATCTCGTAAATTTCGTCCAGGCTCATGCCGCCAGAGGCGATCTGCGGCGGCAGCAACAGGTTTTCTTCGCACGATAGCGACGCGAAGATACCGCGCTCCTCAGGGCAGTAACCAACACCGAGCCGGGCAATCTCATGCGCGGGCAGATTCACCGCCTCGACGCCATTGATCATGATCGATCCGCTGCGCCGCCCGGTCAGGCCCAGCAAGGCCTTGAGCGTGGTGGTACGCCCGGCGCCGTTACGCCCGAGCAGCGTGACGACTTCACCGCGATTGACCTGCATGTCCACGCCGTGAAGGATGTGCGATTCGCCATAAAAGGCGTGCACATCGGTCAGACGAAGGAACTCAACGCCATCAGTGGCCATGCGCACCCTGCAATTCGGTTTCAGCGCTGCCCATGTAGGCCTCCAGCACCTCGGGATTCGTGGAAACAACGTCGTACGCGCCTTCGGCGATGATCTGGCCGCGCTGCAGCACGCTGATCGTGTCAGCGATGCTCGCCACGACATTCATGTTGTGCTCAACCATCAGCACCGTGCGGTTTGCCGCGACCCGCTTGATCAGCGAGGTGACTCGCTCGACATCCTCATGGCCCATGCCCTGCGTGGGTTCATCCAGCAGCATCAACTGCGGATCGGTGGCCAGCGTCGTCGCGATTTCCAGTGCACGCTTGCGTCCGTAGGGCAACTCGACCGTCACCGTGTCGGCAAACCCGCTAAGGCCGACCGTCTCAAGCAACTCCATCGCCCGATCGTTCAGCACCGACAGTGTCCGGTCAGACTTCCAGAAATGGAACGAGGTGCCCAATGAGCGCTGCAGGCCGATGCGCACGTTCTCGAGCACTGTCAGGTGCGCGAACGTGGCCGAGATCTGAAACGAGCGCACGATACCGCGCCGCGCCACCTGCGCCGGCTTTTCGACGGTGATGTCTTGCCCGTTGAACAGAATCTGCCCGCTAGTCGGGATCAGGAATTTCGTGAGCAAATTAAAGACCGTGGTCTTGCCCGCCCCGTTCGGACCGATCAGCGCATGGATCTGCCCGCGACGCACGTTCAGGCTCACGTCGCTGACCGCGGTGAAGCCCTTGAACTCCTTGACGAGCTTGCGAGTCTCCAGAATGTAGTCGTTTTGGTCCATCGAGTTGCTCTGGCCGCGCGAAAAAGCGCCGGGGGATTATGTCGAAGTTAACGGCGCGAGGCAATTTCCCGGATCGCAAACCGGGGATTCGGGCTCGCCATGCGATCCGGCGGCCATCTGCGCAGGCTCAGTGATTGTCACGCGGGACGCCGAAGGTCGCGTCGATCTTCTGGTACCTGACCGCGAAATCCAGGCACGCGCCGTCTTGCAACTGCGTCACATGGGCGCGCTGGATCTCCTGCCAGGGCGTCTGGCTGACAAGTTCGGGCGGCTGCCAGGCCGCCTTGCGCGCAGCGAACTCCTCGTCGCTGATCAGAATGTTCGCGGTACGCCGACCCAGGTCGATGCGCACCATGTCCCCGGTCTTGAGCAGTGCCAGGCCGCCGCCGACCGCGGCCTCCGGCGACGCGTTCAGGATCGACGGGCTGCCCGAGGTGCCTGACTGGCGACCATCACCGATGCACGGCAGCATCGTGATGCCCTGCCGGACCAGCGCATCCGGCGGCAGCATGTTGACGACTTCGGCTGCACCCGGATACCCGACCGGACCGACGTGGCGGATAAACAGCATGCAGTTCGCATCAATGTTCAGCGACGGATCGTTGATGCGATGGTGATAGTCCTCCGGCCCCTCGAACACGATCGCCCGGCCCTCAAATGCACCGGGGTCTGCCGGATTTTGCAGATACCGCTTGCGAAACTCCGGTGAAATCACCGAGGTCTTCATCACCGCAGACTCGAACAAGTTGCCCGACAGCACTGCGAAACCCGCTTCGGGCAGCAATGGCTCGTCGAAGGTGCGGATCACTGCCTTGTTGGTGGTGGCGGTGTCGCGATAGCACTCGCCAATCGTGCGCCCCGAGACGTTCAGTGCGTCAGGATTCAGCTTGCCGGCCTTGAGCAACTCGTGCATGACCGCCGGTACGCCACCGGCGCGATGGAACTCTTCGCCCAGATACTCGCCGGCCGGCATCAGGTTGACCAGCAGCGGAATGTCATAGCCGATCCGGTCCCAGTCGCCGATCTGTAGCTCGACACCCATGTGGCGCGCGATCGCCGTGACATGCGGCGGGCAGTTGGTCGATGCGCCCAGCGCGCTGGCCGCGACGATCGCATTCTCGAACGCGGCGCGGGTCAGGATCTGAGACGGACGCAGGTCTTCGTGAACCATCTCGACGATGCGCCGGCCAGTCCAGTAGGCCATCTGCCCACGCTCCCGATACGGGCCGGGAATCGCGGCGCAACCGGGCAGCGACATGCCCAGCGCCTCGGCGACACTGTTCATCGACAGCGCGGTGCCCATCGTATTGCAGTGCCCAACCGACGGCGCGGCAGACGCGACCATTTGCAGGAACTGCTCGTAGTCGATTCGGCCGGCTGCCAGTTCCTGACGCGCAAACCAGACCACGGTCCCGGAACCGGCCAACCCGTTGTTGTAATAGCCATTGAGCATCGGCCCGCCGGACAGCACGATCGACGGAATGTCGACCGTGGCCGCACCCATCAGCATCGCGGGCGTGGTCTTGTCGCAGCCGGTGGTCAGCACAACACCGTCCAGGTGATAGCCGTACAGCACTTCGACCAGCGACAGGTAGGCCAGGTTGCGATCGAGCGCCGCGGTCGGGCGTTTGCCGGTCTCCTGGATCGGATGCACCGGGAATTCGATCGGAATGCCGCCGGAATCGCGGATCCCGTCGCGCACCCGGCTGGCCAGGTCCAGATGATGGCGATTGCAAGGCGACAGGTCACTGCCGGTCTGCGCAATACCGATGATCGGCTTGCCGCTGGAGCGCAACTCCTCGAGGGTCAAGCCAAAGTTCATCATGCGCTCCAGGTAGAGCGCAGTCATTCCGGGATTGTCCGGGTTGTCGAACCAGGCGCGCGAGCGCAACCGTTTGCCCTTGCCGCCGGATCCTTCGCCTGAACCGCTCATGTCATCGCTCCTAGTTGATCGCGCCAGTGTAGCAACCTTGGCCCCTTCAATCGGTTAACCTAAGGGCCTCGCTCACACGGATCATCTCAGCCCTTGGACGCGATCCCCCTCTGGGCGCAACTGCTTGCGCTATTTATCTTGCTGCTGCTATCGGCGTTCTTCTCGATCGCCGAGACCAGCATGATGGCGATGAACCGGTACCGGCTCGGCCATCTCGTGAAGAAGGGACGCCGCGGAGCCCGGCTCGCCTCCGAGCTTCTTTCGCAGACCGAACGTCTGCTTGGCACCATCCTGCTCGGCAACAACATCGTCAACACCGCGCTGACCGCGATCGTCACGTCCGTGGCGATCAGCCAGTTCGGCAATAACGACCGCACGATCCTGATCGCCACCACGCTCGTCGCGCTGCTGATCATCGTGTTCTGCGAGATCACGCCCAAGGTGATCGGCGCGACCTTCCCGGAACGGATCGCGCTACCGGCCAGCTTCGTGCTCAAACCGCTGATGCGCATCAGCGCACCGGCGGTATGGCTCGTCAATCTGATCGCCGGACGCCTGTTGCCACTGTTCGGCGTGCGTCCCGACCGGGATACCACGGTTCGGATGTCCAGCGAAGAGTTGCGCACCATCGTGCTCGAGTCGGGCGCCTTCATGCCGCAAAAGCACCGGGCGATCCTGATGAACCTGTTCGACCTGGAAAACATCACGGTTGACGACGTCATGATCCCGCGCAACCGGATCGAATCGCTGAACATTGCGACCAGCGTCGATGTGATCCGCGAACAGCTGGCCACCTGCTATCACAACAAACTGCCGGTGCACGAGGGCGAGGTCAATCGCGCGATCGGGGTGTTGCATGTGCGCCGCGCACTGTCGCTGCTATCGGCCGAAGAATTCGACGCCGAGGAACTTCGCGAGCTGCTCAGCGAGCCGTATTTCGTGCCGAGCGGCACTCCGGTGTTTACGCAGCTGCAGTTTTTCCAGGAAAACCGGCAACGGCTCGGGCTGGTCGTCGACGAATACGGCGAGGTGCTCGGGCTGGTGACGCTCGAGGACATCATCGAGGAGATCATCGGCGAGTTCACGACCACCGCCCCGGGCGGCGCCGGACAACTGCAATGGAATGAGCAGGGTTCGGTGATGCTCGAGGGCAGCGCGTCGCTGCGCGAACTGAACCGCAGGCTCGGTACCGGCTTCCCGCTGGACGGTCCGCGCACATTGAGCGGTCTGGTGCTCGAGAGTCTGCAGGACATTCCGGAAGGCGAAGTCAGCCTGCGCTTCGGCGACTTTGCGGTCGAAGTGTTGCAAATCCAGAATCGCGCGATCCGCAGCCTGCGCATTCACCGGCTGCGCAATCCAGCCGCCGCCCCGGATTCGGATGCCTCCGATTAATGCAATGCAACAATCGCTGCTGACGCCGCCGCTCATCGGGCTCAAAGCCACCAACCATCCGTTTCGACGCCCGAATGGGTTCTGCAATGCGCGAACCTCGCATTATGATGGGATCATGCTGACGTCAATGACCCTAGCCGGATGAGCGCCAATCCCGCCCAGACCGCCGCTGCGGAGCAAACCGCGCTCTCCGGGCTGGCGCGCGCGCTGGTTCAAAACCAGGTGCTGCGCCCGGACCAGGCAGTCGCGATCCAGCGGCGTGCCGATGCGGCCGGGATGCGCTTCATTGATCAGGCGATTGGCGAGGGCGCGCTGGGAGCGCTGCAGATCGCAAGCTTCTGCGCCGAAACCTTCGGCCACCCGTTGCTCGACCTGACTGCGATCGACGTCGACGCGCTCCCGCCCGATCTGATCGACCGCAAGCTAGTTGCCGAAACCCGCATCGTCGCGCTCGGTAAACGCGGAAGTCGTTTGTCGGTTGCGCTGTCCGATCCCACCGACCTGCCGGCGCTGGATCGCATCAAGTTCCAGACCCAGGCGCAGATCGACCCGATCATCGTCGAACACGACAAGCTGCTGCGCCTGGTCGACAAGCTGGGTCGTTCGGCCGGCGAGCAACTCGCTGACCTGGTCGATGACAGCCTGGAGCTCGATGTCGCCGACATCGATCAGGCGACCACGATCGACGCCAGTTCAGACGTCGATGACGCGCCGGTTGTTAAATTCCTGCAAAAGGTGCTGCTCGATGCCATCAAGGCGGGCGCCTCGGATCTGCATTTCGAACCCTATGAGCGGTTTTACAGGATCCGGCTGCGGGTCGACGGTGAACTGCGTGAGTTTGCCCAGCCGCCGCTCGCAATCAAGGAAAAGCTTGCCTCCCGTATCAAGGTGATCTCCAGGCTAGACATCGCCGAGCGACGGGTGCCGCAGGACGGGCGAATGAAGCTGACGATCGGGCCGAACCGATCGATCGACTTTCGGGTGTCGACGCTGCCGACGCTGTTCGGCGAGAAGATCGTGATGCGGATCCTCGACTCCTCGTCGGCCAAGCTGGGCATCGACGCGCTTGGTTATGAGCCCGACCAGAAAAAGGTGATGCTGGACGCGATTCACCGTCCGTACGGCATGATCCTGGTCACCGGGCCGACCGGTTCCGGCAAGACGGTATCGCTGTACACCTGCCTGAACATCCTGAACGAGCCTGGTATCAATATCTCCACCGCAGAAGATCCGGCCGAGATCAACCTGCCGGGCGTCAACCAGGTCAATGTCAATGATAAGGCCGGCCTGACCTTCGCCGCGGCGTTGCGCTCGTTCTTGCGCCAGGATCCGGACGTGATCATGGTCGGCGAGATCCGCGACCTGGAAACCGCCGACATCGCGATCAAGGCGGCGCAAACCGGTCACATGGTGCTCTCAACGCTGCACACCAACGATGCGCCAACCACGCTGACCCGAATGATGAACATGGGGGTCGCGCCGTTCAACATCGCCTCGTCGGTGATCCTGATCACCGCACAGCGACTGGCGCGACGCCTGTGCAATTGCAAGGAGCCGCTGGAAGTCGACGAGGACGCGCTGCTGCAGGCCGGGTTTCGCGAAGCCGATCTGGACGGCAGCTGGCAGCCCTACCGTCCGGTCGGCTGTGAGCGCTGCGGCGGCAGCGGCTACAAGGGGCGGGTCGGCATCTATCAGGTGATGCCGATCACCGAATCAATCCAGCACCTGATCCTGTCGCAGGGCAACGCGATGCAGATCGCCGAGCAGGCCAAGCGCGAGGGCGTGCGCGATCTGCGCCGCTCCGGACTGCTCAAGGTCAGGCATGGAGTCACGTCGATCGAGGAGATCCTCGGCGTGACCAACGAATGAGCCCGGCGCGACGCTGACCGATGGCGAGCGCAAGCCCCAAAGCCAAGGAATTCACGTTCGCCTGGGAAGGCCGTGATCGTTCGGGAAAGACCGTGCGCGGCGAGATGCGTGCGGTCAGCGAAACGGTGATCAACGCGAGCCTGCGTCGACAGGGGATCATGGTCACGAAGGTGCAAAAGCGTCGCCTTCGCAGGGGCCGCAAGATCACCGACAAGGACATCACGCTGTTCACGCGCCAGCTTTCGACGATGCTGCGCGCCGGCGTGCCCTTGCTGCAGTCATTCGACATCGTGGCCAAGGGATCGAACAACGCATCGGTCACCAAGCTGTTCACCGAGATCCGCAACGACGTCGAGACTGGCTCGTCGCTGTCCCAGGCGTTCAGGAAATACCCGCTGTACTTCGACGCGCTGTACTGCAATCTGGTCGGCGCCGGTGAGCAGGCCGGCATCCTCGACGACCTGCTTGATCGTCTCGCGTCGTACAAGGAAAAAATGCTGGCGATCCGCGGCAAGATCAAGTCGGCGCTGTTCTATCCGGCCGCGGTGATCCTGGTTGCGGTAATCGTGGTGACGGTGATCATGCTGTTCGTCGTGCCGGCGTTCAAGGAGGTGTTCGAGAACTTCGGCGCCGGGCTGCCAGCCCCGACTCAGATGGTCATTACGATGTCCGACTACTTTGTCGAGAACTGGCACATCCTGTTCGGCTCGATCGGTGCGGCGATCTACTTCCTCACGCAGTCGCTCAAACGCTCGCCGGCGGTTCAGATCGCGTTCGATCGGATGATGCTCAAACTCCCGGTGCTTGGCGAAATCCTGCGCAAGGCAACGATCGCGCGCTGGCTGCGCACGCTGTCAACAATGTTCGCAGCCGGCGTGCCGCTGGTCGAGGCGCTCGACTCTGTCGGCGGTGCGTCCGGCAATTATGTGTACCTGACCGCGACAAAAAAGATCCAGCAAGAGGTCGCCACCGGCACCAGCCTGACGATCTCGATGCAGAACGCCGACGTGTTCCCAAACATGGTGCTGCAGATGTGCGCAATCGGCGAAGAATCCGGTGCGCTGGATTCGATGCTCGCCAAGGCGGCCGAAATTTACGAGCGCGAGGTCGACGAGGCGGTCGACAGCCTGTCCAGCCTGCTCGAACCGATGATCATGGTGATTCTGGGCGTCGTGATCGGCGGCCTGGTGATCGCAATGTACCTGCCGATCTTCAAGCTCGGCGCGGTCGTCTGACTGGCCCCGGACCCACCCGCCGCTGCCATGGATCTTCTCACCGCGCTGCAAGACGCCCCATCGCTGGCGATCGCGCTCGCGCTCGTTTTCGGACTGGCAATCGGCAGCTTTCTGAACGTCGTGATCCTGCGTCTGCCCAAGATGATGGAAAACGAATGGCACCAGCAGGCCGCCGAGTTGCGCGGCGAACCGCTTCTCGAGTCAACGCCCTTTAACCTGGTTCGGCCGCGGTCGCATTGCCCGGCCTGCGGCCATGCCATTACGGTGCGGGAGAATATTCCGGTGCTGGGCTGGCTGATGTTGCGCGGACGCTGCTCCGGATGCGGCGTACGGATCTCGGCACGCTATCCGTTGATCGAACTGACCAGCGGCCTGCTTGCCGCGCTCGCCGTCTGGCGCTTCGGCGCGAGCGCCCATGGCGCTGCCGCGATGTTGCTGAGCTTCTTGCTGATTGTGCTGACCTTCATCGATTTCGACACCCAACTATTGCCGGACGACCTCACATTGCCCTTGCTGTGGATCGGGCTGGCGCTGAACCTGTCGGGGATGTTCGCACCGGTACGCGATGCGCTGATCGGTGCGATGGCCGGCTATCTGCTGCTGTGGTCGATCTACTGGCTGTTCAAGCTCGCCACCGGCCGCGAAGGCATGGGCTATGGCGACTTCAAACTGCTCGCAGCGCTCGGTGCCTGGTTTGGCTGGCAGGCACTGCCAGCGATTATCCTGCTCGCCTCACTGGTGGGAGCCTGTGTCGGTATCGGTCTGATCCTGTTTCGGCAGCACGGCCGTCAGGTGCCGATCCCGTTCGGCCCTTACCTGGCCGGCGCCGGTTTGCTGACGCTGTATGTCGGCAAGCCACTGGCGGGTCTGTACGGATTTTGACGCCCGCTCCGGGTACCGGACCACGCACGCCGTTTTGGTATCGTCCATCCCCATGAACAACGAATCCCGGCGCCCCGCATTGCTGGTCGGCCTGACTGGCGGAATCGGCAGCGGCAAGACCACGGTTGCCAACCAGTTCGGCGCGCTCGGAGTGCCGCTGATTGATGCCGATGAAATCGCCCACCAGCTCACCGGCCCGCACGGAGCGGCGATGGCCGCGATCCGCCAGACCTTTGGTGAGGCGGTGGTTGCGGCTGACGGCAGGCTGGATCGCGCGGCGATGCGTAAACTGGCCTTCGACGATCCGCAGGCGCGCAAGCGGCTCGAGGCGATCCTGCATCCGATGATCCGCGAAGAGACCGAGCGGCAAATCGCTGCGGCAGCCGGCGCGCCCTATGCGATCGTGGTCATTCCGCTGCTGGTCGAAGGCGGAAACGCGCGCGCGCGTTTCGATCGGATCCTGGTGATCGACTGCCCGGTGGAGGTCCAAATCGAGCGCGTGATCCAGCGCAGCGGACTCGGTCGCGACCAGGTGCTGGCCATCATCAACGCCCAGGCGAGCCGCGAACAGCGCCTGGCGCAGGCTGATGACGTCCTGGACAACGGCGGGGATTCGACCTTGCTGCCGGCGCAGGTGGACCGTCTGCATCATCGTTTTCTGGAACTCGCTGGTGCCGCTGGCGCCTGAACGGTGCCCTGGGCCCGGCAGGCAGTCGCGCAAAGGGTTTGTCAACTCCGCCAGATTCCTTCAGAATCGCCGCAGTTTAAAGGCCGGATTACAAGAAATGGGACCGGCGTCTTGATCCTCTACGAATACCCACTGAACGAACGCATCCGGTCGCTGTTGCGCCTGGAAGACCTGTTCGAGCGCCTGGATCTGTTCGCGCAACGCGAGCACCCCCAGGACCATCATGTCGCGCTCAGCACGCTGTTCGACATCCTGGATGTCGCTGCGCGCGCCGACCTGAAGTCCGACCTGTTGCAGGAACTCGACCGCCAACGGCAGTCGCTCGGACAGTTTCGCGCCAGCCCGGATGTGTCGGTCGAGGCCCTGGATAGTGTCCTTGCGCAGATCGACGCAGCCTGGAACGCGCTCAATGCATTCACCGGCAAGACCGGCCAGCATCTGCGCGACAATGAATGGCTGATGAGCATCCGCAGTCGCATGATCATCGCCGGTGGCGCCTGTGAATTTGATCTGCCGTCCTACTTTGCCTGGCAAAACCGTTCGGCCCATCATCGGCAAAGCGACATTGCGAACTGGGCAAAACCATTCCGACCGATCTACGACAGCCTGTCGATCGTGCTGCGACTGCTGCGTGAAAGCGGACAACGCAACAAGCTGACTGCTCAGCAAGGCAGCTATCAGCAGCCGATGGGTGGGCGCGCGTTCCAGATGGTGCAGGTCAGGCTCGCCGCCGAGACCGGCGCCATCCCGGAGATCAGCGCGAACAAGTACCTGTTGTGGGTACGTTTCATGTCCCAGGACGGCGATCTTCGTCCGCGACCATTCGAGGGCAGCGTCGAGTTCGAACTCGCGCTGTGCAATCTCTGATGACGCGGACCGCTCCGAAGGTGGCCTGCCCGGCCTGCGCTCGCAAGACGGAATTCAGCCCGGCAAACCGCTGGCGCCCGTTTTGCTCGGAACGCTGCAAGACGGTCGATTTGGGCGCCTGGGCCAGCAATGCCTACCAGATCGCTGGTGCGAGCCACGAGGAACAGGCTGATCCTCTCAAGACCGAGGCGCAATCACCATCTGAGTCTGAATCACCACCGCACACAGCTTCCCATTATCGCCAGTGATGCGGGTCTGCCAGACCATCGTGGTGCGCCCCCGGTGAAGTGGCGTGCTCTCGGCACGCACCGTCGAGCCGACCTTCGCTCCGCCCAGAAAATTGGTCTTCGATTCGATGGTGGTGGTGGTGGCGCCGGGCGGCAGGTTCATCACGGTCGCAACGGCCCCGAGCGTATCGGCAAATGCCATGAAGGCGCCGCCGTGCAAGGTGTCGGCGGCCGTGCAAAGATCGGGGCGCACCAGCATCGTCGCGACGCAACGCTCTGGCGACAACTCTTGCAGTTCCACGCCCATCAGCCCGGGAAACAGCGGCGCCAAGCGCGCCTTCATCGCCTGCAAGTCCATTGGTGATCTCCGTATCGGTTGTTCGCGACCAGCCAGTCGTCATCAGCGTGCATGCTGCCAGAAGCGCAGGTCCAGCGCGACGCCGTGTGCGCCTGCGCGACACGCCTGCGCAAGGCAAGATGCCAGTTCGCTTCGGCACTCGGTGACGAGCAAGGTCGGAATCGCGAACTCCGGCAAGCTGCGCCCGGCACCAGTCGGCGCCTGCTGACCATCCGGCTCCAGCAAGGCCAGATCGGCCCCAATCGATGCCGCCTTGCGCAGCTCGGACTCGTTGCCGCAGATCGCTGCGACAAAGCTCGCCGCCGGCCGGTCCTGACAGTCACGCAAGCAGCTAGTTGGCAGTAACAGCGCACCGGCTGCCGCCGCGTAGGACGCCGGTCGGTCGGCATCCACCACCAGGCGCGCGCCGGCATCGCGGCACAGCGCACGCACCCGATAGAACACGGACTCGAAGCGCTCGGCAGCAAGGTCGGGCAGCTCCAGCAGGATCAGCGGCCGGCCGCCACTATCGCCTGGCATGCCGCCCGGTACGCCAGACAGCGCGCGCTCCAGGCAGGCGAGCAGATTGTCGATCGCACGCGCGCCATCGTCGCCGTCAATGCCGGGCCAGTGGCGAATCCGGACCGCGACTGACGGCGTGCGCAGCCATCCGATCACCGGCACGGTCGCCGGCAGCAGTGGGGCGACATCGATCGCGTCCGGGCGCAGCCAGGCGAAGGCCTGATTCTCGCGACCGTGAATGTCTCCCGAGAACTCAAAGACGCGATGAAAATGCAGGCGCACATGCGCATGCGGATAGATGAACTCTCGCACCACCCAGGGCCAGGAACTGGCGACCTGCAGGCCAAGTTCCTCATGAAGTTCGCGCGCCAGAGCCTGACCGACGGATTCGCCAGCCTCAAGCTTGCCCCCCGGGAACTCCCACCAGCCGGCGTAGGGTTTGCCGGCCGGACGCTGGCCGAGCAGCACGCTGCCATCGGAACGCAGCACGACCCCGACCGCGACCTCGACCGGCGCGGCCTGCGTCGTCACTTGCGTCGCTTGGGCGGGTTCGCAGCGCCGGCGCGCGCGCTCACCGTCGCGTGACGGCCAGCCCAGTCCTTGGCGAACTGCCAGGCAACCCGACCGGAGCGCGAGCCACGCTCCAGCGCGAAGCGCAGCGCATCACCGCGCGCCTTTTCGATCTCATCGTCGCCGCAACCGAAGTGCGTGAGCCAGTGAGCGATGATGGTCAGATAATCATCCTGGCGGAACGGATAGAACGACACCCACAGGCCGAAGCGTTCAGATAGGGAAATCTTTTCCTCGACCCGCTCGCCGGGATGAATCTCGCCATCTTCCTGATGCTTGGCCTCGAGATTTTCGGCCATGTATTCGGGCAGCAGATGACGGCGATTGGAGGTGGCGTAGATCAGCAGGTTGTCGGACTGCGCCGCGACCGAACCGTCGAGCGCAACCTTCAACGCCTTGTAGCCGGCCTCTCCCTCCTCGAACGAGAGATCGTCACAGAACACGATGAAACGCTCGGGCCGATCAGCAACCAGTTCGATGATGTCGGGCAGATCGGCCAGATCATCCTTGTCGACCTCGATCAGGCGTAGCCCCTTGGCGCTGTAGGCGTTCAGCAGGGCCTTGATCAGCGAGGACTTGCCAGTGCCACGCGAGCCGGTCAGCAGCACATTATTGGCCGGTAGCCCTTTGACGAACTGCCGTGTGTTGCGATCGATGGCCTTTTTCTGGTCGTCGATGTTCTTCAGGTCAGCCAGCCGGATCGTGGACAGGCTGCGCACCGGTTGCAGATAGGCCTGCGTGCCGAAGCCGGACGCACGACGACGCCAACGGAAGGCGACCGAGGCATTCCAGTCGGGCAGTGGCGACGCGGGGAGCAGGGTTTCGATACGCGCAAGCAGGATTTCCAGGCGCGCGGATAGCTGGTCGTTCATGAACGGTAATCGGCGTTGATCGAGACGTAGTCGTGCGAGAAGTCGCAGGTCCAGACGGTGGTGGCGCGCGCGCCGCGACCGAGCATCACGCGCACCTGGATTTCACTTTGCTGCATCACGCGTTGACCATCTTCCTCCCGGTAGGTCGGATGTCGACCTCCGGCAGTGGCCACATGCACATCGCCCAGGTAGAGGTCGATCTTGTCCGGGTCGAGATCATCGATACCGGCATAGCCGATTGCACACAGGATGCGGCCAAGGTTCGGATCGGAGGCAAAAAATGCGGTCTTGACCAGCGGCGAGTGCGCGATCGCATAAGCGACTGCGGACGCCTCGTCGGCACTGGCCGCACCCTCGACGCGCACCTCGATGAACTTGGTCGCGCCCTCGCCGTCGCGCACGATCGCCTGCGCCAGCGTGACCGCAAGCTCCTGAATCATCAGCTTGAGCTCGGCGGCTCCGGGATCGGTGTCGGCACTGATCTTGAGCTTGCCGGCACCGCTGGCCACCAGCACGAAGGAGTCATTGGTCGAGGTGTCGCCATCGACTGTGATGCGGTTGAAGCTGGCGTCGGCAGCTTCGCGGACCCAGCGCTGCAGCAACTGCCGGTCCACCGCGGCATCGGTCGCGACGAAGCCAAGCATCGTCGCCATGTTCGGGCGGATCATGCCGGCACCTTTGGCGATGCCGGTCACCGTGACCTCGGCGCCGGCCAGCGTCGCACGGCGCGATGCCGCCTTCGGGATGGTGTCGGTGGTCATGATCGCCTCGGCCGCATCAGCCCAGTGATCCAGCGCCAGGTCTGCGATCGCCTGCGGCAGTCCGGCGATCAACCGGGGCATCGGAAGCCGCTCGAGAATGACACCGGTCGAGAACGGCAGCACCTGGCGGCGGTCGATTCCCAACTCGGCGGCCAGCGCATCGCAGCTCGCCAGCGCGTCGGCAAGACCGGGCTGACCGGTGCCGGCATTGGCACAGCCGGTGTTGATGAGCAGCGCACGAACTGCGCCTGATCCCTGCAGATGATCACGGCAGACATGCACGGGGGCAGCGCAGAACCGGTTACGCGTGAACACACCGGCAACGTTGGCGCCCTCGGCCAGTCGAATCACCAGCAGATCGCGGCGATTGAGCTTGCGGATCTGCGCACGCGCGGTGCCGAGCTCGACGCCGGCGACCGGATGCAAGGACGCGGGTTCTGGAGAAAACAGATTCACGGCCATGGTGAAACCTCAGCGTGTTGGTGGCCCGGATGAGGCGAGCGAGTCAGAGATCGGAACGTGCGGTCGGCGACAGGACGGCGCACCCGTTCAACCCAGGCGCCCGTGGCACTGCTTGTATTTCTTGCCCGAGCCGCAGGGACAGGGATCGTTGCGACCGATCTTCTGGCCGAATCGGCGAATCGGCTGAGCGGCTGGCTGGTTATCGGACGCGGGGCCCTGCTGCAGCGCCAGCGCGATCGCCTCAGGATCGGAGGATTCCGCGCCCGCAGCCGCCTGCGCGAAATCCGCATGCGAGTACTGCACGTTGGAGAACGCCGGCGGCGCCGGCTCCTCGGCCTGCTGTGCCTCCTCGGCAGCCTGCACCCGCACGGTCATCAGGATGCGGGTCACATCGTTGCGCACCCGCTCCTGCATCAGTGCGAACAGTTCGAAGGCCTCGCGCTTGTATTCCTGCTTCGGGTTCTTCTGCGCATAGCCGCGCAGATGAATGCCCTGGCGCAGATAGTCGAGCGAGGACAGGTGCTCGCGCCAGTGCTGGTCGATCGCCTGCAACATGATCGATCGCTCAAAACCCGAGAACGCCTCGGCGCCGACCAGATCGATCTTCGCCTGATAGGACTCATCAGCAGTCTTGATCACCAGTTCGAGCAGATCTTCATCGGAGGCCTCGGAGACTTCCTTGAGCATGTCGGTCAGTGGCACCTCGAGTTGCCACTCGTCGGCAAGCAATTTTTGCAGGCCGGCGACATCCCACTGCTCCTCGATCGCGCCCTCGGGCACATGCAGTCGGAACAGGTCGCTGAATACCCGATGACGCAGATCGCGCACCCGCTCGCCGAACTGCGTGGCCTCGAGCAGCGCATTGCGATCGGCATAGACCACCTTGCGCTGATCGTTGGCGACATCGTCGTACTCGAGCAGTTGCTTGCGAATGTCAAAGTTGCGGGCCTCGACCTTGCGCTGCGCACTTTCGATCGAGCGCGTGACGATTCCGGCTTCGATCGCCTCGCCGTCCGGCAGCTTCAGGCGATCCATGATCGCCTTGAGCCGGTCACCCGCGAAGATCTTGAGCAGCGGATCTTCCATCGACAGATAAAACCGCGATGAACCCGGGTCGCCCTGGCGGCCCGAGCGACCGCGCAACTGGTTGTCGATGCGGCGCGATTCATGACGCTCGGTGCCGATAATGTGCAACCCGCCGGCAGCGATCACCGCATCATGCAGCGACTGCCATTCGGAGCGCAGCGTCTCGATACGCGCGGCTTTCTGGTCGTCTGGGATCGATGCGTCCGCCGTGACGAGATCGACCTGTTTTTCGACATTGCCACCCAGCACGATGTCGGTACCGCGGCCGGCCATGTTGGTGGCGATTGTGATCATCTGCGGTCGCCCGGCCTGCGCGACGATCTGAGCCTCGCGCTCATGCTGCTTGGCGTTGAGCACCTGGTGGTCAAGCTGTTCCTTGTGCAGCAGCCCGGACAACAGTTCGGAGTTCTCGATCGAGGTGGTGCCAACCAGCACCGGCTGGCCGCGCGCATGACAGTCCTGAATGTCGGCCAGGATCGCGTTGTACTTCTCGCGCGCGGTGCGAAAGACCTGGTCCTGCCGGTCTTGCCGGATCATCGGACGATGCGTCGGGATCACGACGGTCTCCAGGCCGTAGATCTCCTGGAATTCGTAAGCTTCGGTGTCGGCGGTTCCGGTCATGCCGGCCAGCTTGCCGTACATGCGGAAGTAATTCTGGAAAGTGATCGAGGCGAGCGTCTGGTTCTCGGCCTGAATGCCGGCACCTTCCTTGGCCTCGACCGCCTGATGCAGGCCGTCGGACCAGCGTCGACCGGGCATCAGGCGACCGGTGAACTCGTCGACGATGATGACTTCACCGTTTTGCACCACGTACTGCTGGTCGCGATGAAACAGCGTGTGCGCACGCAGCGCCGCCATCAGGTGATGCATCAACCCAATGTTGGAGGCGTCGTACAGGCTTGCCCCCTCAGCCAGCATGCCCTGCTCGAGCAGGATGCGTTCGGCCTTTTCATGTCCGACCTCGGACAGGTGAACCTGATGCCCCTTCAGATCGACCCAGTAGTCTCCTGCCGGCTCAGGCTCATTGGCCTTTGGCTCGCTGGCCATCGGCTCGAGAAGGCGCGGCACCGAGTTCATCCGCAGGTACATCTCGGTCTGGTCTTCGGCCTGCCCGGAAATGATCAGCGGGGTACGCGCCTCATCGATCAGGATCGAGTCGACCTCGTCGACAATCGCGAAATGCAGGCCGCGCTGACGACGATCGCCAGTCGCGTACTCCATGTTGTCGCGCAGATAGTCGAAACCGAACTCGTTGTTGGTGCCGTAGGTGATGTCAGCGGCATAGGCGATGCGCTTTGCCTCGGTAGGCTGCTGCGTCAGGATCACGCCGACGCTCAGGCCCAGGAAGCGATAGACCTTGCCCATCCATTCGGCATCCCGGCTGGCCAGGTAGTCGTTGACCGTAACGACGTGCACACCTTTGCCGGCCAGGGCATTCAGATACACCGCGAGCGTGGCGGTCAGCGTCTTGCCCTCGCCGGTGCGCATTTCGGCGATCTTGCCCGAATGCAAGACCATGCCACCTACCAGCTGCACATCGAAGTGGCGCATGCCCAGCGAGCGACGCGCGGCCTCGCGGCAGACCGCGAAGGCTTCTGGCAGCAGCTCGTCGAGCGACTCGCCGCCGGCGACCCTGTCGCGGAACTCGACGGTCTTGCCGGCAAGCTGCTCGTCGGTGAGCGCGGTCATCGCAGATTCGAGCGCGTTGATCGCCGCAACCGTCTTGCGAAAGCTCCGCAAAAGCCGCTCGTTGCGGCTGCCGAAGATTCTTGTGAGAAAGCCCTGGATCATCGGAAATCGGGCGGCCGGCGCAGTGCGCGGACCGGGTCGGCTGAATCGCGGGAGTGTATCACGGGGGCCTTGCCGCCCCGGCGCTCAGCGCACCGTGTCCAGGGCGGTCAGGTTCGGCCCAAGGGCTCCGGCCATGCGCGCGGCGAACTGCGATTCCCGCAGAAAAACCAGCGGATCGCGGGGCTTGTCGGCGACCCGGACCTCGAAATGCAGGTGCGGGCCAGTCGAGCGTCCACTGGAGCCAACCAGCGCGATCCGCTCGCCGCGGTGCACGATGTCCCCGGCTTTGGAGAGCAGCTTCGACGCATGGGCGTAACGGGTGACGATCTGGTCGCCATGATCGATGTCGACCATGCGTCCGTAGTGCGGATGCCAGCCCGCGAACACCACCACACCGGCCCCTGCGGCGACGATCGGCGTTCCGGTCGGCGCATTGAAGTCGATGCCTTCATGCATGGCGCGGCGACCATGGAACGGATCGATCCGCCAGCCGAACCGTGATCCGGGCAGTGCGCCGTCAAGAGGATGGGCGCTGGGTAGCAGCCTGGCCATCGTCTGACGCAGGACGATTTCAGATTCGACCAGGCCGAGATGATCGTCACGACGATCAATGCTTCGCGCCATGCGCTCAATTTCCTGCGACAGCTCCGACATCGACAAGGGCTCGGACTGTGAAGGCAGCGCACCGCCCTGCCCGGGCGGCTTGCCGCCGGTGTCGTGCGCCCGAATGCCCAGCATGCCACCGACCCTCTCACCGAGGGCATCCAACCGGGTCAATCGCGCCTGCAACTCGCCAAGGCGCACCGCAAGCGCATCGATGTTTTGGCGAACGAAGGTTTCGGTCGAACTCGAGATCATCGAAGGGTTAAAGTCGGCGACCAGCAGCGCATCGCGCTTCACGTCATCAAGGTTGGATTGCACCATCCCGGGCAGCAGGCCGGCGGGCAACAGGCGAAGATTGGACAGCGTCAGATACGACAGTCCTGCGCTGCTGGCACCGATTGCAAGGACCAGCATGAAGACAGCGATGGCCAGCCAGGCCGGGCGCACGGTCAGCGTGCGCGCTCTGGAAAGCCTGGAGTGGAGGATGATAATCTGCACTGAACCGTGACTCCGAACAACTGACCCGACAGCCGGCAGGGGCCGTGAACTCAATCCAACAACGTGCCCGCCATGCGCTTGGCTGGCTGGAGCAGCAACCGGAATTTCTGGATGCCGCACGCAAGGCCGAACGTCTTTTGCAGCTTCAGGCGGATCTGCGCGAATCCGCGCAGGGGCTGGAACTGACCGCGCTCGGGATCGAGGGGGAAGATCTTCTGGTGGGTACTTCTGGCGCAGGAGCAGCAGCAAAACTGCGGCAGCTGGCCCCCTCAATCACCCGGGCCCTGCAGGCCCGCGGCTGGCAGGTTATGCGAATCCGCTTCCGGCCGCAACCCTCGGCGCAGTCAACCAGTCTGCCGCGGCATCGCCCGAAAACGCCGATTCCGGACTCCGCACTCGACCAACTGCAGGCTCTCGGCGACAACGCAAGCACCGAAGCATTGAAGCGTGCGCTCACTCACTTGGTGCAAACACAGCGCCGACAGCGACGCTGACCCGATCAGGGTTGCGAAACCGGCCTGAACGCATAGCGCAGGTTCGGCAGACCGAACCGGGCCGTGATGCTCAAGCCAGCCGCTCCAGCAGCAAGATTGCGAAGAACACCAGCGCGGCAGCCGCCGCGTAGAGCAGACCGCGCTTTGCCCAGCTTAGGTAGCGGCGATCGCCGCTCAGCAGGTAGCCTGCGATGAGTACCGCGATCGCAATCGCGGTGAGGATAACGAGCAGCCTTAATGCAATCATCGCCAGATGCCGCGATCAGGCGCGGTCTTGGCGGCGGCCCGGGCGCACACGAGAGTCATCGCCGGGCTGCCATGCTCAGGCGGGGGTCCAGTCGAGCGCGAACGCGGGCGGTGCGCTGCGGCGCTGCTCGAAACTGACAATTTCGTAGGCGTCCGGCTGCGCGAGCAGCATGCGCAGAAGTTGGTTGTTCAGCGCGTGCCCGGACTTGTGCGCACTATAGGCGGCGAGCAGCGGATGACCAATCAGGTACAGGTCGCCGATCGCATCGAGGATCTTGTGCTTGACAAATTCATCATCGAACCGAAGCCCGTCGGTATTCAATACCCGGTACTCGTCCATGACGATGGCGTTCTCCAGGCTGCCGCCCTGGGCCAGCCCGATCGAACGCAAGGTTTCCACATCCTGCACGAAGCCGAAGGTGCGGGCTCGCGCGATTTCGCGCACGAACGAGGTACGGGCGAAGTCCACTTCGTACTGCTGGCCGGTCGCATCGATAGCCGGATGACCGAAGTCGATCGCAAAGCGCAGCTTGAAGCCTTCATGAGGCTCCAGCCTGGCCCATTTGTCACCGTCGCGAATCTCCACCGGCCGCAAAACCCGCACGAAGCGCTTTGCAGCGCCCTGCTCAACCAGACCCGCCGACTGCAGCAGATAGACAAAGGAGCCGGCTGAGCCATCAAGGATCGGAATCTCGGGAGCGGTGACGTCGACATACAGATTATCGATGCCCAGCCCGGCGAGCGCCGCCATCAGATGCTCCACGGTCGCGACCTTGATCTGCGCGGACGCACCGGCATCGGCAGCCGACAAGGTTGACGCCATCCGGGTATCGGTGACCCGCTCAGCACGGGCACGGATCTCGACTGGCTCGGACACATCGAGCCGGCGAAACACAATGCCGGTATCGGGCGCGGCCGGGCGCAGCGTGAGTTCCACCCGACGGCCCGAATGCAGGCCGACGCCAGTGGTGGACACGCGCGCCTTGATCGTGCGCTGCCTGAGCATTGTCGGTTTCGCCGTGGTTAGGCTGTAGTAAAGCCGGCTCTCGCCACTTAGCCCAGTAGCGCAAGCATCTTTTCGGCACTGGACACGTCGAACTGCCCAGGGGCTTCGACGTTCAGCGCCTTGACGACCCCATCTTCAACCAGCATCGAGTAGCGCTGCGAGCGCAAACCCATGCCGCGTGCCGTCAGATCAAGCTCCAGGCCCACTTTCTTGGTGAACTCGGCCGAACCGTCGGCCATCATGCGCACCTTGCCGCCGGAGCCCTGATCGCGGCCCCAGGCGCCCATCACGAATGCATCGTTAACCGAAATGCACCAGACTTCATCGACGCCCTTGGCACGCAAGGCATCGAACTGGGCAACATAACCCGGCACATGCTTGGCCGAGCAGGTGGGCGTGAACGCACCGGGCAGCGCGAAGATCGCGATCTTCTTGCCCTTGACCAGATCGGCCACCTTAAAGGCGTTCGGGCCAAGTGCGCAGCCATTGCCTTCGACTTCGATGAATTCCGTAAGCGTTGCGTCCGGCAGTCGGTCGCCGACCTTGATCGTCATGACGTTTTCCTTGTGGATTGCGCAGCGCGAATGCGTTGCGGGCTGTTTTTGATCAGCCCGTCATTTTAATTTGATTAGCAAACCCTTGCAGCAACCAGGTTCATTTTCCGGCGCAGGTATCGATCCGGAGCTGCGCCGTGCAGGACCGCGAAGCCGGTCTGGCACCTGGAGGTGGCGCGACGCAGGCGGGATTCGCGCGGGATTCGCGCGGGATTCGTTGGCAGATGGATGCGGACACCAGAGCGACGAGCCGGCCACAAAGGCACTCGCTGTAGTGTCCGCACGGCTCTTCCCCAAGAGCCGTCCCATCTGTCCTGACGCGGGACTGCGCCTCAAGCAGCCCAGGCCATGGGGCCTGGAAACCGCTCGAGACGAACAGAGAACGCTCAGTCAGCTTGCTTGCGCAGGAACGCCGGAATGTCAAAACGCTCGACCCCGCTTTCCTCGAGCGCAGCAACCTGCGCAGCAGCGGTTGCCCGAGGATTACGCCAGACCGCCGGCTTGTCGAGATTGCCGTAGTCGACATCGCCCCCGGCACTCGGCGCATTGTCGGTGCCGGTGCGCAGCATCGGCGTCGGCACCAGCACCGGTTTGGCTGCCTTGCGACCGATGCCGGTCGCAACCACAGTCACGCGCAGCCGGTCGCTCATATCCTCCTCGAACACCGTGCCGTGGATGATGGTCGCGTCCTCCGCGCAGAAGGCCTTGATCGTGTTGATGACTTCGTTGGTCTCGCGCAGTTTCAGGCTGCGACTGGCCGTGATGTTGACAATCACG
>Ga0255220_1000301_pt1 | contig 20842 bp, 18 predicted proteins | sample Miss_Colum_RepB__FD_188423 | JGI IMG/M metagenome (GOLD analysis project Ga0255220, IMG submission 188423) | Freshwater microbial communities from Mississippi River, Louisiana, United States - Miss_Colum_RepB_8d | ecosystem: Environmental > Aquatic > Freshwater > River | place: USA: Louisiana...
CGGATACACGTCAACCCAGCCGTCAAGAGCCAGCGACAGCCAGTTTGACAGCCGGCGATTGAACTTGAGACTGCCTGGCAACCTGGCCGCGGTCGGATCGAGACTGGCGGCCGCGAGGCGAACGGCGAGATTCATGACTGACTCGCGGCGCGAAGCACCGCACGCACGATTCGGTTGTGGCTGCCACAGCGACACAGATGACGCGCGAGCGCCTCGCGCACCCGAGCCTCGGTGGGCTGAGGCTCGCGATCGAGCAGCGCCGCCGCGGCGATCAGCATTCCCGAAGTGCAGTAACCGCACTGTGCAGCCTGCTCGGCAATGAACGCGCGCTGCAAGGGATGCGGTTGCTGCGCAGTACCGAGTCCTTCGATCGTGGTCACCGTCTTGCCCCCGATCGACCAGGCCGGAGTCTCACAGGCCGCGATCGAACGCCCGTCGACCAGCACATGACAGGCGCCGCAATGGCCAACTGTGCAAGCTCGGCGGGTGCCCTTCAGATCGAGTTCGTTGCGCAATAGATCGAGCAGATCACGCCGCGGCTCGCACTCGAGCGCGACCGGTGTGCCGTTCAGGATGAATTCACAAACACTCATCCGCAGACCCTTGCGTCAGACCGGCAACGCGATCCCCGCAGGCGAGCGCCAGCGCTCGCGCACCGAAGCCTGCCCTCGGTCACGGGGCTCACTGCCCCTGCCTGGCGCCGGAAACCTTGATCAGCTTCGCCCACTTCTCGATGTCGCCGTTCAGGTAACGACCAAACTCGTCGACCCCCATCGCAAGCGGTACCGCACCCTGGCGCGCCCATTCGGTACGCACCGCATCGCTGGAGACAATCTTGCCGATGGCGGCATTGAGCTTGGCGACCACGGCCGACGGCGTTTTGGCCGGCGCCATGATGCCCAACCAGATCACCGCCTCGTAGCCTGGCACACCCGCTTCGTCGACTGTCGGCAGTTCCGCCATCAGCTTGGAGCGTTCCTTGCCGGACGTGGCAAGCGCCTTGACCTTGCCCGCCTTGGCATGAGGCACCATCGTCGTGACCGCATCAAACATGAACTGCACATGTCCGGCCAGCACGTCGGCGCGGGCTCCGGAACTGCCCTTGTACGGGACATGAACGACATCGATTCCGGCCAATGCCTTGAACAGCTCGCCAGCCATGTGATACGGCGTACCTGGTCCGGACGATGCGTAGTTCAACTGATGCGGCTGCTCCTTGGCCAGCTTGACCAGCTCGGCAACGCTGCTCACTTTGACTGAGGGGTGAACAACCAGTACAAGATCGGAATAGTTGACAGGAGCGACCGGGACGAAGTCGCTCATCAGCTTGTACGCCTTGTTGCCGATCAGCGTTTCATTGACTGTGTGGGTGTTCGACATCATCAGCAAGGTGTATCCATCGGGTGCTGCCTTGGCCGCCTCGTTGGTCCCGATGACCGCTCCACCGCCCGGTTTGTTCTCGACGACGAAGTTCTGTCCGAGGGACTCCTGCAGCCGCTGACCGATGTATCGCGCGTAGATGTCGGCCGGACCGCCGGCGGCGAACGGTACGATGATCTTGACGGGTCGGGACGGGTATTCGTCGGCGAGCGCCGAACTGGCCGCCGTCAGGGATGCAACTGCGAGGAACACCGTGGCGAGCACCGATTTGAAGCTCCTGTCGCGCATGTGAGTCTCCGTCTTGAATCGTTGTCGGTAGCGCCCTCGAAGCGGTCTGCCTGCCCGGGATCTCGGACATGGTCGGCAGCGCCTGACGCGCTGCCAGGGCTAATAATTATAGAATCGGGATCCGATGCTCGTCTGCGGCGGTCCTGACACCCGATCGGCGTGCGCAATCGGCCGCCGACGTTGCCAAAAACCCGCGTAGCATGCCGGGATGTCCGCGTTCGAAGACCTCCTGACACGCGTCCGCGAGACCGATTCGCGCGACAACTGCGCTGCGCTAGACCGCGACGATCCATTGGGCGAATTGCGCGGACAGTTCGTGCATCCTCCCGGCGTGATCTACCTGGACGGCAACTCGCTCGGCCCGTTGCCGGTGGAGACCGCGACGCGGGTTCAGCATGTGGTGACCGGGGATTGGGGACAGGGGCTGATCCGCAGTTGGAACGATGCTGGCTGGATGGATCTGCCGGCGCAAGTAGGCGACCAGATCGCCCGGCTCGTCGGCGCCCGACCTGGCGAACTGATCGTGTGCGACTCCACGTCGGTCAATCTGTTCAAAGTGCTGCGCGCGGCTCTCGCGCTCTGGCTTGCCGAAAACCGGGCAAGACGCCAGGACTCAGCCGCCCCGGTCGTCATCTCGCAACATGGGAATTTCCCGACCGACTTGTATATCGCGCAAGCAGCTGCCGACGATCTGGGCTTTGAGTTGGAGCTCTATGATGCAGCTCAGCTTGCGGCGCGGCTCGCCGACCAGGATGCTGCTCCGGTGGCCGCGCTGGTGCTGACGCAGGTCGACTACCGCACCGGTGCGATTCACGACATCGGGCATCTGAGCGCCTGCGCACACGCGGCCCGAGCATTCGCCATCTGGGACCTGGCGCACTCGGCAGGCGCGATTCCGATTGACTTGCATCGCGCCGATGCAGATTTTGCGGTCGGATGCGGCTACAAGTTCCTGAACGGTGGGCCTGGCGCACCGGCGTTCGTGTGGGCACATCCGCGCTGGGTCAACAAGGCTCACCAGCCTCTGGTCGGCTGGCTCGGTCATGCCGCGCCGTTCGAGTTCGCATCCACCTATCGCCCGGCACAAGGCATCCGTCGCTTTCTGGGAGGCACACCACCGATTCTGTCACTGGCGGCACTCGAGTGCGGCGTGCAGACGGTGCTGGCGGCCGAGCCGCTCGGAGGCATGGCCGCCTTGCATGCAAAGGCGCAGGGCCTGACCGAACTATTTATTCACTTGGTGGCGCGACACTGCCGCCGCCACGCACTGGAACTACTCTCCCCGACAGAGCCCGCTCGGCGTGGCTGCCAGGTGAGCATGCGCAGTCCGCTCGATGGCTATGCAATCATCCAGGCTCTGATTGAGCGCGGTGTGATCGGTGACTTCCGGGCCCCCGATGTGCTGCGCTTCGGTTTTTCGCCGCTCCCGCTGCGCTACACGGATGTGTGGGATGCCGTCATGGAGCTGGCCGAGGTGCTGGACAGCGGGCAATGGCAGGATCCTCGCCACGCCCGGCGTCGTGCCGTGACCTGATGCGGTCGCCGACCCTGTCCAGACTCTGGGTGAACCCAGCCTGACCGGGCTCGCGCCAAGCAACTCAGAAGCCGGCAACGTCGCCGGGACTGAGCACCAGCACCCGAGTGTTGCTCTGACCGAGCGCCTGCGTGTATTCCTGCGGCGTGCCCTTCAGGAATGCGAAGGTGCCGTAATGAATCGGGATCACGAAGCGTGGCTTGATCCACTCACGAGTGGCCATCGCGGCCTGCACGGGGTCCATCGTGAAGTGACCACCGATCGGCATCATGACGAGGTCGGGTTTGTAGATTTCGGCGATCGTCTTCATGTCGCCGAACAGACCGGTGTCGCCCATGTGCCAGATCTTGAAGCCATTCTCCAGTTCGATGATGAAGCCCGCGGCCTCGCCGCCGATATGAACCTCGTTCTTACCGGTTGTCGGATTCGGGTGAAGCAGCTCCGAACTGTGGTCAGCACCGACCATCGTGATCTTGATGCCTGGACCGATTGGCATGACGGTGCCGGATTTGTTGAATCGAACCGTCTGGTCGAGCTTCACGACACCCAGTTGGTCGAGCGACTGCAACAAGCCCGGGGGCGCAAGCAGCTTGATGTTGTGCTTCTTGACCAGCGTGGGGGCATCGCCGAGATGATCACCATGGGCATGGGTGACCAGCACGACGTCGATCTTGCCCAGCGCATCAAGATTCTTGTACTGCGCCGGCGTCTTCGGGTTATTGGTCAGGAACGGGTCGATCAGGATGACCTTGCCGCCGGGGGTCGTGATCTTCGTGGCGGCCTGGCCGAGCCACTGAACCTCGGCCCCACCTTGCGCATTCGCCAGGCCGATCCCGGCGCACATCATCAGGGCCAGACCAATCCTTGCCATCATTTGCATGTCAACCTCTCCAAATTCGCCGATCACCCGGTTTCGAAGTGTCGCGGGCCGCGTTGCCATCGGGCTGCGACCTTGCGCAACCGAGTCCGCACAGCACACATCCGGGTTAGCGTACCCTGATCGGGAAATCCTTGTCGACCCCGAGGCCGGCGACCGGACGCTTGGCGCTAGACGATCATCAGCGGCTGACGCCTCGTCGGCGGCGGAAAGTGCCGATCGATGTCAAGCAGGTTTTGATGCGTCAGCTTCAGCTCGCTCGCGCGGCACAACTCCTGGACATGCTGCACGCGCCCTGCCTTTGGAATCGGCACAACACCTGGTCGTGCGAACAGCCAGGCGATCGCGACCTGCGCGGCACTGGCGCCATGCTCGCGGCCGATCTGCCCGAGAACGGGATCTTGCGCCAGCGCCCCCTGGTCCAGCGGGCAGTAGGCCATCAACGGCATCGCGCGCGCGCAAAGCCAGGGCAGAAGGTCGAACTCGACACCGCGTTGCGATGCGCTGTAGTAAACCTGGTCGATAGCGCATTGTCCGCCGGCGCCTAGCGCGACGAGTTCGCGCATGTCGTCGACATCAAAGTTACTCACGCCCCAGCGGCCGATTTTGCCGTCGCGCACCAGGCGATCAAAGGCCAAGACAGTCTGTTCGAGCGGGATCGAACCGCGCCAATGCAGCAGGTATAAATCGATACGGTCAGTGCCCAGGCGGGTCAGACTACGCTCGCAGGCTGCGATTGCGCCGCGTGCGCTCGCATTGTGCGGATAGACCTTGCTGACCAAGAAGACCTGATCACGCCGGCCCTCAATCGCCCGCCCGACCACCCGCTCGGCACCGCCGTCACCGTACATCTCGGCGGTGTCGATCATGTTGATGCCGAGATCCAGGCCATGTCGCAGTGACTGGACCTCGGCGTCTTCGTCGCGCGCCCGCTCGCCCATGTGCCAGGTGCCCAGTCCGAGCTTTGGCATCATCCCGCCATCGGCAAGCATCACCTGTTGCATCGCCACTCCCGTGACCGTTTTTTTCCTTTCAGGAGTTTGCCGCAGTCAGGCGAAAACCGATACGAGGAAAGTGCACGACGAGATCGCCCGCCACCGGATCACTGCGCCGGATTGCGAGTGCATCGGCGTCCGCATCGACCAGCGTCCCGACAACTGGATCAACGCCATAATCAGTGGCGGCGATGAGCACCTGGTCACCGACTCCGAATCCATCGATCTCGCGTCGGCTTCGGCCCGCGACGATCGCCGGAGTCGCCTCGCGGGCGATTCGTAACGCATCGCTCGAATCAAGCGGCTCGGGGTCGCCATGACCGATCGACTTCATCCGGCCGAGCCAGCCGCGCAACGCCGGATAGGGGTCCAGAATGGCCGCGAGAGGACCGGCCCGCTCGATAAACCACAGCGGGTGGTAGACACAAAAGTCGCTGACCCGCGGCGCGGCGCCTTCCAGAAAAGGCCGACCGTCGGCTAGTTGCGCCTGCAGGCGAGGCAGCACGGCGTTGAGCAACGCGACCGCCTCCGGCAACGGCAGTCGTGCGACGTTTCCACCCTTGCGAAAGTTCTTGCGATCTTCGATCAGCGCCTGCACCTGTTGCTCGCTCATGCCCTGCAGCACCGACGCCAATCCGGCCGGCTGAAACGCATAGGTCACCGCAGCGGCGAACAGATGCTGATCGGCGAACTGGGCAAGCGCCAGATCCGACAACGCACTGGCATCCGGGAAAATCGGCGACTGCGGATGCAGCCGGTCGATCACGCGCGCGATCAGCGCGGTATCGCAGTACACGTCTGCTCCGATCTGCAGCACCGGCGTTCGCCGGTAACCGCCGGTCAGTGCGACCAGGTCCGGCTTTGGCATCACGGCCGGAATGATCACCGATCGCCAGGCCAGTTGCTTGTGACCAAGCAGCAGCCGAATCTTTTCGGCGAACGGCGATTCGGGATAGTGGTGCAGGATCAGATCATTCATCGGCAACCTCGCATTGCGTGAATGATGCCCGATTTACGCCACCGGCATGCTGGCGGGCGCATCAAGCGCCCGCCCCCAAGCCCGGTTTCAATACATCTTGTAAGGCAGAAACTTGCCGGACATGACGATCTTGACGCGATCTCCGTTCGGATCCGCCTGACGCTGCAGATCCATCTTGAAGTCGATCGCACTCATGATTCCGTCCCCGAATTCTTCGTTGATCAAGGCCTTGAAGGTGGTGCCGTACACGCTGATCAATTCGTAGAAACGATAGATCAGCGGATCGGTCGGCACCGCGGTGGGCAGCGACCCCTTGTAAGGGACCGTCATCAACCAGTTCTTTGCCTCAGACGGCAGGCCGAACAGCTCAATCACCGCATCGGCCTGTTCTGCCGTGAACTGCATCTGACCGAGACAGGCTGCGGTCGTCCACTCCTTGCTTTGGCCAACCTTGTCGGCAACCTGAGTCCAGGAAATTCCTTTGGCCACCTTGGTGGCAACAATCATTTCTGTAATGTCGTTTCGGTCCATCATTGCTCCCATCGATCAAGTGAAGTGAAATGAAGAAAACCTCGATGCGCCGCGTCTGACAGCGCCTGAGAAACTGGTTGATTACTGTTTATGCACGGCGTATCTGCGCCGGAAGATCCGGGACACGCTCCTCGTCTGAACAGGCCGCCAGGCCGGGCTGTACCAGCGGCGGCCTGGCCGGCGCCCTGCCATCGGACAAGCCACTTGCCCGAGTGACGAGAAAGTCGATCAGGTGATTCCGGATGCGGTAGTACTGAGGGTCGTGATGCATCGTTGCCCGGGTCCGGCTTCGCGGCATCGTGTTCTGCACAATTTCTGCGACGCGGGCACGCGGCCCGTTGCTCATCAGCAAGATCTTGTCGGCCAGCAGTACCGCCTCATCGACATCGTGCGTGATCATGAAAACGGTTTGCTGCGTCTTCGCACAAATCTGCAGCAACTCGTCCTGGATCGTGCCGCGAGTCAACGCGTCCAGCGCGCCAAACGGTTCGTCCAGCAGCAGCATCTTCGGCTCTATCGCAAACGCTCTGGCGATTCCGACCCGCTGCTTCATGCCACCGGAAAGCTCGGATGGTTTCTTGTCGAGCGCCGATGACAGCCCAACCATCGCAACGTAGCGCTCGACATGCGCGTCAACACGGGCGGCCGCCCAGTCAGGCCACTTGGAACGCACCGCAAACGCGATGTTTCGACGAACCGTCAGCCAGGGCATCAGGGCGTGTCCCTGGAACACGACACCGCGATCCAGGCTTGGTCCGACCACCTCACGGCCATCCATGAACACATTGCCGTTCGAGGCGCGCTCCAAGCCCGCGAGCACATTCAGGATGGTCGTCTTGCCGCATCCTGAATGCCCGACGATGCAGACGAATTCGCCACGATCGATCGAAAAATTGACCTGTTCGAACACCGCCTCGCGTCCAGGCACATACGACTTGCCGAGATCTTCGACCTGCAAAAACGGGCGAGCGCCCGAGGATGCAACCCGAATCGATGGACCAGGCGCCTCTCCAGAAACCAGCTTCATCGCATCACTCCACATAAGTCACGGCCCGCTGCAGACGGGCGAACGCAAGGTCCAATCCCATACCGACGACCCCGATCATCAAAATTGCAAAGATCACGTTGGGCAACGACAGGTTGTTCCACTCGTTCCACACGAAGTAGCCGATACCAGTCCCGCCAACCAGCATTTCGGCGGCGACGATCACCAGCCAGGCAATGCCCATCGAGATACGCATGCCGGTCAAAATCGTTGGAGCTGCAGCCGGCAGGATCACTTGCATCGCTTTACGCAGCGGAGACACTTCCAAGGTGCACGCAACAGCCAACCAATCGCGCCGGACAGATGCCACACCAAACGCGGTGTTGATCAGCATTGGCCAGATGGAGCAGATGAAGATCACGAACACACCGGATATCTGGGAATCCTTGATCGTGTACAGAGCAAGCGGCATCCAGGCCAAGGGCGAAATCGGTTTGAGCAGCTGGATGAACGGATCAAGAGCGCGGTACAAAAGCGGCGACATCCCGATCAGAAACCCCAGCGGTAGCGCCACCATCGCCGCAATGAGAAAGCCCATGCCGACCCGCAACAACGAGTGGCCCAGTTGGATGCCGATCCCCTTGTCATTCGGCCCGTTGTCGTAGAAGGGCTGCGACAACTGCTTCAGCGCAATTGCTCCGACCTGCCCCGGACCGGGAAACCCGGTCGCCTTTTGCGAGCCGGGGTCCTTGCCCATCAGCTTCATGTACTCGAGTTGCTCAGGGCTGACTGTCTGAGCAGCCGTCCCTGAGGATCGCGTGGCCAGTTGCCAGGCCCCGAGCAGGACCAGTAGCAGCAGCGCGGACAGCAGCGCCGCCTTGAGGTTCAGCGTGCGAGTCATGGCTCAGGACCTCCGCACGGAGAAGCTGCTCAGGTACGCATCAGGCTTGGAGGGATCGAACTCCTTGCCCATGACCGAAAATTTCGGATACTGGCCCTCTGGCGCTACCTGATCGAGCGCCTTCATATGCTTTCGGGCGTCGGTCAGCAAGAACACCTGCTCAGCGATCTGGCGGTAGTTCACATCACCCTTCACATAACCCCAGCGTTTCATCTGCGTCAGGATCCATACCGCCATCGACTGCCAGGGGATCGGATCGAAGTCGGCGCGATCGGGAACATTGCGAACATTTCCGAGACCGTCGGCGAACTTTCCGGTCAAGACCTGAGCGACCACGGTCTCAGGCTGATTCAGGTAGGCCTGCGGAGATATCGCCTTGGCGATGAGTTCCCGATTGCGCGAGTCACGCGCCATGGCTGCGGCCGAGAGCACTGCACGGAACAGCGCTGCAAAGGTGTTGGGGTTTTCCTTGATGAAGGCCTCGGAGGTCCCAAAGGCGCAGCAAGGATGGCCGGCCCACAAGTCACGCGTGAGCAGGTGCAGAAAACCGACTTCGTCATACACCGCGCGCTGGTTGAACGGATCCGGCCCGAGATACCCATCCAAATTGCCCGCCCGAAGATTCGCAACCATCTCCGGCGGGGGCACCACCCGAATCTGGATGTCCTTGTCCGGATCCAGTCCGACTTCCGCGACGTAGTAACGCAACAGGAAGTTGTGCATCGAATAATCGAACGGAACCGCAAACTTGAACCCTTTCCATTGCTTCGGATCGCGACGGTCCTTGTGCTTCACATGCAGCGTGATCGCCTGCCCATTGGTGTTCTGGATGGTCGCAACCCGCATGGGCACAGGGTTCGAACCAGCCCCCATCGACATTGCCAAGGGCATCGGAGACAGGAAGTGGGTCGCGTCGTATTCCTTGTTCAGCATCTTGTCGCGGATCAACGCCCAGCCTGCGGTCTTGACGACTTCGACGTTCAGCCCCTGCTTGCTGTAAAACCCAAGGGGATGGGCCATGATCAGCGGGGTTGCACAAGTGATCGGAATGAATCCGACCTTCAGATCCTTCTTTTCCGGTGCACCGGTCTTTTCCTGCGCCATTGCCTGCATGGCCCCCATCGGCAGCACACTTGAGATCGCCGCCAGCGCAGTTGACTTGCCGACCGCGCGAATGAATCGCCGCCTGATTGAGTCTTGCGGGAAGATCGCCTTGATCATCGCCGCCTGAACGAACTCATCGATGTACTGCTGGGTATCTTGCTCAAGCGAACGCTGTTTCAGCGTCTCGAGTGCAACTGCGCTTTCGTGCTCCTGTTCGCTGTGGTGACGCCCACAACTGCAGCGCATCATCAAGGGACGATCTGTGTCCAGAGGGTCGAAGTAGCGGCTCATCGGTGTTCCTTTCGACTGGGTTGACATTCGAAAACCACCTAGACGGCACGTTTCCGAAATCGCACCACCGCGATCACTCCGGATTCATCGCACCTGTTGGCTAGGCCAGTTGAAAGGGACTAAGCGATTTGCGTGCCAGACAAACTTTCTCAAAGCAGTGGACGCGAAAATCCTGATCGACGCGTGAACTTCGGACGCTCGATCACGGCTCTACAGAGAAGAGGGAAGGCTGGAAACAGCGAGGGATCTGAGACCGGCGATGGTGATGACCGCCCGCGAATCAATCAGATGCAGTCCGCACAGGAGCCGTGCGCGCTGCCTGTCATTCCTCAACACCAGGAATGAAGTCGGTGCATATCAGCAGACATGCACCGATTAGGGGCGCCAAACGCACCAGATCGCGGCGCGAGCCGCAACCATCGGGGAAATGGCTTTCAGAGGGTCACTTCAGCGGCTTGTAGCGCAGGCGTTTGGGCTTGGCACCCTCTTCGCCCAGGCGGCGTTTCTTGTCCGCCTCGTACTCCTGATAGTTTCCATCGAAGAAAACCCACTGCGAGTCGCCCTCGGCGGCGAGGATGTGCGTGGCGATCCGGTCCAGAAACCAGCGATCGTGCGAGATCACCAGCACAGAGCCGGCAAACTCGAGCAAGGCATCTTCGAGCGCACGCAGCGTCTCGACATCCAGATCGTTCGACGGCTCGTCGAGTAGCAGCACATTGCCGCCGGCCAACAGGGTTTCCGCCAGATGCAGTCGACCGCGCTCGCCGCCCGACAGATTACCGACCAGTTTTTGCTGGTCCGCTCCCTTGAAGTTGAAGCGTCCAACATAGGCCCGTGACTGCATCTCGAACCGTCCGACGGTCAGGATGTCGGCGCCACCGGAAATCGCCTCCCAGACGTTCTTGTCGTTTTGCAGCGCATCGCGAGACTGGTCGACATAGGCAACCTGCACCGTCGGGCCAACTTTAACCTCACCGGAATCCGGCTGTTCGCGGCCGGTAATCATCCGGAAGATGGTGGACTTGCCAGCGCCGTTCGGACCGATGATGCCGACGATCGCGCCAGGCGGCACCTTGAAGCTCAGGTTGTCGATCAGCAGCCTGTCGCCGTAGCCCTTGCTGACATTGTTGAACTCGATGACTTCATTGCCCAGGCGCTCGGCAACCGGGATGAAGATCTCCTGGGTCTCGTTGCGCTTTTGGTACTCGTACGATGACAACTCCTCGAACCGGGTCATCCGCGCCTTGCTCTTGGCCTGCCGCCCCTTCGGATTTTGACGGACCCACTCCAGTTCTTTCTTCATCGCCTTCATGCGGGCGTCTTCCTGGCGCGACTCCTGCTCAAGGCGCTGCTCCTTTTGCTCAAGCCAGGAGCTGTAGTTGCCCTTCCAGGGGATGCCGTGACCCCGGTCGAGTTCGAGGATCCATTCGGCGGCGTTGTCCAGGAAGTAACGATCGTGCGTGACCGCGACCACGGTGCCAGGAAACTTGGACAGGAACTGCTCGAGCCAGTCGACACTTTCCGCATCGAGGTGATTGGTCGGCTCATCGAGCAACAGCATGTCGGGCTTGGAGAGCAAAAGGCGGCACAGCGCGACACGACGCTTCTCGCCACCGGACAGCGTCTCGATCTTGGCGTCCCAGGGCGGCAGGCGCAGCGCATCGGCGGCAATGTCGAGCTGATGCTCGACGTCCGAGCCGCTGGTGGCCAGGATCGCCTCATACTTGGCCTGCTCGGCCGCCAGCGCATCGAAGTCGGCATCCGGCTCGGCATAAGCCGCGTAGATTTCATCGAGCTTCTTTTGGGCGTTGACGACCTCGCCCAGACCTTCCTCAACTGCCTCGCGTACCGTCTGCTGCGGATCGAGTCGCGGCTCTTGCGGCAGGAAACCGACCGACAGCCCGGGCATCGGAACCGCGTCGCCCTCGATGTCCTTGTCCTCGCCAGCCATGATCTTGAGCAGCGTGGATTTTCCCGAACCGTTCAGACCGAGCACGCCAATCTTGGCACCGGGAAAAAAGGACAGTGAGATGTCCTTGAGGATCGTGCGCTTCGGGGGGACGATCTTGCCCACCCGGTTCATCGTGTAAACGTATTGAGCCATCTTGTGAATCTTTCCCCGAACCGGTCAGGCAGCAGAATCGAACAGCGGCTGGGCGGCGCGACGAAACTCCATTCGCGCCAGGATCCGGGTCGCCATATTGCAGTTGAACGAAAGCGCAATCGTGCGCTCTCGCGGATGCACGTACATCACCGGGCCGCAAATGCCCGACCAGGTGATCTCGCCCGGAAAGGTCGGAAACGCGGATACGCCCCAGTCGTGGCGCACCGCGAAACCCAGGCCGAACCCAAACCCCGGACCGGTCAGGTTGGCCGGGCCATCAACTGCCTCGCCGAGCTGGTCGCGGGTCATTTCGGCCAGGCTGTCCTCGCTCAGGATCCGGACCCCGTCCATTGCGCCCCCGCCGGCCAGCGTCCGCGCAAAGCGCAGGTAGTCGGGCAGCGTGGACATCAGTCCACCACCACCACTCTGGATTGCGTCGCCCTTCGTCGCACCCTCCTCGAACTTTCCGGTGAAGGCAAAAAATCCAGCGTCTTCGGGATACGCGCCCGCCATGCGCGCGCGCGCATCCGCGGGCAGGGAAAAGCCGGTGTCTTGCATGCCAAGCGGCGCAAAGATTCGCTCGTGCAGCACATCGCCAAGGTTCCGGCCGCTGATGCGTTCGACCACAAGCCCGAGCACATCGGTGGAAAAGCCATACCGAAAGCCATGGCCTGGCTCGCAGCCCAGCGGCAGGCTGGCAAGCGCCTGCACGACTTGCTCGCGCGTCATCGTGGCCAGGCGCATGTCCAATCCGACCCGCATCGCAATCTCCCGGGAGGCAGCGTCGCGGTATTCGTTGAGGTAGGAAAACCCTGAACTGTGCCGCATCAGATCCCGCACGCTCGGCTGCCTGCGCGGAGCGGCACCCCCGGGCATGCGCAGATCCGCAAGCTCCGGCAGGTAGCGATGCACCGGCGCATCGAGCTCGAGTTGGCCTGCCTCGTTCAGTTGCATCGCGGCGGTGGTCACCAGCGGCTTTGTCAAAGACGCGATCCGGAAGATCGCGTCCTCGCGCATCGGCGCTTGGCCATCACCTCGCAGCCTGCCGACACTCGCATGCTTGAGCACTACGCCGTCGCGTTCGATATGGATCACCGCCCCCGGATAGCGACCGGTGTCGAGGTGATAGTTGAGCAGTTTGTCGATTGAGTCTGTCATGATGGTTGCATTATCACAGCAAAGCATGCCGACCGCCGGCTCCCCTGCCGGCCGCCAGCAGCGCCAAAGTCCATGCCAGATCGCGACGATGCGTTCGACCAGGCTCGCAGTGATCCGCGCCACGCCCCTCGTGCTGGCGTGCCGACACCCCGCCGTCTGCTAATTCTCGGCGCTGCCGGGCGCGATTTCCATGTGTTCAACACGCTGTATCGTAACGATCCGACGGTACGTGTTGTCGGCTTTACTGCGGCGCAGATTCCGCATATCGACGATCGTCGCTACCCAGCCGAGCTGGCCGGTGCGCTATACCCCAACGGCATCGCAATCCATCCGCAGAGCGAACTCGATGCTCTGGTGCGCGATGAGGCAGTCGACGAGGTGGTATTCGCTTACAGCGACGTCAGTCATCTTGAAGTCATGACGCTTGCCGAGCGATGCCTGGCGCTGGGCTGCCAGTTCACACTGCCGGGCCCGGCGCGCACGATGCTGGCCGCCCGGGTGCCGGTGGTGGCGGTCTCGGCGGTTCGCACCGGTTGCGGCAAGTCGCCGCTGTCGCGCTGGCTGGGTCGCGAGTTGCGCAGCCGGGGGCGGCGCATCGCAGTGATCCGGCATCCGATGCCCTACGGCGACCTGGTCCGCCAGCGTGTGCAGCGCTTCGCAAGTGCCGCCGACCTGGATGCCGCGCATTGCACCGCCGAAGAGCGCGAGGAATACGAGGCGCACCTGTCGGCCGGCAATCTGGTGTTCGCCGGTGTCGATTACGCACAGGTTTTGCAGGCAGCGCAGCGCGAGGCTGACATGATCATCTGGGACGGTGGCAACAACGATTTCCCGTTCCTGCGCCCTGACCTTCACCTGGTAATGGTGGACGCCTGGCGCCCGGAACACGCGCGCGGCTGGCATCCGGGTGAAGCGGTCTTGCAGTGCGCGGACGTGATCATCGTCAGCAAGACCGATACCGCGGCGTCAGCTCAGGTGCAGCGCGCGGCCGATCTTGCGCGCTCGGTCAATCCCACCGCCGTGCTGCTGTATGGACGCTCTCAGATCCGCGCCGACCATCCGGAACTACTGCGTGGGCGGCGGGTGCTCGCCATCGAAGACGGCCCGACGCTGACCCACGGTGGCATGTCGATCGGTGCAGCCGCGCTGGCTGTCCGCACCGCTGGCGGCGAACTGATTGATCCGCGCCCGCACGCCCCAGCCAGGCTCGCCCGGGTGCTCGCGCAATATCCGAACCTCGGTCCGGTGCTGCCCGCACTCGGCTACTCGGCACAAGATCTGAGCGACATCGAAGCGACGATCGCGGCAACCCCCTGCGATGTGATCGCGGTCGGCACCCCGATCGATCTGGCCCGGTTGGTGCGTATCGCGCGTCCGGTCGTTCGGGTGCATTATGAATTTTCCGAGGCGCAGCCTGGCGCCCTGACAGCGCAGTTGGACGCGCTGGTGCGTCGCTACGGGCCTGCTCGCGCGGACCAGACCACAGCCCCCCTGGCGACCCCGCAGTAGAATGAAAGCAAAGGAATCTGCGATGCCAGTCAGAGCACTGTCGCCCGAGCAACTGCGCCGCCGGTGCGATCCGGCACAGTTCGAATTCCGCACCACCGCCGAGCTGGACGCTGTCCCGGTGATCCTCGGGCAAAAACGCGCCACCGACGCAATCAACTTTGGTATCGGCATTCGCCAGCAGGGCTATAACCTGTTTGTTTCCGGCCCTCCCGGCGTCGGGCGGCGCACGCTGGTCGAACGGCTGCTGGCAGCCGCCCCGGCGCATCAGGACGCCCGGCGCGACTGGTGTTATGTGAACAATTTCGCCGATCCGCGACACCCGCGGGCACTGGGCCTGCCACTTGGGCGAGGCCCAAAACTGCGCGATGACATGGACCACTGGGTCGGCGAGTTGCGCGACGCCATTCCTGCTGCATTCTCCACCGACGAATACCGCGATCGGCTCGGCAAGATCGAGGCCGAGTTCAACGAGCGCCAGCAAAAAGGTTTCGAGTCGATCGGCGAGCGGGCCGCCGCGGACGGCATCGCGCTGTTGCGCACCCCGACCGGATTTTCGTTCGCACCGCTCGCCAATCGCGAAATCATGACGCAGGAGCAATTCGGCAAGCTTGAGGCCGACGAACAAAAGCGCATCACCGACAAGATGCGTCAGTACGAGGTCGAACTCGAGGCGGTGGTCCGGGACCTGATGCAGTGGCGCCGTGAGCGCGCCGAGGCGACGCATGCGCTCAACGAGGAAGTGGTGGAGTTTGCAGTCGGTCGGATCACGGTCGAATTGCGCAACCGCTACCTGGAACTGCCCGAAGTCGTTGCCTTCCTTGACGCAGCCCGCGCCGACGTGATCCAGCATGTAGACGACTTTCGCAAGCCGTCGGAATCAACCTCTGAAATCGATGGCATGGTGGTTCGCACCGAAGTTGACCTGCATCGCTACAAGGTCAACGTGATCGTCACCGGCGAGCCCGACACGCCACCACCGATCGTGTTTGACGATCATCCCGCCTACATGAATCTGGTTGGCCGAGTCGAGCATCTGTCGCAATTCGGCGCGCTGGTTACGAACTTCACCCTGATCCGCAGCGGCTCGCTGCATCGTGCCAACGGTGGCTACCTGCTGATCGACGCGGTCAAGCTGCTGACCCAACCGTATGCCTGGGAAGGCTTAAAGCGCGCGGTACGCAACCGTGAAGTGCGCATTGACTCTCTCGCCCAGATCTTCAGTCTGGTGTCGACGCTATCGCTGGAGCCCGAACCGATCCCGCTCGATGTCAAGGTCGTGCTGTTCGGGCCTGAGTCCTTACAGCCGCTGCTGCAGGCTTACGATCCGGACTTCGCCGGACTATTTCGCGTGGTCGCCGAATTCGCCGACGATCTCGACTGGACCGAAGACTCGGCCCAGGCCGCGGCGCGTCTGGTTGCCGGCATTGCCGCCCGTCATTCGCTGCGTCCGCTCTCGCGCGAAGCGGTGGCCGCCGCAATCGAGGAGTCGGCCCGAATCGCTGGCGATGCGGTCAAGATGTCGCTGCACATGCGATCGATCGAGGAACTGCTGCAGGAATCCGACTATTGGGCTGCGCAGGATGGGCTTGACACCATCGACGCGAAACACATCGAGCGAGCGGTCTGCGCGCAGATAGAACGGCTCGCGTTGACGCGCGACCGGGCGCAGGAGGCGGTGCTGCGCGGACTGATCATGATCGCCACCGATGGCGTGCAAATCGGACGCATCAACGGCCTGATGGTGGTACCGCTCGGCCGGGCAAGCTTCGCGCTGCCGGGGCGAATCACCGCCACCACCCGCTTCGGCAAGGGCGAGGTGATCGACATCCATCGCGAGATCCAGCTCTCAGGGGCGATTCACTCGAAGGGTGTGCTGACGATGTCTTCGTTCCTGGCGACACGCTTCGCGCGCCGCCGCGGACTGTCGCTGTCGGCCACGCTGTCCTTTGATCAGGTCTACGGCGCGGTCGATGGAGACAGCGCATCGATGGCTGAACTGTGCGCTTTGCTGTCGTCGCTCTCCGGAGCTCCAATTCACCAGAGCCTCGCGATCACCGGCTCGGTAAATCAGGAGGGCGAGTCACAAGCGATTGGCGGCGTCAACGAAAAAATCGAAGGATTTTTCGACATCTGCTGCTCTCGAGGACTGACCGGTACACAGGGCGTGATCATTCCGCAGGCCAATGCCAGCCAGCTGATGCTGCGCGCGGACGTCGTCGCCGCAGTCCGTGATGGCCGTTTCGCGGTGCACGCGGTCACGCATGTCGACGAGGCGATCGAACTGCTAACCGGCATTGAGGCCGGCCAGGTGCAGACCGGTGGCGAGTACCCGAAGGACAGCATCAACGGGCGTGTGTGGGCCACCCTCGAGCACTTCGACAAACAAGGTCTGCCGCGAACGATGGCGCGAATGATGCGCAGAAGCAACCATGAACGTCTCGGCTGACTCGCATCCGACACGCCAACGCAGGGCATCGATCCGGCTCGCGCTGGATGCGCTCACACCGTTCACACGCCACGCGATCGCCGATGCGGTGCGGCTGGCGGCGCGCTCCGGGGGCCGGATCGATTGCGTCTTCGTCGAGCAGATCGCGCTGCTGCGTGCCGCCTCTTTGCCGGCCACCCGCGAGCTCAGCCTCAGCGGCTCGGCGTCCAGACCGCTGCATGCAAGCGACATCGAACAGGCCCTGCATCGCCAGGCGCAGGAAGCCAGGCGCGTGCTGGCCGCACAGGCCCGGGCGGCAGGACTTTCCTGGTCCTTCGACATCGCGCGCGGCGCGCTGATCGAAGAAGCCTTGCGCCACGCGCAGCCCCAGGACCTGCTGCTGGCGGCGATTGCCGGCACCGAACCGGAACCGGTGGCCGCCTCGCGGACTGGGCATGCGCCCGCCGCGCGGCCTTTGCTGGCGCTGATCGATGACGCGACTCTCGAGCTGCCGATGCTGCGCGGATTGCTGCGCGCGCTGCTGCCGGCGTCCGTTGCCGTCTGGGCTACCGGCCCGGCGGCCTCGCAACGGCAAGATCTCGATGCACAGATCAGCGCTCTGGCGGCAGAACTCGGACGGCCGGCAAATCGCTTGGAAACAGGCCCGGACCCGGATGCCGCGGCACTGCTTGCGACACTTGCCGCCACGCTGGACCGGTTGCGTCCGCAGGCGCTGACGATGCGACGCGATATCCTTGCGACACTGGCAGCTGAACTGGGCTGGACGATGCGCCGTCGGCCATCGCTGCTGGTCGGCATACCTCGCCCGAACGGGCAATAAGCTTGCGATGAACAATCGCTCGCATGGTGCGATGATCCGGCGATCGCCGAATTTTTCGAAAGACAAGACCGATGAGCGGACACTTCGCAGACGTCGCGGCGCGACCGATCGCGGATCACGACGGCGCGCCGTTGCTGGAGCGCGCCGGCGCATTGGTGCGGCTGACGCTTAACCGCCCCGAGCAGCACAACCGGCTCGATCCGCTCGACGTCGATGCCATGACTGCGCTGTTCGCGCAACTGACCCGGGAGCATACGAACGATCCGTCTTCGGTCCGGGCCTTGCTGATCACTGGCACTGGTAGCCGTACCTTCAGTTCGGGCTACACCCTGCAGGCCATCATCGATGAGCTCGATTCGCGCTTTGAGCGCATGCTCGACACACTCGAAACGCTTCCATTTGCGACCGTCGCGTTACTCAACGGCAGCGTCTACGGCGGCGCAACCGATCTGGCCCTGTGCTGCGACATCCGGATCGGCACGCCAGGGCTGAAGATGTTCATGCCGGCTGCACGTTTCGGGCTGCATTACTACGCTGGCGGCCTGAGACGCTACGTCAGCCGGCTTGGACTGGCCGCAAGCAGCAAGCTGATGCTGACCGCGATGACCATCGAATCCGACGAGATGCTGCGCATCGGGTTTCTGACCGAACTGGTCGACACCGACGCACTGCCTGACTTGGTCGAACGCTACCTGGATCAAGTGCTGGGCAATGAGCCAGTGGTCGTCGCGCAAATGAAACGCCATCTGCAGCTGCTTGCGCAGCAGCAGATTGACGATCCGCAGGTCCGTGCACTGCGCGCCGCGATGGATGCTGCCTGCGAGGCGAGCTTGCGCTCGCCGGAACTGCGCCGGCGCTTGGCTGCACGATTGTCGAGCTGAACGCGGGACAACCCGCTGCGTCAGCGTGCGCAGCGAAATCCGATATAGATCGCACCGAAGGTGGGTGGCTTGGATGCCAGGTAGGACTCGCGCATCTGCGCCTCGCCGTACCACCAGGATCCACCGCGCGTGCGCCGCTGTCCGCCGTCGTCGGTGTCGACCCACTCCCAGACGTTGGCACCCATGTCGTACAGTCCGTTGACCCCTGCCCGAGTGGTGCCCACTCGCGAATGGCCGGCTCCGCGCGACAGCGCGGCGCCATGCTCGACCGGATTGACGGCTCCGCACTCGCCCAGACAATTGGCGCCCTGAGGTGAATCACCAACCGGATAGCGATACCGCCTGCCGGTCACAAACGGCGCGGGCGGCGCGCTGCGATGCTCGACGTAAGCTGCCTCGACCCATTCGGCATCGGTTGGCAGACGCTTGCCGGCCCAGCGACAATAGGCTGACGCCTCATCAAAAGCCAGGTGAACCGCTGGCTCGTCATCGGCTGCCGGCTTGCCGTAGGGTGTGCGCCAGGTCCAGCCAGGCTTGCGCACCCATCCGGCCTCGTAGACCAGACCGCCCTCGCGCTCAGCCGCAGTGATCAGCGCAGTTGCTTGGACAAAGCGCCGGAACTGACCGACGCTGACCTCGGTGCGATCGATCTCAAATCCGGTGATCGTCTGCATCTGCTGGTTCGACGCAGATGCTGCCAGCGGCAGCACACTGAGCAGCACCGCAAGAAATCGTCTCATCATCGTCACCTCGGATTCAGCGATCGAAAAACCGGCTCAAGCCTGCGCGAACCGGTAAATCGCCTGCGTCGCCCGCAGGCTGGGAAGCAGGCTGACCGGCTGTCCGTCGGCCAGAAAAGCCCTCGCAAGGATCCTTAGCCCAAGCTTGCCAAGCAGATCCTCAAAATCACGCATTGTGGCCAGATGCAGGTTTGGTGTGTCGTACCACTGATACGGCATCTCACGCGACACCGGCATGCGCCCGCGCAGGATCGACCAGGCGTGAAACCAGTGTCCGAAATTGGGAAACGAGACGATCCCCACACGCCCGACCGCGCTCATTTCGCGCAGCACGTACTCGGTCTTGTGGGTCGCCTGGATCGCCATCGACGACACCACCACGTCGAACAGGCCGGCGCCAAACATTCCCAGCCCGCCCTCGATGTCCTGCTGGATCACATTGACACCCCGACGCACGCAGCCGAGCACTGCGGCATCGTCGATCTCCACGCCGTAGCCGTGGCAACCCTTGCTGGCCTGCAAATGCGCAAGCAATGCGCCGTCGGCGCAGCCCAGGTCAAGCACTCGTGCGCCCGGAGCAATCCAGTCGGCGATCAGCGCCAGATCCGGCCGCAGGCGGCCAGGCGGGGTCGGAGGCAGGTTCATGCGAGCACCTCCGTGGCAATGCGCTCAAAGTAGCCGCGCACCAACGCGTGGTACTGCGCATCGTCGAGCAGGAATGCATCATGGCCGTGTGGCGCATCGACCTCGGCGTAGGTGACGTCGCGGCCATTACGCAGCAGCGCCTGCACGATCTCGCGGCTGCGCGCCGGGCTGAATCGCCAGTCGGTCGAGAACGAGATCACCAAAAATCCAGCCTGCGTGACCGACAGCGCGGACGCCAGATCACCACCATGACTTTGGGCCGGATCGAAATAATCGAGTGCGCGCGTGATTAGCAGGTAAGTATTCGCGTCGAAGTAGCTAGCAAACTTCTCAGCCTGATAGCGCAAATACGATTCGATTTCGAACTCGACATCGAACGAAAATGCATAGCCCGCGCGACCACGCAGCATGCGTCCAAAGCGCTCGGCCATCACATCGTCGGACAGGTAGGTAATGTGGCCAATCATCCGCGCGACGTGCAACCCACGGGCCGGTACCACGCCGTGATCGTAGAAGCGGCCGCCGTGAAACTCTGGATCGGTAATGATCGCGCGCCGCGCGACCTCGTTGAACGCGATGTTCTGGGCCGACAGCTTCGGCGTCGTCGCGATCGCGACGCAATGCGCAACGCGCTGCGGATACAGATGGCTCCAGGCGAGCGCCTGCATCCGCAG
>Ga0255220_1000304_pt1 | contig 20739 bp, 23 predicted proteins | sample Miss_Colum_RepB__FD_188423 | JGI IMG/M metagenome (GOLD analysis project Ga0255220, IMG submission 188423) | Freshwater microbial communities from Mississippi River, Louisiana, United States - Miss_Colum_RepB_8d | ecosystem: Environmental > Aquatic > Freshwater > River | place: USA: Louisiana...
GCCGGTCATGATCCAAGGGCTGGTGCACGACGCCGCCGACTTCCTGATCTACAACGACCTCATCACGGTGACGCCGGTCAACCGCGAAAGCCTGCGCATGGGCATGATGTCGCCCGAGCGCCAGCTGGTGAACCCCTTCTTCACGGGCGGCGCGATCATCTCGGTCTCCTACCCCACCGACACGATGGAATACGACCAGCGCATCCAGAGCATGCGAGGCAACAACCCCGGGTTCTCGAATGCTACGGCCGGGCACGAGATGATTCCCGGCCACAACTACACGTCGTACATGGGCCAGCGGCTCAACGGCCACCGCGCCAACCTCGGCATCTCGACGCCGTTCTACGGCGAGGGCTGGGCGCTCTATTGGGAAACGATGTTCTGGGACCTGGGCTTTCATGACACGCCGCACAAGAAGATCGGCGCCCTGTTCTGGCGCATGCACCGCGCGGCCCGCATCGTCTTTTCGCTAAAATTCCACATGGGCCAGTGGTCGCCGCAGGAGTGCGTCGACTTCCTCGTCAACGAGGTCGGTCACGAGCGGGAGAACGCCATCGCCGAGGTGCGGCGGTCGTTCCAGGGCAACTACGGTCCGCTCTACCAGGCGGCCTACCTGCTCGGCGGCCTCCAATTGCGCGGCCTCAAGCGTGAACTCGTGGATTCAGGCCAGATGACCCTGAAGGAGTTCCACGACGCGGTGGTGCTGCAGGGCTCAATGCCGTTCCCGCTGACGCGCATGGCCATTTCGTCGATGCCGCTCACGCGCGACACGAACCTCGACTGGCCGTTCTACGGGGAGATTCGGTAGGCGCTCCTTCAGCTTCGTGAGGAGCGCGATCGAGCCCGGGATGCTCGTCTGCGCCGCGCGGTCCACACGCGCCCAGGATCGTTGAATGGCGCGCCGCGCCTCGTGCCCTGACGTCGCGCCTCCTGAATATCCAGGGCATGACTGCGTATGGCACCGCGCCGAGGCTGTCGTGGGGCCGCTCATGGTTGTACGTCAGGAGCCAGCGCTCGCTGACGGCACGGACCTCTTCGAGGGATTCGAAGAGGTCGGCATCGAGGACCTGGCCGACGACCTCTAAATCCGCGGACGTGTCATCGCCTGCCATAGCCATGCAACCGCTTCGTCATGGGACTGGAAGCGGTAGACACCGCGTGTGACGCGGAGTCCGCCAAACACGCGGCGCCACGCCTCGGCATCCGCCTTATCGCCGGGACGGACCACCAAAGGATCGGCCACCTCTGTCCGTCGACCGACACGACGCCCCAGCGGGTCCCTACCCCATCTTCTGCATCGCGGCGAGGAACTCGGCGTTCGACTTGGTCTTGTTGAGCTTGTCGATGAGCAGTTCCATCGCTTCGACCGGCGACAGCGGGTTGAGCACCTTGCGCAGCACCCAGATGCGATTGAGATCATCCTTGGTGTGCAGCAGCTCTTCCTTGCGGGTGCCGCTCTTGATGATGTCGATCGCCGGAAACACACGCTTGTCCACCAGCTTGCGGTCGAGGTGGATTTCCATGTTGCCCGTGCCCTTGAACTCTTCAAAGATCACATCGTCCATGCGCGAGCCGGTGTCGACCAGGGCCGTGGCCATGATCGTGATCGATCCGCCCTCTTCGATGTTGCGAGCCGCACCAAAGAAACGCTTCGGCTTCTGCAGCGCGTTGGAGTCGAGACCACCCGAGAGCACCTTGCCCGACGGCGGTGCGACGGTGTTGTAGGCGCGCGCGAGGCGCGTGATCGAGTCGAGCAGAATGACCACGTCCTTCTTGTGCTCGACCAGACGCTTCGCCTTTTCGATGACCATCTCGGCCACCTGCACGTGCCGCTGCGCGGGTTCGTCGAACGTGGAGGAGATGACTTCCCCACGCACCGAGCGCTGCATGTCGGTGACTTCTTCCGGCCGCTCGTCGATGAGCAGCACGATCAGATACACCTCAGGGTGATTGGTCGTGATCGACTGCGCAATGTTCTGCAGCAGCATCGTCTTACCGGTGCGCGGCGGCGCGACGATGAGACCGCGCTGGCCCTTGCCGATGGGCGTCATCAGGTCCATGACGCGGGCGGAGACGTTGTCACCACCGGTCTCGAGCTTCAGACGCTCCTGCGGATAGAGCGGCGTGAGATTTTCGAAGAACAGTTTGTTGCGCGCGAGGTCGGGCGCTTCGAAGTTGACGGCCTCCACCTTGATGAGCGCGAAGTAGCGTTCGCCATCCTTGGGCGGGCGCACCTGGCCAGAGACGGTGTCACCGGTCTGCAGGTCGAACTTGCGAATCTGCGAGGGCGACACGTAGATGTCGTCCGGGCCGGGCAGGTAGTTATAGTCGGGGGCGCGAAGGAAGCCGAATCCGTCCGGCAGCACTTCAAGCACACCCTCCGAGAACAGGAACCCGCTCTGTTCGGTCTGGGCCTTCAAAATCTGAAAGATCAGGTCCTGCTTCCGCATGCCGGTGGCGCCGGCCACGTTGAGATCCTTGGCGACCTGGGTGAGCTTTTGAATGCTCATGTCCTTCAGGTCGTTGATGTTCAGAAGGGGGGCGCGCTGGGGGGCCGGGGCGTCGGGGTTGGCTGCGGCTTCAGCTTCGAGTTTGGCCTGTTCCGCCGCGTATTCAAGGGCCGGATCGGCCACCGGAAGGTCATGCTGCTGACGACGTCCGCCGCCTCCGCCGCCGCGCTTGTGGTGATGTGCTGCCATGGAAAGTCTTCGTACCTGAGAAAGAGTTATGAGGTTGGACTGGGGGAACAAACCGGGGAAGTACGCGGTAAGTCTAACACAGCCCCGGGTTCATGGTGGGGGTCCGGGGTTCCCGGTGCGGGGTGACTAGTAGCGCACGGGAGAATCGCCGATCCCGAGGATGGAACAAGCCACGCGGGGCTTGAGGCCGAGGGTCTGGGCTTTGGTGACCACCTGGGGCTCGTCCGCGCCGGGGTTGAGCCACACGATGGGAATGCCCTTCTGGGCGATGTCCTCGACCACACTCATCCCGATTTCGGCCGGCACATACAGGCTGACCTCATCGATGGGTCCCGGATAGTCCAGGACGCTGGCATATGCGGTCTCCCCTTCAATCTCCTCTGCGGACGGATGGATGGGGACCACGGTGTAGCCCTGGGCGCGGAAGGCGCGGACGGCTTTATTTCCAAATTTGCGGCGATCACTCGATGCGCCGACGATGGCGACTACAGGCATCCTGCCATCTTATCGGAGTCTCAAGTGGTCCCGGGGGGCTGCCGTGAACGCTACTCGGTCCGGAGCACGACGGCCGGGTTGAGGCGGCTGGCGCGCTCCGGCCTTCATCCCTGACCTTCGAAACTTCGGAACCTCGGCTACTTCGGCGCAATGAGTGGAATGACCTTGCGGCCGAGGCGTCGATAGCGGCGGAAGTCCCGGTCGAGGGTGAGCAGTTTGGCTCTGGGGCGAATCTCCGTCAGACGCACCAGGCAGGCGTCGGCGAGTGACATCGGTTGGTCGGCATACCGCGCGAGCAACCCGCGCACGGCGCCGACCTCATCGGCGAGTTCGAACCGCACCGTCACCACGCCTTCCTCGATCAGCGCGAGGAGCGCGTCGTGGCCCCCGGGCACGGTGCGCAGCAGAAACGCGGCTTCAGCGATCACCGCCTCGCACGTTTCAAACGGCGGCTCGACCTCCCGCCATCGCGCCACGGCCCAGGTGTGCCAGGTATCGCGCTTTGCCAGCGCTGCGACGAGCGGCCCGGTATCGATGACGACGTCGCGTTCCATCGCGTGTCGGCCCGGCTACTTCCCGAAACCCTCAAGGTGCTTCGGATGGGTCGACAAGTCAGCCGGCGTGCCGGCGAGACTGCCAATCAAGTGCGCGGCCGCATCCGCCGCCGACCGCACAGACGACGCCCGCGCCGGTGCCGCCAGATACGCATCCAGTGCCTCGCGCATGACGAAACTATCCGACACACCCTTCGCCCGGGCCGCCGACCGCAACGCCTCCTGTTGCGCCTTGGTCAACTTGACTGATCGAATCTTCATGGTCATACCTTGTTGTCAGGATGGTAACACGCGTCATCGCCGCCGGGCCGCGGTAATCGTGACCGGGGGCTCCAGCGTCTGCGTTCCCGGACGCACCGGGGCGGCCTGAATCTTCTTCACCACGTCCATACCCGAAACGACGCGGCCGAATACCGCAAAACCCTGGCCATCGTCATTCCGCGCGCCACCGAAGTCGAGCGCGGGCTGCGGACCGATGGCAATGAAAAAGTCGCTGGACGCGGAATCAGGACGTCCAGCCACGCGCGCCATGGAGACGGCCCCGTCCACGTGGGTCAGCCCGGTATCGCGCGTGCGTTCGAGCGTCACCGCCGGCCACGTCGGCCCTTCGCCGCGAGCAGTTCGCCGCCGCGATGCCTGGATCACCTGAATCGGATGTGCCCTGTTCGTCTCGGTGTCGGGCCGCACCGTGCGATGGAACCGGCCCTCGTTGTACCACCCGCCATCGACGTACTGCAGGAAGTTTGCGCTCGTCACCGGGGCTTTCGCGACGTTGACCTCAATGGCGATTTCGCCCGCCGGAGTGACAAACAGAACCAGTGGGAGAGGTTGGGAATGATTGGCTAAGGTTGGGTTCGGTTGCGACGTGGCCAGCGTAATCGCAAGAATGCCGATACGACACCACGCCATCTCGCCTCCCACCCAACCTCACCCAACCTAGAAGATCTTTCCAGGATTCAGGATTCCGTGTGGGTCGAAGGCGGCCTTCACACGTTTCATGAGGTCGATTTCGTCCTGCGACAGTTCGAGCGTCATGTATTTCTTCTTGGCGAAGCCGATGCCGTGTTCGCCGCTGATGGAACCGTCCATGGCGACCACGCCGCGGAACAGCTCGCCTTCGGCTTCGTGCGCGCGGCGGATTTCGTCCTCGTCGCCGGGTGTCACCATGATGTTGACGTGAATGTTGCCGTCGCCGACGTGACCAAAACACGGAATACGCAGCCGATACCGCTCGCGCAGCACGTCCACGAGCTCAAACAACTCGGGGATGCGCGCCTTTGGGACAACGACGTCGTGATTAAACTTCAGCGGCGTGATGACTTTCAGCGACGGCGAGATTTCGCGTCGCACACGCCACAGTTCCTGGCGCTCGGCGTTGTCGGTGGCGCGCAGAAACTCGGTCGCACCGGCCGCGGCACACGCGGCTTTGATGCAATCGGCTTCCTCCCGCACCTGCGCCGACAGTCCGTCCACCTCAAGCAGCAGAATGGCCGCCGTGCCCGCAGGCGCCAGTGACCGCACCTGCAGATGGCTGGCGACGGCATCCAGTGAGTCCCCGTCAATCAACTCCAACGCCGCAGGAATGACTCGCGCGCGAATGAGTCTGGTCACTGCCTCCACCGCACGACGCACACTCGGAAAACTCGCGCGCATGGTGATCTGCACGGGCGGCTTCGGGATCAACCGCAGAATCACCTTCGTGATGATCGCCAGCGTCCCTTCAGATCCAACGAGCAGATGCGTCAGGTCGTAACCGACGACGTTTTTGACGACTTTGCCGCCAGTCTCAATGACCTCGCCCGTTGGCAGGACAGCCTCGAGACCAAGCACGTACTGCTTGGTGACTCCGTACTTGAAGGCGCGGGGGCCTCCGGCACACTCGGCGACGTTGCCGCCGATGACAGACTGCCGCAGGCTCGCGGGGTCGGGCGGGTAAAACAATCCAACCGCCTCGACCGCATCCTGCAGGTCCCCGGTAATCACGTGCGGCTCAACGATGGCGAGCAGACTCTCCTCGTCGATCTCCAGGATCCGATTCATCCGCTCGAGGCTGATGACCACACCACCGTGTGACGGCACCGCGCCGCCCGTATAACCCGTGCCGGCCCCGCGCGGCACCAGGGGCGTGCGGGTCTCGTGACACAGGCGCGCGACCGCCGACACCTCAGCGGTCGTTGCAGGCGTCACGACGACGTCAGCCGGATGTCCCTGTTTGAGCGCATCCACGCCATACGCCACGCGCGTCGCCTCGTCCACACGCACGTGCCCGGCGCCGACGATGGCGACCAGGCGCGAAACGATGTCGGGGGCGACGGCCACGGCTTTACTTCGGCGCGTGTTTGCGCGCGAACCGGATCAGCCGCGTCACACCTTCGCGCAACCGTTCCAGTGATGTGGCGTACGACAGCCGCATGAACCCGGGCGCATCAAAGGCCTCACCGGGAGTGGTGACAACAAACTCCTCGGCCAGCAGCGCGTCGCAGAACTCCAGCGACGTGCGGAAGCCGTCGGGCGACAAGAAGTCCGTGATGTCGGGAAACACGTAGAACGCGCCCTGCGGCACGACGGCGCGGAGCCGGGGTTCTTCCTTCAGCCACTCAAGCACCTGGTCGCGACGCTGCTGGTATTCGTGCAGCATGTCGGTGACGCACTGCTGCGGCCCCGTTAATGCGGCCAACGCAGCATGCTGGGTGATGGAACTCGCGTTGGACGTCGAGTGGCTCTGCAGCGCGTTCGCCGCCTGGGCAAACGGCTTTGGTCCGACGGCCCACCCGAGACGCCACCCGGTCATCGCATACGCCTTTGAGGTGGAGCCGGCCAGCACGAGTCGATCACGCATCGTCTCGGCAAAAATCCCGGGCAGGTTGTGCGGAACGTTGTTGTAGATCAGACGCTCGTAGCAGAGGTCGATCACGATCCACCAGCCATTGGCCGCCGCTTCTCTGGCGAGGATGCGTGCGTCCGCTTCGCTCAGCAACGCGCCCGTTGGATTCCCGGGGCTGTTGATGACAATGCCCCGTGTGCGCGCGGTCGCTGCACCGAGGAGCCCCTGCGCGGTCGGCACAAAACCGGTCTCCGCGTGCGTCGTCACGACCACGGGCGCGGCGCCGGCGAGTTTGATCTGCTCGACGATCGTCGGCCAGCCGGGCACGTGCGTGATGACTTCATCACCGGGACCAAACAGGCCGAGCGCCGCGTGAAACAGCGCCTGCTTGCCGCCCGCACAAATCACGACTTCGTCGGGCGCGTAGGTAACCCCGTAATCAGCCTGATACCGCGCAGCCACGGCCTGGCGGAGTTCGAGGATGCCGACGTTCGACGTGTACTTCGTGCGCCCGGCGTCAATCGCGGCATGCGCGGCGGCGCAGACATGGGCCGGCGTCGGAAAGTCAGGCTCCCCCGCCCCGAGATCCACGACGTCGACGCCGTCGCGGCGCAAGTTCTCCGCCGCGGCCGTTCCCTTCATCGTCGGCGACGCCCCGATGTGCCCCATCCGTTCTGCCAACCGGCTGGAATCCATGCGTGTCCGTTATCCCTTCCTGACCCGGGCCATCAGCCGGGCTTCCACCGCGCGTGGGACCATGCCGGTCACCGAGCCCCCCAGTGAAGCCACTTCCTTCACCAATCGAGAACTGATGTGCGCGTGCTGCGCCGACGCGAGCAGACAGACGGTGTCAATGCCGGGCGCCAGATGCGCGTTCATGGCGATCATCGGCTGCTCGTACTCAAAGTCGGTGGAACTGCGCAGCCCCCGCACGATCGCCACGGCGCCCACACGCTGGGCGTACTCCACGAGGAGACCTCCGAACGCATCGACCTCGATGTGCCCCGGGCTGTCGATGCCGGCGCACGACTCGCGAATCAAGTCCACGCGCTCGTCAACGGTGAACAGGGACTGCTTGGCGGGATTGATCAACACGGTGACGACCACGCGATCAAACAGCCGCGCGGCCCGGCGGATCAGATCGAGATGGCCCTCGGTGATCGGGTCAAACGAGCCTGGAAACAGCGCGATCCGTGTCTGGGACATGGCTACCGGTAGAAGGATAACGCGCTATCCCCTGCTTCGAGCACCCGAACTCGTGTACGGTCCCAAAGGGTCTCCGGCGATTGGCGCGACCGCCGATGCTCAAAAATCAGCCGGCCCTCCGGCGTCAGATGGCCGGCCGCCACCGCGAGTGCCTCCTCCAACTGGGGCATGTCATAGGGCGGGTCCACAAACACCAGGTCAAAGTCCCCGGCGCCCGTCGAGCGCAGGAAGTCGCTGCGGATGAGACGGCACCGGTCCCCCACGCCACAGTGGTCGATGTTGGCCTGCGCGACCTTCGCCGCCCTGGGCGCCATTTCGTAGACGACGGCCGAGACGGCGCCGCGACTGATGGCTTCAATCGCGACGGCCGCCGTGCCACCGAAGGCGTCGAGCACGCGGGTGCCACTGACAGAGGGGCCCAACACGTTGAACAGCGTCTCGCGCAGCCGATCAGAGGTCGGCCGCACGTCGTCAGTCTCGGGTCCCATCAGGCGGCGCCCCTTGAGTTGGCCGGCGATGACGCGCATCTACCCGACCCCGACCAGGCCGAATCGCTCGGCCCAATGCGACGACAGGTAGTCCACCAGGGGGCGTGCCCGCGTCGTGTCATCCAGCCACGAGACCGCGGCCCGGCGCGCATCTTCCATCAACACATGGTCACGCACGAGGTCACCCACACGCAGGGTCGGCAGCCCCGACTGCCGTGTGCCGAAGAAGTCACCGGGGCCCCGAATCTCCAGGTCCCGCTCGGCAATCACAAAGCCGTCGGTGGTCTCGGTCAACGCATCAATGCGCGCTTTCCCCTGTTCCGTCACTGGGTGTTGGTACAGCAGCACACACGTGGACGGATGGGCCCCTCGTCCGACTCGCCCACGCAACTGGTGCAACTGCGAGAGGCCGAAGCGTTCCGCGTGCTCGATCAGCATCACGGTCGCATTCGCCACGTCCACGCCCACTTCCACGACCGTCGTCGCGGCCAGGACGTGCACGTCCCCCCGCGCAAAGGCCGCCATCACCTGTTCCTTTTCGTCCGCCTTCATCCGCCCATGGAGAAGCGCCACACGATATTCCGGAAACACGTCCTGCTGGAGGGTGTCGAACATCGCGGTGGCCGCTTTGAGGTCCACCTTCTCGGATTCATCCACCAGCGGGTAAATCACGTACGCCTGCCGGCCCTGTTCCAGTTCCCGCCGCACCATCGTGTAGACCTCATCACGCCGGGTTTCCGGCTTGGCGAGTGTCTTGATGGGCTGGCGGCCGGGCGGCAGGCCACGAATCACCGACACGTCCAGATCGCCAAACGCGGTGAGCGCCAACGTGCGGGGTATCGGCGTGGCCGTCATCACCAGCACGTCCGGCTTCTGCCCCTTCTCGCGCAGGGTCGCACGCTGCAACACGCCGAAGCGATGTTGCTCGTCGATGATGACCAGGCCGAGGTCACGAAACTCCACCGCGCCTTCCACGAGCGCATGGGTGCCGACCACCAGATGCGTCGTGCCGCTCGCAATCTCGGCAAGGGCCGCGCGCTTCTTCGCCGCCGTCAGGCTGCCGGTCAGGGAGGCCACCCGGAACCGCGATCGATCAAGCAGCCGCCGGATCGTCAGGTAATGCTGGTCCGCGAGAATTTCGGTCGGCGCCATGAACGCGACCTGCAGCCCGTTCTCCATTGCCACGATCGCCGCCAGCAACGCGACGATCGTCTTGCCCGCACCGACATCACCTTGCAACAAACGATGCATCGGCTCCGGACGCTGCATGTCAGTGACGATTTCGCGCAGTGCGACCTTCTGACCATCCGTCAGCTTGAACGGCAACACCCTGCGCGCGGCTTCACGCGCCCGGTCATCGACCACGACCGGGCGCGGCTTCTTCTCCTCGGCCTGCCGTCGCTTGCGCAACACCAGGCCGGCCTGAAACAGGAAGAACTCCTCGAAGATCAACCGCCGATGGGCATCGGTCGCGCACGCGTTGAGCGCCTCGACGTCCGTGCCGGCCTTGGGGAAGTGCACCGCACGGACAGCCTCCGCCCGCGAGGGCAACGCGCCTCGCACCACCGCCGGCACCGGGTCCGCGATGTCATCCGGCATCTCGCTGAGCAGCTGAAAGATCAGCGACCGCTGCATCCGCGTGGTGACCGCCCCGATTTTTTCGTAGATCGGCACGATGCGCCCGGTATGCACCGTCACGTCATCCACCGGCGCATCGTCTACCAGCTCGCCGCGTACGATCTCATACTCGGCATTGGTGAACTGCAGACCGCCGCTGCGGTATTCGAGCAGGCCGTAGAGCACGACCTGCTGATGCGGACGAAAGACGTCCTTCAGGAACGCCTGGTTCGGGAACACGGCTCGAATGGCGCCGCTGCCGTCGCGCACGACGACTTCAAACAACCGGAAGCCCGGACGCCGGGTCGTGCGGACACCTGACGACAACACCTCGCCGACAACCGTGGCGGTGTGTCCTGGACGAAGCGACGCGATGGGTGTCAGGCCGGCGCGGTTTTCGTAGCGCCGCGGGAACCGCAGGAGCAGGTCCTCCACCGTGACCACCCCCACACGCGCAAACTCTGCCGCGCGCCTGGGCCCAACCCCTTTGATGAATTGGAGCGGCTGCGACAACACAGGCAGTTACTGGACGACGGTGGCGGCGCCGCGACGCACGTGCACTTCGCGAATGGCGGCGGGCAACTCGAACGGCTCGTCGAGTGTGATTCCCTTGGGGAAGTCCTCGGACCGTGTGTAAAACGCGAGCAGTTCCTGCAACACCGCGCGGGGGACCGGCACCCCGCCCACCGACGCGGACTCAAACCGGTAGACGCCCTTGCCGCCGGTGCCGGTGAGACCGCCCACCATCACCACTTCAAGTGCGCCCGTCACGTAGGACAGCGGGTCGAGCCAGCTGCGTTTCTGGGACGTGCGCACGGCGTCGAGATCCACCAGCGATCGGGTTTCGAGCGTGCCGTCTGCGGGCATCACCACACGAACGAACTTCACGCCGGCGGGAAACTGGTCGCCGGCGTGATGCAGCAGGTAGGCGTTCAGTTCCTGTTCGGTGAATGACGTCCGCAGCGGCGCGGGCTTCCGGGGTGGCGCGATCGCGCGCTGCATGATCGCGTCCACCTTTTTGGCCATGCGATCGGCTTCGGCGCGAGACGGCGCCTGCGCTGCGGACACCGCAGCCACGCTGCAGGCGATCACCGCCGACAGCACCCAGGCTCGTACTCGAAGGGGCATGCCTTCGATTCTACTCCCGTCCGGCCTGCCTCGCGCGTGTCAGGAATTCAATCTTCTGCCGCTCCATCTCTTCCTCAAAGAGCCGGAACCGCGCCCGTTGCCGAACACTCAGCGTCTCCTCGATGGCCCCGCGCGCCGCCAGCAGTTCCTGCTCGAACTTGCCCTGCGCGTCGTCGAAGGCCTTGAGTGCCGCGGCCAGTGCGGCATCGTCGGTGCCGGCATCGCCAAACGACCGGCGGAGGTCGTTCAGCATGCGCATCCGCTGGCGCATGTGCTGGCGGCGCACGTCCTGCAACCGGTTCATGCGCATGAAGAAGCGCTGATACTGCTCATCCGGCAATTGCAGCACGCGCTGTGCCTGGACGAGCACAAAGGCATCAAACATCTCCTGCAGTTCCTGAAGGCCGACGCCGGGCGCGGGACTGGGCGGCGCGTTCTGCGCCCGGCCGCGTGCGCCCTGGGGACGCGGCGGAGGCTCCTGCGCCTGCGCGACACTGCCCACCAGGAGCAGCCCCAGAACCGCTGATGTGATGACCGTCTTGACTGTGTTGGCGCGCATGTCCCTACTCACTTCCTTCCGTCAGTTCCGCCTGTAACAACCTCGCGAACGCCTCGCGTTCACTCGCAGTCAACGTGGCGAGCGCCCCGTCGAACGACCCGGTCGAGGGCCGCAACACCTCACGCGCGGCATCGTCCTCGAGTGACGCCAGCATGTCGGACACAAACTGCCATTGCGCCGTGTCGCCAATGGCCTCGGTCTCAACGACGGCGTCTGCGTCACTCACCACCACATCCGCGACAGGGGTGCGCGGCACCACGCCCCACGAGACCACCAGCAGCAACGCGGCCGCGGCCGCGAGGCTCACCCATCCGCGCGCACCACTCCACCAGGCGGCCGTGCGGGTATCCACCGCGCGGCCAACTCGCGCCTGCAACTGATCCCAGAACACCGGCGGTGGTTCAGGCACATCGATGCGCGCATCCACGGCCAGGCCGTCCCACACCTGTTGCAGCGCGGCCACCTCCTGCCGGCATTCGACGCAGTCGTGCAGATGCGCGCGCCGGGGCGCCGACAGCGTGCCCTCGATCGCGTCGACGCGTTCGTCCTCGCTCAGATGAAGCCTCACTGGCGTCGTCATGACTCCAACATCCGTTTCAGATTCCCAAGTGCGTGAAAAAAATTTGCCTTGGCGGCCCCCACGGTTCCCCCGAGGATGGCCGCAATCTCCTCGTGGGAGAGTTCCTGATACACACGCAACATCACGGTCGCCCGCTGCTTCGCCGGCAGTTGGGCGATCGCCCGCCGGACATCGGCGGCCCGCTCGCCGCGCGCCACCATGCCGAAAGCGTCGTCCGACCGCTCGTCCACATGACGCGCGGCGTCGAGCGGTTCAATGCCCGGACGGACGAGCGCGGCGCGATTCAGACACACATTCACCGCGACGCGGTGCAGCCAGGTTGACAGCTTTGCGTCGCCCTTGAACGCCTTCAGGCCTTTGAAGGCGCGCACAAACACGTCCTGCGCGAGATCCGCGGCGTCCTCGTGATTGCGCACGAACCGGTAGCACACCTGATACACCCCACGCTGGTGCCGGGCGACGATCGTGTCGAACGCCGCGCGTTCCCCATCCACAAACGAACGCACGAGGGCGAGGTCGTCCAGCGCCGACAGGTCGGCTGTCACCTTCGAGTCGGTCACTCCCCGTCCCCACGCTCCGGCGCGCCTGACAACGGCGGCACCGTCTGCTCCCGTCCCCATGTTTCCTTAGACCGGCGAAGGGGGCTCTGCGTCACAAAATGCTGCAGTTCCGCCCTCGTCGGCAGGCCGGACTGGGCGCCGCGCCCGCGGCAGTTCAGGGCCGCCGTCGCGTTTGCGAGGCCCAGACGATCGGACCACAGACCGCCGGTCCAGGGGTCCAGGAGTCCAGGGGTCCAGAAGTCCCGGGGTCCTGGAGGCCCGGGGTTCAAGAGCGCCCAGATCAGGCCGGCTCGGAAGGCGTCGCCGGCGCCGGTGGTGTCGGTGACGGGCACGACGTAGCCGGGGGCATAGTGTTCGGTCTCGCCGTCCCAGGCGATGGCGCCGTTCGGGCCGAGGGTGGCGACGACGACGCGGGCGGCTGAGGCGGCGTGGAGGTGCCGGACGTCTCCTGACAGCGGTTCGGACACGACGAGAATATCGACTTCGGCGAGCAGCGCATCGAGGCCCGGCACCTGTGCGTCCACATCGGCGATGGTGAGCACGCCGGCGGCACGCGCCGCGCGCGCCATCCGTGCGGATGCGCGAGGTTCGGTCGCGTCGACAAGGAGCACCTTCGCGCCGAGCACGGCGTCGACAGGCACGTCATCTCCCCACCGCAGGGCATCATCGCGGTGCCACAGCACGGTGCGCGTCTGAGCGGCGGCGTCCACAATGATCATCGCCGTTCGCGTCGAGCCCTCGGCGGTTCGGCACCAGGTACGGTCAACGCCTTCGCGTGTCAGCGCGTCACAAATGACCGCCGCGTGGCTGTCGGTCCCGAACGCGCCGATGTACCGAACCGAGAGGCCCAGCCGCGCGCACCCAACCATCGCCGTCGCGATTTGCCCACCAGGTAGCGTCTCGAGTGACTCGAGCCGCGCCTTCCCATCGGGCGGCGGCAACCCGGCGACCGTGGCGACCAGATCGACCGAGTTCTCGCCGAAGCCGACGACGTCCCACGTGCGTTGACTTTCGCCTTCCCTTTGCATAGAGTCGCCCTGTGCAGCCCCTTACCAAACGTCAGCGCGAGATTCTCGACTACCTTCAGGAATTCATCCAGCAACACGGCTACGCGCCAAGTCTGGAGGAAATCGGCCGTCGTTTTGGTCTCTCTTCGCTCGCGACGGTGCACAAGCATCTCACCAATCTGGAGGAAAAGGGCTTCATCCGGCGCCTCTGGAACCGGAGCCGGTCGGTGGAACTGCTGACCGCGCGCACGGGGCAGCGGGCCGTGGAGTTGCCGATGCTCGGATATGTCGCCGCGGGTGTGCCGATTGAGGCCGTCGCCGGCAACGAAACCATTGCCGTGCCTGAGGACTTCGTCGGCCGGCGCGACACCTACGTCCTGCGCGTCAAGGGCGACTCGATGATCGATGAACAAATCCGCGACGGCGACTTCGTCATCGTCGAAGACCGCAAGACGGCGGACAACGGCGAGATGGTCATCGCCCTGGTCGGTGGCCTCGACGTCACGCTGAAGAAGTTTTACCGGGAAAACGGGCGTGTGCGTCTGCAGCCGGCCAATCCGACCATGCAACCGATCATCATGGACCCGTCGATGGTGCAATTGCAGGGCGTCGTGGTCGGGGTCATGAGAAAGTACTGACATGTCCACTCCTGCCAAACAACTGAGCTTCACGATCGTCCCGGACGAATCGGCGGACAGCCCCCGCACTTACGCCAACTTCTGCGCGGTCGGGCACACGCCGTTCGACATGACCCTGACCTTCTGCGACGTGCGGCCGCTGTCGGAACGCGACATCAAAAACGCCGAAGAGCATCAGACCGTGAAGGCACCGGTCGTGTCGCGCATCGCCCTCCCCTTCAGCGTGGTGCCCGGCCTCATCAATGCGCTCCAGGAACAGATGCGCTCCATGCAGGATGCCCAGGTGCAGCAGTCGCAGGGCTGGCCCCAGGGACCGCTCCACTAGATGAGCGGCTGGGCAGTTGGGCGGATGGGCGGCTGAGTTGTTGGGCGGCTGATGGCGAAAAAAAAGGCGCCCGACGTCTCTCAGGCAGTCTTTGACGGCCTCGACACCATGCATCCGAATGCGTGGACGGAACTCGCGTTCACGACTCCGTACGAACTGCTCGTCGCCACGATTCTGTCGGCGCAGTGCACCGATGCGCGGGTGAACCAGGTCACACCTGCGCTCTTTGCGAAGTATCCGAATGCACGCACACTGGCCGACGCGGATCAGGCGACGCTCGAAGGCATGATTCAGTCAACAGGGTTCTTCCGCGCAAAGACGAAGAGCCTGCTGGGCATGGCCTCCGCCGTGGTGGACGAACATGGCGGCGAGATTCCGTCCGACATGGACGCGCTGGTCGCGTTGCCGGGCGTTGGACGCAAAACCGCCAACGTCGTGCGCGGCCACGCGTTTCGGATCCCGGGCTTTCCTGTTGATCGCCATGTCTTGCGCGTCGCAACCCGCATCGGCTTCCTGAAAGGCAAAGCGACCGAAGACGCAGTCGCCGCGGAGAAGGCGCTGACGAAGCTCCTGCCTCCCGAGCGGTGGACCGTCGCCTCGGACACACTCATCCTGCACGGCCGGCGCATCTGCAAGCCCAGACCCCTGTGCGACCGCTGCTCGATTCGGCCCCACTGCGCGTACTATCGACTGCATGGACCCGGCCGCGTTTCCCGCTGAACGTTTTCAAGCCCTCGTCGACGAAGCCATCGACTCCCTCCCCGAGAAGTTTCGCGCCGCGATGACCAACATGGCCATCGTCGTCGAAGACGACCCGACACCGGCACAACTGGCGGAGGTCGAGATTGAACCACCCGACACGTTGTACGGACTCTACGAAGGGATCCCCCTCCCGGAGCGAGAGTGGAACCACGGCAACACGCTCCCCGACAAAATCACACTCTTCCGGAAGCCCATTCTCGAAGACAGCCTTGATGATGACGATGTGGTGGTGGGCATTGGCGAGACGCTCATCCATGAAGTCGGGCACTACTTCGGACTCGACGAGGACGAGATTATGGAGATCGAGGAGAAGTACTGGCGGGGGGACGGCCAGTAGCGGGTTCATGTAGGGCCCGCTGGGTTGGAGCGGGCCAGTCATGTAGGGCCCGCTGGGTTGGAGCGGGCCAGTCATGTAGGGCCCGCTGGGTTGGAGCGGGCCGACAGCGGTCGCTCCATACACACATCCGCTGTCTCATACGGCAGCGGCGACGGCAGGGGCCGATGCGTGAACCCCATGCGCTCGTAGAGGCGCAACGCCGCCTGCAGGCGTGAACTTGAGACCAGCATCATGGTGTGCGCGCCCATCACGGTGGCCGCGTGCACAAGACACACCTCGATCAGGCGCCGACCGAGGCCGGCGCCCCGCAGGGCGTCCGACACGGTGACCTTCAGCAGTTCGACCTCGCCGGGCGCGTGCGGTGCCACCGCGGCGGTGCCGACGACTTCCCCGCCGCGCTCCGCAATAAACACGGCGCCGCCGGCGTCGATCACGGCGCCTTGTGGATCGGCGAGTTGCACCTCGTCGGCCGGCTCATACAACGCATACGCGTCGAGCCAGGCGCGATTGAGTCGATAAAACGCGTCGGCGTGTGCCGGCCGGAACGGCACGATCACGACGGCATCGCGGCGACCGGCGGACATGCGCTCCAGAGTACACTCGACTGGTGAGTTCGCCCACCCGCGCCCGTCGTCCTGCCGGTCACCGGCCCCGCAAACGTTTTGGCCAGCACTTTCTCGCGCCGTCCTGGGCGCAGAAGGTGGTCAGGACGATCGATGTGCAGCCACAGGATGTGTTGCTGGAGATCGGCCCCGGCGCCGGCGCCATTACGCTGCCGCTCGCGGAGACGGGCGCGCCGATCCTGGCCGTCGAGATCGATCGCGACCTGGCGCGCGAGCTGGCCACCCAGGTTCCGGCGAACGTCACCCTGATCACTGCGGACTTCCTCAGGACGGATGTGCTGTCGTTTCTGACTGCGCTCCAGCCCAATCGTCCGCCCGGCGCCCCCACCGATGTGCCGCGCCGGTTCCGTGTGGTGGGCAACCTGCCGTACAACCTGTCGTCGCCGATTCTCTTTCGACTGATTGAGCTGTCACGCGCCCACGGCACACTGACCGACGCCACGTTGATGGTGCAGCGTGAGGTGGCTGATCGGCTGGTTGCCAAACCCGGGAAGAAGGACTACGGCGTGCTCAGCATCTTCGCGCAGATCTACGCCGACATCGATCGCCGTCTGGATGTGCCGGCCACGGCCTTCACGCCGCCGCCCAAGGTTCGCTCAAGCGTGATTCGAATGACATTCCGCCGCAGCCCGGTGCGCATCGTCGACGATGCGTTGTTTGAACGCATCGTCAAGGGGGCGTTCTCCCAACGCCGCAAGACACTCTCGAATGCGTTGAAGCCCCTCGAACCGACCGCCCCGGCCGTGCTGGCGCTTGCGGGCATCGACGGCACGCGGCGGCCCGAGACTCTCTCGCTTGAAGAGTTCGCGCGACTGACCGAGTTCTTCGCGCGGTTGCGGCAGACACCGTAGTCGATGGGAGCCACCCTCTTGTACGCGCAGGCCCCCTGTGTTATAGTCCGCTGCAGTTTTCCCGCCTGTTTTCACGGGTTGTCCCAGCGACCCACAGGTCGGACACGTTGACCGTTTCACGGCGCGCCTTGCGCCGGGGTCCTGCCCATCGTTGAGCGCCCGCTCGACATGGCTGGTGTTCGAACGAGAGTGTGAAGGTCGCTGTCGATGTTGACGGCACAGACTACGACTGTCGGTGCACCGGCCGTCGAGGTCATCCCCATCGGGGGCCTCGGTGAGTTCGGTATGAACATGATGCTCATCGCCTGCGGCGAGACCGCCGTGCTGGTGGATGCCGGTGTCATGTTCCCTGAGCCTGAACTCTTCGGGGTGGACCTTGTCATCCCGGATGTGTCGGCACTGGACACGTACGCCGGCCGCATCGCGGCCCTCATCCTCACGCATGGGCACGAAGATCACATCGGGGCCGTGCCCCACATCCTGAAGCACGTCAACGGCCCGGTGTATGCGACGGCATTTACGCACGCCCTCCTTCAGCCGAAGTTCGATGAACACGGGACGGACACCGAGGGACGCCTCATCACCGTCGGCCCCAGACAGACCGTGACCATCGGCACGTTGTCGGTGGAGTTCCTGCGGGTCACCCACAGCATCCCGGATGCCGTGGCCCTGGCGATTCACACCCCGCAGGGCATCATCATCCACACCGGGGACTTCAAGATCGACCAGACGCCCCTCGACGGTGAGCGCTTTGACCTCCACCGCCTCGCGCAGCTCGGCGCACAGGGCGTCCTCGCGCTGTTCTCCGACAGCACCAACGCGGACCAACCCGGCACCACCGGCTCTGACGTGGATGTCATCCCCGGCTTCGAGGAAATTTTCTCGTCGGCGCCCGGCAAACTCATCGTCGCGGCGTTCTCCACCAGCATCTTCCGGATGCAGATTCTGGTGGACCTCGCGGAGCAATACGACCGCAAAGTCGCATTTGTCGGGCGCGGCATGATGCGCAACTCGGAAACGGCGATGCGCCTGGGCGCCCTCAAGGTGCCCAACGGCCTGATCATCGCCGACAGCGATGTGCGCGACTTCCCCAGCCAGGACGTGCTTTGCCTGTGCACCGGCTCACAGGGCGAAGCGATGGCCGCCCTGTCGAGAATTGCCATCGACGACCACCGCCACGTGAAGGTCAGCGACGACGACACCGTGGTGTTTTCCGCCCGGGCGATTCCGGGCAACGAAAAGGCCATCGGGCGGGTCATGAACCACCTGGCCCGCCGGGGGGCCGACATCATCACCGACGGCATGAAACACGTGCACGTCTCCGGCCACGCCTCGGCCGAGGAACTGAAGCTCGTGCTGTCCCTGGTGCAGCCCAGATTTTTCGTGCCGATACATGGGGAGTACCGGCAGCTCGCCCAGCACGCGCGGCTGGCCAAGGCCGTCTGCCCCGGCACCACGGTGGTGTCGATGAGCGACGGCGACGTGCTGCGGCTGGACGAGACGGGGGCCCGGATCGTGGACCGGGTGCAGACCGGACGCATCCTGATCGACGGGACGCGCACCGGGGAAATCGCCGACGAAGTCCTGCGGGACCGTCGGCATCTTGGGATCGACGGCCTCGTGGTGGTTGTGGTGGCGCTCAACGGACAGACCGGCGTGCTGGAACGGGCGCCGGAAGTGATCGCCCGCGGCCTCGCGATGGATGCAAAGCAGGAGCAGATGCTCCGCGACGCACCCGGATTGCTGGAGGCGGCGCTCAACGGCGCGCCACGCGAGGAACGCACGGACCCCGGCCTGATGCAGGCGCGCGTCAAGGTCGAGGTCCAGCGACTGTTCAAGAAGCGGGCGGGGCGACGCCCCCTGGTCCTGCCCATTGTGTTGGAAGTGTGAGGAGAACGCTGCGTGTCTGAATCGGCCCTGTCCCGTCGTCTGAGTGAATTCACCGGCGTCGCCCTGTTTGCGGTGACGCTGATCTGGCTTGGCGCCCTGGTGAGTTACACCCCGACCGACCCGGTGTGGTTCTTCAACAACGTGACGGCCCCCGACGTGGCGAACTTCGCGGGGCGCGTGGGTGCGTTCCTGGCCGAAGCCTCCTTCCAGGTGCTGGGCTACTCCGCCTATTTCATCCCGGTGGTCCTGGCGGTCATCGGCTGGCACTCCTTCTGGTGCCGCACCCTCGACGCGGCCTACACGAAGGTGGTCGGCGCAGCCCTGTTTTTCCTGTGCTCCGCGGCGCTGCTCGCGCTCGCCTTCAGCGTGATTGACGACGCCGGCCGGCCGTTCAAGGCGGGTGGTGTCATCGGCGAAGTGGTGGCGAGAGGCCTGTCGACCTATCTGAACCGCACGGGCGCCGCCATCCTGCTGTTGACGCTTGTGGCCCTCTCGGTCGTGCTCGCCACGCAATTCTCGTTCGGGCGCGCCACGACCGTGGCGGCGTCAGCGGTCCGCGAACAGTCCACCGGCGTGTTCGCGCGACTCCGCACGTGGCGTGAGGAACGGCGGCGCGAGAAGGAACGCCAGCAGATCGTCGCCAAACACGTCCAGAAAGCCGGTCGCGAAAAGGCCCCGGAGATTGCCACCAAGGCCGCCGGCGCCGCCGCCTCCCTCAAGGCGGCCAGGCAGTCCCTGCGCCCTGCGGATGACGACGGCGACGAGGATGAGGAACTGACGCTCTCACAAGCGGCCCGTGGCGCGGCCGCGCGCCCCCCTGCCATCCGGCGTTCGTCGCCGGCGCCCGTGACGCCGAGCCTGCCGCTCGGCGACCGGGACGCCGTGAAGGCGCCGGTCGAGCGCCGCAAGGGGGACTACGTGATGCCTCCGCTGACGCTGCTCGATGCGGCGAAAGAGGCCCACAAGATCGATGAACGTGAACTGATGGAGGCGGCGAAGCTGCTCGAAGAGAAGTGCCGCGAGTTCTCCGTCGAAGGGTCGGTGGTGCAGATTCACCCCGGCCCGGTCGTCACGACCTACGAGTTCAAGCCCGATGCGGGCGTGAAATACAACCGCATCACCAGTCTCGCGGAAGACCTGTGTCTCGCGATGCGCGCCGAATCCATCCTGATCGACCGCATCCCCGGCAAGTCCACGGTCGGCATCCAGATTCCCAATGCCACGCGCGAAGCCATCTCGCTGCGCGAACTGCTCGAGTCCGACACGTACACCCGATCGGCCTCGCGGCTCACGATGGCCCTGGGCAAAACCATCAACGGCGAGCCGATGGTGTCGGACCTGGCCACCATGCCGCATCTGCTCATCGCCGGGTCGACCGGCGCCGGCAAGTCCGTCAGTGTGAACGCGATGCTCACGAGCGTGCTCTTCCGCGCCACGCCGGAAGAAGTGCGCTTCATCATGATCGACCCGAAGCGCCTTGAACTCGGGATGTATGAGGACATCCCCCACCTGATGACGCCGGTGGTCGTGGATCCCAAGCAGGCCGCCAACGCGCTGCGGTGGGCCGTCCGCGAGATGGAGGATCGCTACAAGATT
>Ga0255220_1000306_pt1 | contig 20725 bp, 21 predicted proteins | sample Miss_Colum_RepB__FD_188423 | JGI IMG/M metagenome (GOLD analysis project Ga0255220, IMG submission 188423) | Freshwater microbial communities from Mississippi River, Louisiana, United States - Miss_Colum_RepB_8d | ecosystem: Environmental > Aquatic > Freshwater > River | place: USA: Louisiana...
GTACCGTTCATAGAGGTAATTTGGATGACAAAGCCGCAAGAAGTTCAAGATTTATGTGCAAAGATAATCTCAGATAACATTAAGAGATTAACACAACTTGATTGTATGATACTTTTTCTAAATATCCCAAAAGAAAATTTTTATAAAAATGGAATTCATTATTGAAATGCAAGATCTGTGTATGAAGTAATTATGGTGATATTTGATCACGGATTGAATCAAGATAAGTCGTGACAGATTGAACTAATTCTAAATCTTGATTGCTGCAAAATCCTTCGTAAGTGCAGTATCCTGACAGTGAAATATTATAGTATTTAGAATCATAATTGTAATCTAAAATACGTATGCCAGCTTCTGGTAAATAAGCGCAAATAGCACCATAATTTGTTTTGTCGTGATATCTACAAATTCGTGTATTTTGGAGAGAGTCTTTAATCCAGTCCATTTGCAGGTTAATATTGACGGTACGAGTACCACTAGTCGTTTTAATATCGAGTTGATTGTTGGATAAAGTAATAACATATTGAGTCGGCTTTAAGTACTGATCAATGATGATTTTTTGACTGTTGCTTAAATCAATATGACCGATATATTCAGTATAGCTGTAATCAATTTGTTTATCAGTTTTCTGAAGTTCTTCATAACATGATGTTAAAAAGACAACAGTTATCCCTAAGAGTAAGGCTCTCATAAAAATTCCTTTGTTGAGTTGTTTAGTTTAAATTTATTTTTTGTTAAACATGTTTAAACATGATTCGTTAGAATAGAGTAACCTGTGTACTCTAGTAAAATCATTTGGAGTGTTGACATTAAAAGCATAGTTTAAAACATCAGAATTACAAGTCAGATCAGAAATGCTGTTGATGCAAGAATTATAGTTTGCATAATTCCATGATATTTCGTGTTGCTGATAGGCCACGTCTAGAGATTTGTATGAGTCATATCCTTTGCTCAAAATTGAATTTAGGCCGGTCAATTCATAGACTTGGTTAAAACAGTTATTCATAAATTCATTTTCATTCAAACCATTAGTACATGTGTAAAGTACATGACATGAGTTACCCGCAATCAAACCGGCTTGAGGAGGCAGACATCGACTGCCGCCACAGTTAGTTGGTGGTGGCTCTTCTTGCAATCCATTCTGCGGCTTTGCTGGGTTGCCAACATCTGTGCCGATATCGAACTTACACGAAGTTATTGATAGACTGATTAATATTAAAGTAATGAGGTTTTTCATAAGATTAATCCTTTTTTAAAGACAGCGGAAAAAGTTGAAAATTAAATTGAAAGACTTCTTCTTTATTTTGATCAATTTCTGAAATGGCCATGATTTCGGAACGCAAATCTTGCATTTTTTTTTGAATTTTTTGAATGTTATCCCAAGATAGACTCACTGTTGTTGCGGTTATATTGCGCTGGTGTCGTGCATATCGATCAAGTGATTCTAATGCAAGTTGAATCATTTGTCGGTGATAAGCATATGCACTGGCTGTTACAAATTCATGATTGGTGCTTAAATTATTTTGGAAAACTTTTATTTTTCCATTTTCTTCAGAAATTAAGTTTAAGCTTTTAAGCAAAGATATAGATTTCTGTATTTCAGATTTCGTCACTGATGGTGACAGGCGACAACTTATTTCATCGATGGTTAAATTTGAATTTATAATCAGTAGTTCGCGGATCGCAGAATGGAGCCATTGACTCAAATAATCAGCAATTTCATCCTCTATAAATTCAACATTTAATTTTGATCTATATTTTAATAAATTTTGTAATTTTTCATAACGTTCAGATGGGTTAGTCGATTGATTAAAATCAACAAGCTCAGAGAAAAAACTAAGTCTAATATTTTTTAATCCTAGTGCTTGGCCTAGTTTTTTAGAGCTATCTTGGGATAAGTTGCGCTCACCTTGAATAAGAAGCAATAAGAAATTTGGAGAACTAAATCCAGAGTATTTGGCAAACTTGCGATATGAGAACTGATTCAGATTTCGTTGTTCTTGAACGACATCTTTTAAAAAAGTCCTGTAGTTGTCATATTTAAGGATTTCAATGTTTGTAGAATACATTTTATCACCGTAAGTTATTAATTTAACTTTATTATCGGTGAGTATCATTTTTAATAAAGTGTATTCTGTAGAATACGTCGTATTCTGATAATAACAGGACCTAGGTTATACTTAAAACAATTCTCCATTGAATATTTTTTTCACAAAATCTTTTACAGGATAAACCATTGTAGATTCAGATTTCAATATTTCAGAACCCAGGTATACTCCATACGCTTTTTTGATTTTTTTGGACTCAAGCAAAACGTTTAAACCAGCGTTAAATTTACTGTTCCATTTAGTCGTGCTTTTGACTTCTATGCCTATTTTATTTTGGCCTTTAGTGACTATGAAGTCGACTTCATTTTCAGAAGGTGTACCCCAGTAGAAAAAATCCCAACGCTGATTATAATAATCAGAGTAAGTTTTTAATTCATGTAAAAGATATGTTTCAAGTAAAAATCCTTTATCTTCGGGACTAATTGGATCATCAATTTTTTTAGCTAATGCACGCGACACTCCTGTGTCGAAAAAATAAAACTTAGGCGTTGCGACTTCTTTTACTTTTGCTTTGAGTTGTATCGGTGCTAATTTGAAACCTAATAAAGTTTGTTCTAAAATATCTAAGTAACCAATAAGTGTTGTTCTCGGAACGCCAATTTCTTGAGATAAATTTTGAATATTAATGACTTGGCCGTTGCGAAGAGCGAAATGCTCTAAAAAACTTATATATGAAGGCAAACTACGAACAGCGGCTTCTTGTTTAATTTCCTCTTTTAGATAGAGATCGACATAAGAAACCAGATAGTCTTTTTTATCTTCAATATCAATCAGATTCCATACGTGCGGTAGCATACCAAACTGTAATGCATGAGTGAGATTAAATTTGTCTTCAATTTCTAGTAAAGAGAAAGGGTGAAAATGTCTGAGTAAGGCTCTGCCTGCTAGTAAGTTGACGTTTTGCTTTTTAAGTTTGCGCGCACTTGAACCAGTGAGAATAAACTGAATTTTCCCTTTGGAATCAAATATGAGTGAGTGCACTTCGTCGAGCAATTCAGGTAATTTTTGGATCTCATCAATAACGATTGTTTTATATTTTGGATTGGCCTCAACTACTTCTCTGAGCAGTGATAAATGAGTTGAGTATTTTTGGAAATCACGAGCCTTAAGTAGATCGATTGTTAGGTCTGCCTTGATTTGGTTTTCGAGCCAAGTTGATTTACCAGTGGCCCTAGGTCCAATTAGAAAAAACGAGTCTTGCGGAGGATTCAAAAGTCTTTTTGACGGCATATTCGTCATATTTACCGTAATATCGTCGAAAGTAAAGTCATTTTGAATATAATGCTGTAGATTGATTCATTTTGGCAAATAATAAGACCAAGGTTTGATATTACCTCTTCTTACCCAAAACAAATAATTCAAGGCCTTGGCGTTTTTCAACAGATTTATTCCAACGTCCCCAAAATAAAAATTGAAAATGTGGCTGCAGTAATTCGCGAATTTCCCATTCGCTGCTGCCATAAGGTGGGCCCGGTCTTTTGAGCATTGAAAAGAATAAACCCATAAGTTGGCCTTCTTCGTGTAAAAGTCTGCGCCATGTTTTAACTAATTCTTTGCGTTTATGAGGTTCTATAGCACAAAAACAAGTGTGCTCGATAATAACATCAAAAGTTGCATTCCAATCATGGGGTAAATTAAAAACATCAGCTTGGACGAAATTCAAATTTTCTAAATCGCCATAGTTGAGCTTAGCTTTACGAATTGCTTCCGGAGAGAAATCAACAGCAGTCACCACATGACCAGCATGCGCAAAAAAAGCAGCATCATGTCCCTCACCAGATCCTAAAACAAGAATACGTGATTTAGGTAATTTCAGGCGTGGTAACATGTCTTGAAATGCTGGAGCCGGTTGTCCAATATCCCAATTTGGCTTTGGACTATTTTTATAAATTTCATTCCAAAAATCTGAATCTCCAACAGCTGATTGATCGATATAGTAATCTGGAGTTTCTATTTTGAGATTATGAAGAGTGAAACTCTCGTCATCAAATTCATTGCAGGCATCAAATAATTGATCTTGAGCTTTTTCAGTTAAACGAAATGGACATCCATGAGTGGTCATTCCGCAAATGCGATCAAATGGATCTAAGCTAAATTTGTTGATGTCAGCTTCAAACGTCAGCTGATACTGGGTTTCAATAAAAATTTTACCATCAGATTCAATTAGCTTCAGAGCTATCAGAGGGTGATCAAAAGCCTCAATTAAGTAATTCTCATTTTCAAAATGAGTTTCTAAGCGGTACAGTTCAGTGAGTTTGGTGTTTTGTAAGATCGTTTGACAGATTTCTAACGATTCAATGGGTTTAGGTGCGTTTGCAGTGAAAATTTCACCGTGTTCATTGATCGTTAGAATTTTCATATTGAATTATTTATTTTCTTTTTGTGTATCAGATTGTTCATTATTTTCAGCTGATGATTCAGCTTCAGTTTGCCCATCGGCTTTCAGAATAGAACCATCTTTAAAAAATAAGTTTTGGTTATCAGATTTGACAGACTGAATATTCCATTTTTGTAAACCCTTAGTTTCAGATAAGCCTTTTGTTAGCGTGGCCTCTCCAGAAATTGTTTGGGTCGTTTGACCTGCTGAATCAGTTTCTGATTGGGCTTCATCAAAAGAGTATGAAAAAACAGCTTTTATTTTTTGATCGTCAATTTTTTCTGTATACATTTTCAAAAGCTTGAAGTTTGACACGTAAGGTTTTCTAGATTTTAAAGTGTCTTCTATTAATTCACTTAATTGACTTTGTATACCCGCATGAATTTCGATACCCATTTTATTTGGTGTCGTAAATAGATTCCATGTCCAAACAAATGAAACGATAAATACTAATAAGCTAACTATTTTAACCATGACAATCTCCAAATTACGCGTGTTTACACAGGTTTAAAAATATGTGTTATATACAATATAATATCAACATGCTAGGCTGTCGCAATAAACTTATGAAAAAAAAAGAAAATTTGGACTATTTAAAAAGCCTGCAAGATGCCTTTCAAGATCTTATTCATTTAGATCAAATGAAAGTCAAAGCTAGTCATTTGAATGCTCATACGCTTAAAGAATTAAAAAACTGGTCGCAATCGAATGCACCATCTATTATTGAACCTGCATTAAGCTATGCGTTAGATTGGTTGTCGCCCGAGCTTTTAGGGAGTGGCTTAAAAATAAGTCATCAAACTGATTTTAAAATACAGGCAGAGATCCCACATTGTAAAAAAAATTGCGATTTTCAAGGGCAAATACACCATGGTCTTGTGATTAATGCGGGTCTGGAGTTAATAAGAGTTTTAATTTCTAAGCATTGGCCTGATAACGCTTGGGTTGTTACTGAATCAGACTGTCGATTAGTGAAAAAAAATGAATGGTCGACTGATCTAAAATTAAGCTTAGAAGCAGATGAAATCATTATGGATAGATTGCTTGTCAGACTACAAAAAGCACAAGTAGGCGAAGTTGATTTAGAGATCTTGATTCAAACAAGAGACAGGACTAAGAAAGATAAACTTTTAGTTAATCTCAAGTTGGCTACGAAAAAACTATTGGAATAAGATAGAGGTTTCTCATGGTTATAGAATCACAAATAAGTATTGAGTCAGACAATTTTAAAACAAACTATCAAGCAATGTTAAGTCAGGTTGAGTTTTGGCGTAAACGTGTCGAGCAAGTTAAACTTGGTGGTGGCGAAGACGCATTAAAAAAACATAAATCGCGCGGTAAATTGACAGCACGTGAACGCATAGAAGGGTTGCTTGATAGCGGAACATCGTTTTTAGAGTTTTCAACATTAGCCGCTTGGGAAATGTACGACAATCAAGCGCCAGCAGCTGGTGTTATTACAGGTATTGGTGTTATTCACGGCACACAATGTATGATTGTCGCAAACGATGCGACTGTTAAAGGTGGAACTTATTTTCCGATGACAGTTAAAAAACATCTACGCGCACAAGAAATTGCACTTGAAAATGGATTGCCGTGTATATATCTCGTTGATAGTGGTGGCGCGTTTTTACCTTTGCAATCAGAAGTATTTCCAGATCGTGATCACTTTGGTCGAATATTTTATAATCAAGCACGAATGAGTGCGCGTAATATCCCACAAATTTCTGTCGTGATGGGGTCATGTACGGCTGGGGGGGCTTATGTGCCGTCTATGTCTGATGAAAATGTGATTGTTAAAGACAACGGGACAATTTTTTTGGGCGGACCTCCACTTGTAAAAGCTGCCACTGGTGAAGTTGTTGATGCGCAAGAACTCGGTGGCGCAACTACTCACTGTGAATTATCAGGTGTTACAGACCATTTTGCAGAAGATGATCAACATGCGATTGAAATTACTCGTTCTATTGTTAAGCATTTAAACCGTAAAAAAAATGTAACCATGCGAACACAACCTGTTGAAGATCCAATATATGATGCAAAAGAGTTGTATGGTATTATACCTGCTGATTCGCGAATACCTTTTGATGTTCGTGAAGTTATCGCGCGAATTGTTGATGGATCAAAATTTCATGAGTTTAAACCTTTATTTGGCAAAACTTTGGTAACAGGTTTTGCGCACATCTATGGAATGCCTGTTGGAATTATCGCAAATAACGGGGTTTTATTTAGTGAAAGCGCACAAAAAGCGGCTCACTTTATTGAGTTATGTGAGCAGCGTGAAGTGCCTCTTATCTTCTTGCAAAACATCACTGGCTTTATGGTTGGTAAAAAGTATGAACAAGAGGGAATTGCTAAGCATGGCGCTAAAATGGTGATGGCTGTATCGAACGCACGTGTTCCGAAATTTACAGTTGTGATTGGTGGATCTTATGGTGCTGGTAATTACGGTATGTGTGGACGAGCTTATCAGCCTAGACAATTGTGGATGTGGCCAAATGCTAGAATCAGCGTCATGGGCGGTGAGCAAGCGGCAAATGTTTTATTGACAGTTAAACTTGATCAAATGGCTACAAAAAATCAAACAATGACTGCAGAAGAGCAAGCTCAGTTCAAAAAACCAACTCTTGATAAATATGAATATGAAAGCTCAGCTTATTTTTCGAGTGCTCGTTTGTGGGATGATGGTATTATTGATCCAATCGATACGCGCCATGTGTTAGCACTTGGGATCGCAGCAAGTTTAAATGCTGATTGGGGACCTCGTTCCCAAGGTGTTTTTAGAATGTAATTTTAAAAAAGGTTGTTATATGCAAAATATTATTCTCAAATCAGATTCTATTGATGCCTCTATTAAAATAGTTGAGCTGAATCGACCTGAAATTAAAAATGCATTTAATCCTGAAATGATTTCAGAACTGACAGATGTTTTTAAAAAACTATCTGTCGATCAATCAACAAGATTAATCGTCCTTAAAGGCTCTGGTACAGCTTTTTGCGCGGGTGCTGATTTGAATTGGATGAAATCCATGGCGCAGTTTACTTTCGAGCAAAATATTCAAGATTCTGAAAAACTATGGAATATGTTTGAAGCAATTGCGTTTTGTGAAAAGCCTGTAGTTGGCATTATTCATGGCGCAGCCTTTGGTGGCGCTTTGGGACTTATTGCATGTTGTGATCAAGTTATAGCAGACGAAAAAACAAAGTATTGCTTTAGCGAAGTTAGACTGGGTCTTTCGCCTGCTGTTATATCCGCATTTATATTAAGAAAATGTGCTGATGCATTTGTACGTCCGTTGATGTTGAATGCCGAGATCTTTACATCAGAAAAAGCTAAAACCATTGGTTTAGTTCATCATGTGGTTAGTGTGAGTGAAGAGCCCATGAACTTAGTACGCCAATATTCTGAACTAGGAATTGAAGCCATTGCAGAAACTAAAAAACTATTAAATTCAATTGAAATGTCTAAAAATGGCGACAGTTGGCAGAAGCAAAAGAATTTAACAACTCAAGTTATAAGCGAAAGACGTGTATCTTCTGAAGGTCAATCGCGCTTGAAGTCTTTTTTATCTAAGTAATTTGGCATTTAAATCGCTTATTTTTGTATGAACAGGAGTAAGCGTAAATTTGACTTTTTATAATCTATTAGTCTTTATTTTAATCTATTTTGTGACGTCATCTGTCCACGCGGTTGACAGGTGTGTATCATTATTTGAAAAAGAAAAACAAAATTCATTTGTATCAGAACGAGACAATTCAAACAAACAAATTAAGTCAAATTTAACAAGTACACTTGAGCGAGCTAAACAACGACTTTCGTCCCAAGAATTTCGTAACTTTCGCGAGTGGTATTTAAGCCATTTCTACTTTGATCGCCGTGAAATTTTATTAGAAGCCATGAAAGATCCAGAATTAACAAGCCCAAGTATTTACACTAAAAATGATCAAGATCCATTTTTAGGTTATATGGTGGCAAGACAGAGAATTGCCAATTGGCCTATACAGAAAATTTTGAGTATAGGTGGTATGAGTGAAGTGCAAAAAATACTTTTGCAAGCTCACGCCGACAAAGATACCAAAAATGAATACGGAAAAATATCAACTGCTAACTCAGAATTAACAGTTGAAAAAGATCTCGGCGTCGTTCGCTATTATGCTGTCTTGAACGCAATTGAAGGTGCAGTGAGCAAATATGGAGTAACGAGGGCCACTTATCATTCAAACAAGTATAAAAGCAACGATGTTAAAAAAATTCGAAGTCAGGAAATCAAAGATCAATTAAGTGCAAAGCTTGATCGAAAGTCAGATGAGTTTAACCCTAATCCGTATGATTTAGCACATTTGAATGACAAGAGCATTCATTCACCAAAAACTTACAATCAGCTTGAAAAAGAAAATGAATATTTAACTAAAGGACCAGAATACGTCGAATATGCCGGAATTGAAAATTGGAAAAAACACAAAAATAAATTGTCCGAGGCTCTTAAATATAGATTAGTGCTTGCTGACAAAGAAGAATTATTTGCTAGACCTTACACATCAGCATCGAAATTGCTGCGAATTGATTTTTTGACTGATCTCGTGAACTACGAATTAAATCAATTTAATTATAAAATTAAGCAAAAAAATTTAACTCAAGAACAAAAAATAGAATTCATTGCTGAACTTTACTGGAAACTGGTCTCTATACACCCTTTTGCAAACGGTAATGGACGAACATTTAGATTAATTTTAGAAAGACTTTTATCTGAGCACGGAATTTACCCGCCAATTTGGACTCATATTGGTGAGGATGCTTACAGAAGCCTCAGTGAGTTTACGCAAATTTTAAAAGATTCTATATATTTATCAGAAGTATTTCATAATGAAATTTATAAAAAGCAATTATACAAATTAAAAGATTTCAAATCAACATTGAGTTATATCTTGTTGCCACCAAATTTATTAAAGCAATATTATTTACATCAAGATCCTCATATTGTGACGGATATTTTTAATCTTGGGTCTATGGATGATTTTGAACAGTTTTGTAGATTGTACGGTAAGAAAGTGAATCGCTTTCTGGTCGATGAGTATTTTAAAATGAAATTAGAAATGAATAAAAAAGTTATTGATGCTGATGATATGCAAAAAATGATTACCTTTGTTCCAGATTTGTATACTAAACTTTTTAATCGTTTCTCTCGCAATCAAGCTGAATACAATATTAAAGTTGATTTTTACAACTCACAGTACATTTACCGTGGAGTAGCCATTCAAGATAAATTGACGATCGAAAGAGCGATCAAAACATTTATTAATATTACAGAGGAAAATGCAGGAACAGGAGTTTCTGACACAAGACAAGATGTAATGTCGTCGATTGAATTATTTAATGCTCAACTCGCTAAAGATCAATCTCGACTAAAAAGCGTCTTGTCTGTGTTTAAGGGAAGCACTCAGGTGAAAGACTATTGGAACTCTTTACTAAGCTATTGGACAACTGATATTAAAGAAGCAGAAAAATATGCTAACGGCAAATACTTAAATCAACCTGAAAAAGGTTTTACAGTTTTGCTTGAGGCGTATACACCAATTTATGGAGCTTATTCAGCACGTGCAATATCAAATAGTTTTGGTTTTAAAATCAACGAATCTCAAAAAAATGACTATGTTGTGGTTGGAGCTATTTTACCTGAAATGATTCAAAGGGCACGTTTTTATAAACTTTCTAAACCAAAAAACTTTTTGAATAAGTTTTTTAAACCCGATTCATCACAAATTGAATCAGATTTAATCATGGTCACTCGTCTTAGTTGGAACGAGTTAACTGTAACTGAAATGAAAAGTCATGACTCTTTTGCACGTAAAAAAGAGTATCTTGTTTATATCAAACCTATGGGCGGGTTTGAAATTATTGAAATAAAGGATGGTGAATAATGAAAAACTTTAAAGCATTTTGCCTTATAATAGTACTGCATTTAGTATCCGTAAGTTCATTTGCGCGCGATATATGTCATGATTTGTTTGCAATTGAAAGTGGTAAAACTGTTACTCATCGTGATTTATTTCATAAAATTAGAGAAAGTGAAAAAGATCAACTTATTAGCCAAGTTGCAAAAAATCTTCGACTGCAAAATTCTAAATTTTCAGTCCATAACAAAAACCTTTACTATGATTTGGGTAATGGTCGTAAAATAAAAGCTGCTGAAATTCAGATTTTGTATCCTGAATATGTTTTCGAGTACCAAGATAAATCTTATCATGAATACTGGATTGAAAATGGTATTAACAAGGCTGACATGAATTTGATTATTGATTCACAGGGACAAACGTATGGACGTGGATATTACGTTTCGCTGAGTGCAACCGATAGTTATAATTTTGGTAATTATCTTACAGTATTTAAAATAGCAAAACCTCTGATTTTATTAGAAGCAAATTATGATAGTTACTCAACCAAAAATTTAATCTTTGAAGATCCAGCAACAATTAGGCAATTAGCAGAAGCTGGAATTGCCGGAGTGAGAGGAACAATCACTTGGATTTCTATATTCAATGAATCTTATCTTGATCAAGCTGATGTTTTAAATTCTGAATCACTTTTATATTCTTTGAGATTAAATTTTGATGCCCGCATGCAAAAAAATCTTTTAGGCGTAGAAAAAAACTATTTAACAGTGTTGGCACATTTCCAAAATATTAAAAATGTTGATTTTAAATCATTACAGGTCAAAAATATTTTAAAAAAAGATTTATCTGCTCTATCAGAACTAGAAATTTTAATACTTGTTGAAAGTTTGCATAGAAGTCAATATTACTTCGGAATGATGGTTACTGAAAGTCGTTATAAGACAAATGCTATTGTGTTGTATGCGTTAGTCTTTCATCATTTAAAAAAATTAAATCCTGTTCTCTATCATCAGATATTAAGTGTTTCTCCTCAGGTGATCGCTTTTAAGAATCTGGGTTTGACTGTTCCAGATCTTATTAAACAAGTTGATTTACTAGATATAAAGGCGAAATAACTGTCTATAGTTTTGACTATAAATTTTTCTTAAATCGTACAGTTTTTATTTTCCAGTCGTATTAACTGTAAAGATTAAGTTTAGAATGCTATAAGTGACCATTCGGAGGAAAGTTTTCCATGAAAAAGAATGCTGTTTTTATTATTGTATTTATTATTCAATTCTGTGCTTATGCTAAAACAGCTAATAATTTTAGATGTTCTTCTGAATCTACGCAGCAAGATGTTTTGCGGCTACAGTTTAATGATTTGAATCAATTAATTGCTATAGCTGAAATTGCTCAAATGCCGTTTTCGAGTGGTCAAATCGAAGGTAATATGGAAAACGTCGCTGGAAAAGTTACAGCAGATTCGGCTGGTACTCAGTCTGTATGGTTTGCTGATCATTATACTGAAAGAATCACATTGCATATTAACGTTAAAGAACGCCATGCTTTTGTTGAAGTCTTTGATACTGATGATTGGATGGTTAGACGTATAGAAACATTAAAATGCGATTTTGAAGGTTTTTACGAAAAAAATTAACTATCTTGAACGGGTTCGTAAACACATACAAAAAGCTCGGTTTCATCAACTAAAGCATCTTCTGGAAATTGGTGTTTAAAAAGCTGAGCATATTCTGATTTAAAACGATCCGGCGAATCTTTAAAACCCATGTGTTGCAACATAGTGGGGTCGGGGTCGCCATAAGTTGTTACAAAAGCATCAACTAATTTAGCTTTACCTTGAATTTCTTTTTCTAAATCACAAACAAGATACGTAGTTCCAACTTCTGATAAGCGCTCATCAACAAGTCCTCTCTGTGCAGCTTCAATGCGATCAACTGGTTCGCAGCTGACAAAAACACCACGATTTAAAATATGTAACGCAACTTTATCTAAATAGAGCCCAATTTTCATTTTGGTAGCTTACAAAATTGGACAAAGACTGAAAACAATATTATACACTAATTATGTCAAAAATAACTCGTTTAGCTATTGCCAATCGTGGAGAAGTTGCTGTTCGCATCATTAAAGCCTGCGAAGAGCTAGGTATTGAAACAATTTTGCTACATTCTGAGGCTGATATTTATTCTCGAGCTTATCGCATGGCTACTTATAAAGTGTGTATTGGGCCTGCATCAACAGCTCAAAGTTATTTAAATATCGAAGCTAACATACAAGGGGCTGTGGCCATGGGTGCACAGGCAATCCACCCTGGCTTTGGTTTTTTGTCAGAAAATGCTGATTTTGCACAAGCGTGTCTAGATGCTGGACTTATTTTTGTTGGTCCTAGCCCAGAATCGATCAGAATACTAGGGGATAAAGTTAGCTGTAAGAATTTAGCTAAAAAGGCCGGTTTGCCTCTAGTTCCGGGTTATGAAGGTGATGATCAATCTGTATCTCGATTATTAACCGAAGTTGAAAAAATTGGTTTGCCAGTTATTGTTAAAGCAGCTGCGGGTGGCGGTGGTCGTGGCATGAAATTAATTAAAAATATTTCGGATGCTAATGAACTTATTGAGTCTGCTCAGCGCGAAGCGCAATCAGCGTTCGGTTCATCTAAGGTTTTTTTAGAAAAGTATTTAGACCGCGCAAAGCATATTGAGTTCCAAATATTTGGCGACTCAACTGGACATGTTGTTCATTTATTTGATCGTGAATGTTCGGTTCAACGACGTCATCAGAAAATCATTGAAGAGGCAACATCGCCATCTTTGAGCGACGAGCTACGCAGGAAAATGGGGGAAGTCGCAGTAACTTTGGGGACTTTGGGTAAATATAAGGGTGCTGGTACTGTTGAATTTTTATTACAAGATGAACAGTTTTATTTATTAGAAGTTAACACGCGACTACAAGTTGAACACCCCGTAACTGAAGAAGTTTTGGGTGTTGATCTGGTTAAAATGCAAATATTGACGGCTATGAATCAATTTGTATTTTCTTCGACGGATATAAGAATTCCTCGAGGACACTCAATTGAGTGTCGCATTTATGCTGAAAACTCTTATATGAATGGTGTGCCATCAACCGGATTATTAGGCACAGTTATCTGGCCAGAGGGTCCGCGTAGACGTTACGAGTATGGTTTTGAAAAAGGTGATATCATTACGTCATATTATGATCCTATGATTGCTAAGGCTATCGTTTGGGATGAATCACGCCCGCGCGCCATCAATAAGATGATTCGTGTTTTGAAAGATGCTGTGGTCTTTGGAGTTCATACAAATATACCTTATTTGATTGAAATCCTTTCTCATCCCGATTTTGTTAACGGTTCGATGACAACACGATTTATCGAAACCCACTTTGCTGAAGGTTTAAAATCGACTCACATTGAAGAACAAAGAAAAAAAATAAGCCAAGACGTTTATAAAAAATATTTGTTAAAGAGTTCTTCACAGGATCTTGCACATGCTTCGCAATTGGATTTGCGAAACCCCTGGTCTGTAGACTGGAGAGGTATATAATTATGAAATCAATCGATTTAAAAATGGATAGTGGTCACGATAAACGTATACTTGTAGAAAAAGTTGGGACTCAATTTTGGATCAAAATGGACGGTATAACTTGGGCATACGATGTGGCCGATTTATCAAGCGAAGGTCGCAGACGCAAAAAATCAAGCGCAGCTACACCTGATATGATTATTGCTCCGATGCCTGGCAAAATAACTAAGGTATTTGTTGCTGAAGGTGACTTGGTAGATAAGGGGCAAGCCCTATTGGTTATGGAAGCTATGAAAATGGAATACACATTAAAGTCCGACTTTGAGACTAAAGTCGAAAAAGTAAATGTTAAAGTTAATGATCAGGTCACAGTCGGAGCAATCCTTGTTAAACTACAGAAAGATAATAAAATCTAATAGGGTTAAATTGTGGCAATTCAAAAAGTTAAAATAGTTGAAGTTGGTTTAAGAGATGGATTGCAGAACGAATCTACAATTCTATCCGTTGAGCAACGTTTTGAACTTTTAAATCGATTGATAAATTCCGGTGTTAGAAACTTTGAGGTCGGTGCTTTTGTGTCATCAAAATGGGTGCCGCAAATGTCTTGCTCGAAAGATTTGGTTAAGCTTGTTTTAAAAAAATATAAAGATCAAAACAAATACTGTTCAAGTGTTCTTGTGCCTAATCTGCAGGGTTTGCAAACTGCGATTGATGTCGGTATAAAAGAAGTAGCAATATTCGCTTCTGCTTCTGAGAGGTTTTCTTTAAAAAACATTAATTGCTCTATTGCGGAAAGTTTTGAGCGATTTAATGATATAATGCCAATTGCAAAAAAAAATAAAATAAAAGTAAGGGGTTATTTATCAGTTTGTTTTGGCTGCCCTTTTGAAGGAGAAATTAGCGAAAAACAGGTTGTTAAATTAGCCAAAAAATTGCTTGATATTGGATGCTACGAAGTTTCGATTGGCGATACTATTGGTGTAGCGAATGCAGGTCAGGTTGATTCTTTATTTAAAAAGCTTGTTAAGGTTATACCAGCCAAAAAAATAGCAGGACATTTTCATGATACTAGAGGCCAAGCCCTGGCCAATATTTTAGTGGCTTATAATAATGGTATTAAGGTTTTTGATTCGAGCATTGGTGGTTTGGGTGGATGTCCGTATGCCACTGGTGCTACTGGTAATGTTGCGACTGAAGACGTTGCTTATTTATTTCAGAAAATGAACGTTTCAACGGGACTAAATATTTCGAAACTAATCGAAACCAGTCGCTGGTTGCAACCTCAAATGAATCACGATTTGTCTTCTAAATTATCTAAAGTTGGTTTACTAAAATACTAACTTGCTAACGGTAAGGATATAACGAAACATGTGTTCGGATTTTGTGAATCAACATAAATTGATCCATTATGATTTTGTATTATTCCACTTGAAATACTTAATCCCAAACCAGTTCCATGTCCATGCTCTTTGGTGGTAAAAAATGGCTGAAATAGACGATCTTTTACTTCTTGAGGTAGCCCATTCCCTGAGTCAATAATTTTAATTAATGCCAACTGACCAGATTTTTCTAAATCAACTTCAATCCATTTTTCAGGTAAGTTTTCAACCGCATCTTTAGAGTTGCTAATTAAATTTAAAATTACTTGTGAAATTTGCGAAGCTCTTCCATCAACAATAATTTCATCATCAGTGCGTTTAATATACTTCAGTTGAATGTTTTTATGTTTTAAATTTTCAGTACATAGCTCAAGTGATTCAGAAATAACTTTATCAATTCGTGTTGGCATCATGGGATCATTTTCACCATCTCGCGCGAACATACGTAAACCTTGTACTATTCGACCTATGCGTGTGATCGTTTTTTGAATTTTTTCAATTTTTTCAGGAATCTGATCATATTTTTTTGTACTAATTAATTTTTGAATTATGAACATGATAGAATTTAATATCATTAAAGGGTTGTTGATTTCATGTGCAACGCCTGCTGCCATTTCGCCTAATACGGCAAGACGTGAAGTCTCAGCATTTTTAACTTGCATTTCATTAATTGTTTTTTGTTTGTCAATGACTTCAGTCAAATCGAAGCCGATGATTGAAATTCGATCAAGTTCTTTAATTTTATTGAAAGTAATTTTATAATAAAAAATAGTAATACCAATATCAAAAGGAATGAGAACGCTATAGTCGTCAAAATCAGAGTTAATAAATTCGACAATGTTCTCGTGGAGTTCTTTAAAACCAAGATCTAAGCATGTTACTTTTTCATTTTCAAAATTGACGTTTTTAAAAATGAGTTTTTCAAATTTATCATTGCAGCCTTCAACATAGCCTTTTTTATCTAACCACATAATAATACAAGGCGCACGGCTCATAATATTTTGTAATTTAAAATCTAAGGATTTAATTTGCTGTGTTGATTTAATCTCGTAGTCTTTATGTAATTTATGCATTTCTTCAGTAGCTAAACTGAGTGCGCTTCTGGATTTGTGCAAATTATCTTCGAGTTCTCTAAAAGAGGAATCAATATGACGGATCAATTCAGCAAATTTATCATCGGTCGACAATTTACTGCCGTCTTCAATTTGCAGTTGTTCAAATATTTTTTTTAACTGATTAGATTGCAAAAACGTACTCCTCTAGAGTCCTTATCGGTTATCATACTAAATATTTGAGAGAAAAATTAAAAAAGATGATTAGATACAGATACTTATGCCTAATTTCTTATTCATTTTTTGACTGCAGTTTTACCGGTCTTTATTTTGCTTACTATCTCTATCGATGAAAAAAATAATGTATCCATTTTTAAGTATTTGTATTTATTTATGTTTTTTGGGTCTAATTGTGACTTCAAAAGGGCAACAATGTATTGATTCCAAGTATGTCGATAAGTTTGACATAATATCTAAAAATCGTACAGAGTCAGTTGTTAATTGTTCATCCCCTGTTAAGTCAAAGTATTCGGAAATATTGTCACAGTTAATGTCTGGTCGAGTCCAGGAAATTGATTTAATTTTGAGTTATCTTGAACAAATTTTTCCACTTAAACAAAACCTATATATCACTGTTGATGATAATAGACCCTTACGGTTTGAAATAGTAGAGCAACATATAATTATAGGTTCAGGTTTATTTGTGTCTAAAGGTCACTTAAACCGTGCAGTCATAAAATCTTGGGTGAGACAGTTTTCTGATCATCAACGCCTAATGAATGGCTTACTTGATGAAGCCGTTTCTGACTTTTATTATTACGTCATTTTTGGTCAATTAGAATTATTTGATCCAATGACTCAAATGCAAACTAAAATAGGTTCTGCGAAATGGCCACAGGTCTTAAAAAATTTAGATTCATATTGTGAATCATCTTGGAAGTTATCTGAAGATTATGAAAAATGTTCTGAACTTAATTCAGTGGGTTCAAATATGAATTTAACCCATCGAAAAAAAATACTGACTATGAGCTTACGGCCATTACTTTCGTCATCATTGATTAGTTCATACGGCTTAATGTCATTGAGCATACAAAAAGATGTTACAAAAAAAATTCCTTATATCATTCAAAAGTCTGATTTAAAATCTGAAAATATAATTGGTTACTTACTTGATCAAGAAAATACATTAAAAGAAGGTCTAAATGTTATTAAGTTGTTTTTTGATCAATTCAATTCTAAAAAAGAACAACACTCAAACTCGTATAGATATTTTATAAGTTCTGTTAATCAGGCACTTAGTAATCAAGGAGTTGTAGATTCATTTGCGCAAGCTTATTTTGATTTTTTAGTCGAATTACCGGATAAAGTTTCTACAAAAAGCCAGTTTTTTAAATCTTTAGAGAAAGCTTCGTATTCGAATTTAAATTTACAAATAGCATTGAAAGATAGTGAGCAGATATGGATTTTGCCATCGAAAACGGGTTTATCTTTGAAAGTATTTGATCAAATTAAGGTTAAACAGCACGTTTTTTTTACGTGTCCTATTTTAAAAAATATTGATATGACAAGTTTTATTCAAACATCTGAAAAATTATTGATGATCAAAGGTTGTAATGAAAATCAAATATATGCTTTTGATATGTTATTTAAATATGGAGTTCCAGAATTTTCGAAAAAAGAAAAAAACGTATCATTTATACAATTTCATTTGCCTTCTCTTGAATCACGTATGAATTCTTTGTCCGAAGTTAATAATTTTTTTGAGCTGGTAAAAACAAGGGATATTAATTTGCCCGCCTTTCAGACTTTGGGTTGGCAGAATGTTCAATGGAATGAGAACTACCAATTCTACAGGCCCAGTGCGGTTATTGACGCTATTGAATATTTTAGGGTTGAACCGATGACGCAAAATTAGATTATTAAGTTTTTTTTTGGTTTTTTATTCTGATTTTGCTAAACTTTAAATATGTTAAAGCACAAACTTAAAAAAATTTGTTGGTCAGTTACTTTATTTCTAATTTTAAATCCTGTCATTTCTGTGTTGTTATTAGTTCTCTATTTAGTATTTTCTAATAATTATACAGGTTCACAAGTTTTGTGGATTTCTACTTTTGGTTTCGTCTTTGCCATTTTAACAAATTTAAGTATCACAATGGGATATCATAGATTGTTTTCACATAAATCATTTGAAGCTCATCCTATACTTGAAACAATTTTACTATTTATCAGCGCGGGAGCATTTCAAGGGTCAGCACTAAAGTGGTCCAGCGATCATCGAATTCACCACCGATTTGAAGACACTGATAAAGATCCTTATTCGATTAAAAAAGGTTTTTTCTATGCACATATGGGTTGGATGATGTTAAATGATTCAGTTAGTTTGCCAATTCACGCTCCTGATTTAGAAAAAAATAAGCGTGTTAAGTTTCAGCACGATTACTATTTACCTTATGCTATTTTTGTTGGTTATGTTTTACCTCTGATTGTAGGATGGTTTTTGGGTAATGCTTTTCTAGGACTTATTATTGCTGGAGGTCTTAGAATATTTTTGACACAGCAGTCGACTTTTTTTGTGAATTCATTAAGCCATACTCTTGGTAACACTCCATATTCAACAGAGAAAACAGCAAAAGATTCGATTATCGTAGCATTTTTAACTCACGGAGAAGGGTATCACAATTTTCATCATAAATTTCAATTTGACTATCGCAACGGTATTCGCTGGTATCACTGGGATCCGACAAAGTGGTCTATACAAATAGCAACATTAATGGGTTTGGCTAGAAAACTTAAAACAGTACAATTTTCTGAAATTTTAAGAGCTAAATTAGAAGTAGAATCAGAAAAATTCCAGAATTCACAGTTTTATAAAGATAAACTAGAGCCGCTATCGAAAAGAATAGTTCAGGCTCAGGCTAGGATTGAGCAACTAAAGTCAGAATATAAAAATTCTACGGATTTAAAAGTTCAGCAGATTAAAGTTGAAATTGAAATATTAAAAGCAGAGCTGCAATCTATGCAGAAAACTTGGAATATTTTAATTCATGCCGCACAAAAGCAAATTGTGTATGTTTAGATTTTACTTAACATATTTGCTTTTCGTGGCTCGCTTTTCTTTGCGCTCTTCTTTGTAATTATTATTTTGGTCAACAAAGACAACAGTTGGTTTGTGGTTATCAGCATCTTTAATGTCAATTGAAGCGTAAGAGACAATAATAACAACATCACCTTTTTGAACATGTCTTGCAGCCGCGCCATTCAAACAGATCTCGTTTTTCTTTCCTTCAATTACATAAGTAGAAAAGCGGGCTCCATTGTTGCAATTATAAATATCAACTTTCTGATTGAGAAACAGTTTTGCTTTTTTGATTAGAGATTTATCGATTGAAATAGATCCCTCGTAACTAAGATCAGCACCAGTTACTGTTGCTCTGTGAATTTTTGAATATAGCATATTTATTTTCATTTTAAGCTCCATGTTTATGGTTTAGTTCAAGTGCCAGCAAATTTCCTTTTAAAACTAAATCGGGAATTGCAGTATCAAATATTTTTTCTTTTTCGAAAAGTGATGAAAAACCACCAGTCCCAATAACAAATGGTTTTTCGCCTTTAAAACACTCAGCTGATAGTTTGGCGATGATTTCTCTCATGGCTCCTAAATGGCCAAAATATAATCCAGATTGTAGACTGTCGACAGTTGATAAACCCAAAGCATCAGATTTAGCAACAATTTCAACTGATGGAAGCTTTGCTGTTTTAGCTTCGAGAGCTTCCATTGAAAGTTTCAATCCAGCGATAATAACACCTCCGAGATAATCTTTATCGGTATTAATCGCACAAAATGTTGTTGCAGTACCCAAATCGACAATAATTAAATTTTTATTCGGATACATGTGTGTAGCAGCAATTGCATTCGCTATTCTGTCAGCGCCGACCTCAAGCGGATTTCTATATTTTATTCGAAGACCAGTTTTAACACCGGCTTGTAAGATAAATGGGTTAACGCCAAAATATTTTTGACAGGCCCCTTTGAGTGAATAAATCACATCTGGTACAACAGAGCATAAAACAATTTTGGTCACTTTTTTGGGATCAAGACCATTTTCTTTAAGAACAGTTCTAAGAAAAATACCGACTTCGTCTGAAGATGATCCCTGTTTTGAATTCTTACGAAATGATAAAAGCATTTTTTCATTTTCTGGTTTGTATCCAGAGTGATTATCTTCAAAAACGCCACCGTAAATTTGAGTATTGCCTACATCTAATGATAAAATCATATCGTCTCCCTAATTAAAGTATTTAAGAGTTCATGCGATAAATCGTCGAGACTAATGTTCGAAAGTATTTTATTATTATTTTTATATACATTAAATGA
>Ga0255220_1000307_pt1 | contig 20679 bp, 20 predicted proteins | sample Miss_Colum_RepB__FD_188423 | JGI IMG/M metagenome (GOLD analysis project Ga0255220, IMG submission 188423) | Freshwater microbial communities from Mississippi River, Louisiana, United States - Miss_Colum_RepB_8d | ecosystem: Environmental > Aquatic > Freshwater > River | place: USA: Louisiana...
CTTCAGCACCGCAATAATCTGCTCTTCACTAAACCGCTTCTTCATCGTCTGCTCCTTGCCCCAATCCTAGGGCCTTCGGGTTGCAGACTCTACCTCATACTGGCGACATTTTCGGGGAGCAGGTCAGTAAGCAAGGCAGCTTTCACGCTGGGCATCAAGGCTGTTGAATTCCATGTCCAGCCGCTCGTCCGTGGACTTGCGTGTATAGACTGCGCAATATCGAACTGGCGGCTTCATTGCGAGCTCTCCTTCCGCTTCAGGCCGAAGAAGACCCATCCGTTCCATTTTGACCTGGTGATTTCTGTCGCTATGCGCGAAAGGTTGTCATAGTGCCTACCATTGAATTCAAACCCATCCGGCTGCACCAGCACGCTGTGGCGCTCACCATTCCAGACCCGCACCAGCCGCGTTCCGGGCTTGAGGCTGATCTGTGTTGCATCAAAGCAGTTAGGGTTGCGCCGGTATGCTTTTATAAGCTGTTCAAGCCGCTTGAGTTCTTCAGCAGTCATGCCGAGGCCTTCCAGCTCTCGCTGCTTATAAACAAGGCTCTTCTCCAGCATGGTCCGCCCGATTCGGGCGTGAGGCTGCAGGCCCCACGCTTCGGACCACTGTCGGCGCAGTTTCTCTATCGGCATCACTTCGGGTTTTATCTGTCTTGGCATGTTTTCCCTCCTATGAGGGCATGCACGCTTCCTTCGGCCGGAAAGTCCAGAAAAACCAGATTCGAAGATTGTCATTTTTGATAGAATGTTTAGAAATTATAGCAACAATATGAGGAAGCCGCTGCATGTCAACACAACGTTATTCGGTAACCCCGCACCCAATAAGTGTTTTGCTGGCATGGGTAGAGTCAGGCGAGATCGCCATTCCCGAAATCCAGCGCCCCTTTGTGTGGGAAGCATCACGGGTTCGCAATCTTCTAGATTCTCTCTACCAAGGCTATCCTGTTGGCTATCTCCAGCAACGAGGTATCCAGGCAAGCAGGGGCATCTGCTGGGTCCAGTTTGCCAACACCTAATCCTTGAGCATCTTGAAAAGTTCAGTGATGACAATATCACTTGTAATTGCACGGCCATCCGTATTCTCTGCGAGGAGATTCTTTCTCCGACTATTGAGGGTACGGATTGGACGTACAGGACCCTAACTTTTAATACAAGGCCAGTAACGCCATCTGCGGTTGAGCAGGTGCGTGACAGAGCCCTTAAGTTACTTGCCAAAATATACATGCTTTCTGAATCTCCTGAAGAGAAGAAAGCCTCAATCCTGTCGATGCAATCGGCTACGCATACGCCGCATCAGGGAGACTACCCTGATGATCTGCTTAACCTTACCACGGCTACGGCAAAGGCTCATCCACGCGTGAGGAAGGAAGTATTACCGCCGCCTTTGATGGCTCGCATGGCTGGTTCTGGCGTAACCGCTCTGGCGCACCGCTGACCATTACCCTGCAGACCAAAGGGGCTTACACGACTATCAAAAGAGTCATGTAATAAACAGAGCATACCATGGCTTGGACTCAGATCGCCTCGCGATCTGAGTCCAATAATAGTCGCCCCTGGAAATGGTACTATCTACCAGTCTTTATCCAGGCAAACATATTTTGTTCGGCAAATTAGATTAAATGGTATCGTTTAATCAGCAAAAGATAAAAACTTGAGTCTTTCAATAATCAGCTGAAATGGATCGTAAAGCTGTACATACCCATGCCACACAGGCCGGTCAGGGTTGTTCCCACAGGCTGCGGCGGAATGCTGATTTCGGTAGTGCCGGTCATGGGTAGGTGGGTTTGGTAGTCCAGGGCTGGTATGGTCAGGCTGCTGGAGCAATCAAACGTGCTGTTGGTGATGATACGCAGCAGCGCTGGAGCTTCCGCCTTCAATTCAGAACTGATAGGGTTGTAGCCACCCTTTGCCGTAACCTCCAGCGTCTGGATACCGCTTTGGGTTAGGGCGGCAGGTGTATCAACCTGAGCAGTGGGTGTTGGCGCTACCTGCTGCTGACTAGAAGACGCCATCAGAACGCCGCCATAGCTCATTGCCAATACAGCAGTTACAACAAGAATAATGCCCCCAAGTTTTTTTTTCATGATCACAGCCTCACAATGGGTTGGATGATACCAGCAACAACAAGCCCGTTCATCAGATTGAACAGGGCAAAAGCGATGACTACCAATCCGGCAGTCTTGAAGAATATGCCTGAGGCCTTGCGCGAGTGCAGGCTGAGAGAGGCAAAGCTGAGCAAAGCCAGTACTGGCAAGGTGCCCAAGGCAAACACGAGCATGGTCAGACTGCCGGTAATAAAGCTGCCGCTGGAAAGGGCATAAAGCTGCATCGACTGTGTGAACCCGCAAGGTAGAAAGAATGTGACTGCTCCAAGCAATGCAGGCGTGAGAGTATGATTGAGCTTCTCTGCCAGTAGCAAATGGCGCGAGATAAAGCCCGGTAGGGTTGGCTGCAAGCGCTTGACCCACGGAAATAAATCCAGCAGGTTCAGACCCAGCACCAGCATGATAATACCCACAGCCATGCTAAGCCACATGGTGACACTGGGACTGATCTGGAAGCTGCCACCAATCAGCCCAACCAGTCCACCGAGTAGAAAGAAAGCGACCAGCCGCCCTATATGAAACAGTGCTTGCGGACGGAACCTGTCACCCTCTTTGGCAAAGTTTGCCGAAACCGAGAGCGTCAGCCCACCTACCACAGCCATGCACGATGATACTGAGGCTACCAACCCGATGAGGAAGGCAGCTGGATAGCTGACCTCATTTACCGTTAGTAGGTTGACGATCCCAAGCTTCTGTAAAGCCACAAACCCGCCAAGAAACAAAAGCGCTAACGGAATAGCCCAGCCAAACTCAGACCATGCGATACGATGCAAAGGCTTCTCGATTAAGAAACCATAGCCGTGTTTGTGTAGTGCCAAGGTAAGCAGTGCGATGATCTCATTATTGCTGCGCTGACCAAAATCGCCCTCGATCTCCACATGCTGGTGCTTGAGTGAGACTTTGGCCTTGCTGACTTCAGCCATATCCTCCAGCTCGCCCTCAATCAGCATCGGGCAGGCTTTGCAGTGCATACCTGAAACATGGAAAAGATACTGCGCCATGTCAGATTCCCTTAAACTTAAGGCGTAGTGAGTTGCTCACCACCGCTACGCTGGAAAATGCCATGGCAAGGCCTGCAAATACAGGCGAGAGTAGCCAGCCGAATACCGGGTAAAACGCACCAGCTGCAAGCGGAATACCCACCAGATTAAAGATAAAAGCCCAGAACAGGTTTTGCTTGACCCCGATCATGGTCTGGCGAGAGAGAGTAATGGCTTTGGTCAGTTTGCTGATATCGCCATTCAGCAATGTAATGCCTGCAGTATCAATCGCTACATCTGTACCACTGCCCATGGCAATACCCACATCAGCCTGCGCCAGCGCGGGAGCATCGTTCACGCCATCGCCCGCCATAGCTACTTTGCGGCCAGCAGCCTGAAGCTTCTTCACGGCCTCTAGTTTATCCTGTGGTAAAACCTCAGCTTCAACTTCATCAATGCCAACCTGTGCAGCGATATGCTTGGCCGTGTTGAGGTTATCACCGGTCAGCATGAGAATCTTGAGGCCTTTAGCCTTGAGTGCGCTGATTGCACTGGCGGCTTCTGGCTTAATGGCATCAGCCACCCACGCAGCCGCCAGCAGCTTATTGCTTTGCGCCAGAAACACCGGGGTGTTGCCCTTGGCCGTTTCAGTCACCAGCAAAGCTCCATCCAGCTTCACGCCAAGGTCGGCCATCAGTCGCGGACTACCCGCGTGGTATGTCTGCCCGGCAATCAGGCCCTCAATGCCTTTACCCTTAATACTATTAAAGCTGGCGAGAACTTCTGGCTTGATACCTTTAGCAGCCGCCGCAGCCAGAATGGCATGGGCAATCGGGTGTTCTGACTGGCTTTCAAGGGCAGCGAGAATAGCCAAGGTTTCGGTCTCATTCATGCTGGTAAAAGTCTGTAGACTGATTAGCTCTGGCTTGCCTTTGGTAATCGTGCCGGTTTTATCGAGCACGATGGTATCAACATGGGCCAGCTTTTCGAGCGTGGCCGCATCCTTGACCAGAATACCGTTCTGCGCGCCCTTACCGACGCCCACGATAATGGCTGTGGGCGTGGCAAGGCCCAGCGCACAGGGGCAGGCAATCACCAGCACACCAACAAAAGAGCTCAGGCCATAAGTCAGGGCCTGACTGAGGCCATAGGCAGGAATGCCCAAAACCAGCCAGGCAGCCAGTGCCAGTACGGCAACAATCAATACCGCAGGTACAAACACCGCCGAAATGCGATCAGCCAGCGCCTGAATGGGGGCCTTGCTGCCCTGTGCCTGTTCAACCATACGGATAATACCGGCCAGTAACGTACCCGCGCCAACCTTGGTGGCCCTGAAGGTAAGGCTGCCGCTAGTATTGAGCGTACCGCCAACTACCGTATCGCCGATCGCTTTGGCTACCGGCATCGGCTCACCCGTCACCATACTCTCATCAATATACGAGCTACCGGAAATAACCTCGCCATCCACCGGGATTTTCGCGCCGGGTTTGATGATAATGACATCACCCAGCTGTACCTGATCAACCGGAACTTCAATTTCCTTGCCATCTTTGAGCACCAATGCGGTCTTGGCGCTAAGACTCAGCAAGCGGCGAATGGCATCACCCGTGCGCAGACGGGCTTTGGCCTCAAGATATTTACCCAGCGTGATGAAGCCGATAACAACGATTGTGACATCATAATAAGTGTGATGCACATCAACATAATCTTTAAGACTGTCCTCAAAGGCAGTCAGAACGAAGCTATAGAGAAATGCTACGCTAGTACCAAGGCCTATGAGTGTATCCATGCTGGCTGCGCCACGGCGCATAAACTGCCACAGACCACGCAGGTAAGGCAGGCCAACCACAAACAGGGCATAAGTGGCCATAATTGGCAGCAAATGGTGGAAAAACTCTTTCAGCACTTCGCTTTGGGCAGGAACAACCGCGAACTCTGCCAGAATGTCCCAGCCCATGATAAAGGCACTCATGGCAACCAGCGGCATCACAGCTCGCACCTTAGTACGTAGATCGTTGATCTCGGCCAGCTTATGATCCTCTGGTGCTGCCATATTGTGATGCTGCATGTGCGGATCAGTAGCCTTTGGCGGAATGATCAGCTCATAGCCCATCGGCTTAAGCGTTTTTGCCAAGTCATTTACAGCCAGCTTGGCACTATCGTAGTCAACCGCCAGTGTTTCAGTACCGAAATTGACTGAGGCAGAGCTAACACCTTCCACCTTCTTGAGCGTGCGCTCGATAATGCTGGCGCAGGAGGCGCAGTGCATACCAGTGATTTTGTAGGTTTCAGGCGCGACAGACATATCAACTCCCTGACAGGTTATAGATTTTCATCAGTTCCTTGATGGTTTGTTCCTTGTTTTCCTTCATGCGGTTCATCACGCAGGTATCAAGGTGACCAGCCAGCAGTTCGCGCTTCACACTGGCCATAAAGCCACTCACGCTGTCGGCTTGCTGGATGATGCCCGGGCAGTATTCATCCGCCTCGATCATGGCAATAACCTTGTCGATCATACCGCGCGCCTGTTTGGCCACACGCAGAGCCTTGGTTTTTTGTACCGATATCTCTGCCATCTTGGCTCCTTATATCTACTACCTAGGTATAAGGTATAGGATTCATCCTCGATATGTCAATAGATGCAAGCCAAGCCAGCTGAATTCCTGCTGATTCTCCATATATGATCTCACGAAACGGAAAACTATTCAGCTTTGCTGGCGTCATGCGCGGCCAGCCAGTCCTGCATGGCTGCAATTTCACTTTTTTGTGCCGCAACAATATCTGTTGCCAGCTTGCGGACAAACGGGTCGGTACTCTTTTGCAGAGCAATTTCAGCCATATCAATCGCACCCTGATGGTGAGGGATCATGCCCCTGATAAAATCTACATCAGCATTACCAGAACTCTCCGTGGGCATGGCCTGATGCATTTTGCTCATGGCATCAGCATAAACATTGGCACTGGAGGCCTGTGAACCAGTCCTGCTGTCGGCTTGGTGAGTACAGCCATGAGCGCCACACTCTGTGCTGGTGTCCGCCCAAGCCGGAATCGAAGTCGTGATCACTAAAGCTGTTAGCATGAGTATTTTCAAATAGTGCATGATATCCTCCTGTTTTGACTCATCACAACATAGTGCAGTATGGCTGTTTCTTGTACGACTGATAGGTTACAAACTGTAACAAAACAGAGCATTCTAGCCTGAATTACAGTCGCTTGTTGGAAGATCACCCACCCGTGTGAACGGGCGGGTGATCCGAAGCTGTTACGGACAGGGTCTTCCATCAACCATGCGCGCACCCGGCACACCTGCCTTGCACTGCGCATCTGGCCCAGCCGTTTTGACCTGGGCGTTAGTCGAGTAGTAACGGTCATATTTATCAGCTATTGGGCCAGGGGGTGTCAGGTTGGCGCTGCAGCCTGCCAGCACTCCAATCAGCAATACTGCAGGAATAGTCCGCTTTACAGTTTTTGATAACATGTTTGCCTCCATCATGATGTTAGGACCTTACGGCCGTACACAGTGCATGATGCAGCTGAAGCTTTGCTAGCGTGTGACGGCTGAGTAACAAAGTGTAACGTCAGATCTTGTCAGGTAGAGGCAATGAGATTGTCTGCAGCAGCCCGCCTTGCGGGAGGTTGGTAAATACAAGACTGCCACCATGACGCTTGATGGCCATATCAGCTACACTTAATCCAAGACCACTTCCGCCGGGGCCTGCTTCACGCGAGGCATCTAACCGATAGAACGGCTTTAGAACATTGTGGTACTCATGTTCCGGAATGCCCGGCCCCTGATCGGCAATAGTGATGATAAAACTGCTGCCTTCTTTTTTGAGAGAGACATCGGCCTGCTGACCATATTTAATGGCGTTATCAATCAGGTTGGAAACCGCCCGCCGAAGAGTGAGCGGCTGCCCTCTGAACGGAGCCACGCCGAAAGAACTTAGAGATACATGATGGCCCGTCTCTTTGAAGGCAGTGCAAATCTCTTGTAGCAGGACCGATAAATCAATGTCCTGGGTTATTAGAGAGGTTTGTTCGTCACGCAGATAATCCAGCGCCGAATCAATAAGCTCCTGCATTTCCACAATGTCGCGCTCGGTACGGTCGCGCAGTTCGGCATCTCCAATAAATTCAGCCCGGAGCCGGATGCGGGTGAGCGGCGTTCTCAGATCATGAGATATAGCGGCTAAGGCTAATGATCTTTCGCGCATCATCTGTTGCAGTGCGGCCTGCATGTTATTGAAAGCAGTTGCAGCCTGCCGGACTTCCTTCGGCCCGCTTACCGCAAGGGGCAGCGCCTGAATGTTACTCCCCAGCCGCTCGGCGGCATCTGCCAGTTTGGCGAGTGGTCGGTTGAACCACCGCACAACCAGAAGAGAAACCAGAATAATACCAACGGCCATCAGACTGGTCGAGAGGATAGTGCCATGATCATGCGTGCCGCTGGGTGTCATGCTGGTTATGGCAAAATTGACCCAGCTTTTATCTGCCATCTGGAGTGATGCCAGCATGATGTGTGAATTATAAGATGAAGCACTATTGGCCACGCCTTCATCAGCATAACCAAGCCTGACCTGCTCTGCTGTCAGTTCGCCCGGTAGAGCTTCTAAAAGCTTATGGCGGAAAGCAAGAAGCTCTGGCGATGTGATCGAAACATCATTAATCAGGCTAACTTCGCTCCAGTGAACATCAAGCATAGCCGTTGAAAGACCATGTGCGGCATTCTCGCGGCGAGTGGGCAGTTGTTCGCCAAGCGAGCGTTTGATTGAAACCAGTCGCTCAGCCAGTTGCTCCTCATGGGCAAGACTGGCTGCATAGCGCATGCCTGCCTGATAAAGATAGATACTACCCAGATGAAATATCCCCAGGCTGAGCAGAAGGACCAAAATCAGACGGCTCGTCAGCGTATCAAATAACCTGCCCATCAGGCCCTCCTGACAGGAACAGTCAGCATATATCCTGCGCCTCGCACAGTCTTGATCAGCTCTTGCCCGCCAGCCTGAGCCAGTTTGCGGCGCAGGCGGCTGATCTGGACATCCATGCTGCGATCATAAAGGCCGGGTTGACGGTGACGGGCCAGATCCAGCAGCTGATCGCGGCTCATGATACGCTGGGGGTGTTCGACCAGCGCCAGTAAAACCTCGTATTCTCCGCCGCTCAGGGCAATCTGCTGCCTGTCAGGCGCAAAAACGGCACGGTTTCCTGTATCAAGCTGCCAGCTGGCAAAGACATAGCCTGCCGCAGCAGGCGTAACAGCTCCAGCTGATTGCTGCGCTGAACGGCGCAGCACCGCACGGATTCTAGCCACCAACTCGCGCGGGCTGAAAGGTTTGGCCAGATAGTCATCCGCACCAAGCTCAAGCCCGACTATACGGTCGGCCTCTTCGCCGCGGGCTGTCAGCATCAGAATAGGTGTCGATAACTTCTGGCGGATCTCCCGGCACAGATCATACCCTGAGATGCCGGGCAGCATGAGGTCAAGGATGATAAAATCTGGCTGGGTCAGCTTCAGGCGTTCGCGCAACTCGATACCATCACGCGCTGTGGCAACTTCAAAGCCGCTTTCGGCAAGGTAGCGACCCAATAGCGTCCTGATTTCCGCATCGTCATCGACGATCAGAACCTTGATTGGCGGGCCAGCGGGGGCGTCCAGACGAACAGCAGTGCTCATGGACTTATATTAGCCGCTAACAGCCTGATTTGGCTAACCCGAATATGTGCCGTTACAGTTTGTTACAATTCTTGCCCCCATGGTTACACGCAGCTCCAGTATGATTGATTCAATTAATGGAGCCATTATGCGATACGTTTTTCTCTCAGCTTTTGCCATCTTCCTTGCTGGTGGCCCCGCCCTTGCAGCCGAATCAGTCAGGGTCAGCCAGTCTGACGTTATCACTCTGGCGTTGCTTAAAAGTAATCAGGCACTTGATGCGGTCCGGACTGCCGCTATTGGCGATGCCGAAGCAACAGAGTTGCAGACATTCGAAAATCCTGAACTTCAGTTTGATCTGGAGAAAGAGCGTAACTCTGGTGGTGCGGGCATGGCAGCAGAGTTTTTTCAGCCACTTCGCCTCTCTGATTTAACCGGGGCACGGCGTGAAGCTGCCGAAAGTCTCCGGAAGCTGACAACGACAGAGCAGCATATTGCCAGAGCCGCCTTGATTGCCGAGGCAGGCTCAACCTACACAGCTTTTTGGGCGGCGCAACAACGTGAGCAGTTGTTTTCTTCGGCGCGCAGGGAAGCCCGGCGAGCAGCAGATATTCTTACCAGGGGCGCAGCACAGGGCCAGACCGATCCGGCAGCGCTTGAGCTTTTCCAGGGTGATGCAGCTGGCTGGGATGCCAAGCTGGCCGCCAATCAGGCAGATTTACTAGTAGCGGGGCATCAGCTTTCAAAACTGACTGGCCGGAATATGGCTGGTTCACGGCTGGCGGCGCCTGATCTATCCGCACTTCCTCCCGCGGCGCAGCTTATCGAAGCTGCGGGCAGCCACCCTAACTGGCGCAATCTTCTTGATGAAAGACTAAAAGCCGCTCAGGCAAGGCTTAGAATAGCCAAAGACGAGGGCCGGCTTCCTGAGATTGGCCCCCGCATAACGTATTCGCGCGGTGCTGGCGGTGGTAGCCAATCCTACGGCTTTGGTCTTTCCCTGCGCGTGCCCCTATGGGATACCAAGGCTGCTGACCGGCAAAGATATCAGGCTGACATTTCCCGGGCCGAGCAGGAAATCAGCCGATCTGCTGAATACGGCCTGCCGCAATCTATTGCAGCGCTATATGCAAGGGCCGAAGCCAGCGCGCGGGAATACACCCTGCTAAAAAACTCGGTCCTGCCACGTTACCGCTCCAGCTACCAGACAACCCGAAATCTCCTGAGCCAGGGTCAGTCTGATCCTATGGCCTTGTGGCAGGTGAGGGAAAAAGTAACAGAAGCAGAAAGCCAGCTGATTGAAAGTATGGTGAATGCCCAACTGGCGCGGCTTGAGCTGGCACAGGAAACCGGAATGATTGAGGAGCTGAGCAAGTGATGGCCTCTAAAACTAAAATCATGGCTTTTTATAGCTTGTTGTTACTGTCTACGTTTGCCGCGCCTGCGATTGCACATGAAGGTCATGCTGAAGCACCCGGTCAGACTGACGATACGCCAGCTATTGGGGTCATAACTCTTTCCACAGCCGCCATCACCAATCTGGGCATAGAGACTGAGGCAGCGAAGCTTGAGGAGATGGCGCCATCCGTGATGCTTAATGGTGTGGTCGATGTACCGCCACAGGCTTATGCACGGGTCAGCAGCCGCTTTGACGGACGCGTTACCGAGGTCAAGGCTACCATTGGTGATACGGTAGAAAAAGGCCAGCCTTTGGTGGTGATTGAGCCACTGGTTCTGGGCAGTGCCCCGGTCACAATTTATGCCCCAGTTGCAGGGCGCGTAACGACGAGCATGCCTGCCATCGGTCAGAATATTACGCCCAGCGATGTGTTGTTCGAGATTGTCGATATGTCGGTGGCTTTGGTGAAGGCACAAGCTTATGAAACTCCGGCTCTTGCCAGCATCAAGCCCGGCAGCAGCGTTCATCTGACCAGCCGATCCTACCCGGGAATGGTATTGACTGGTAAGGTTGAGCGCATTGACCCGGCTCTTGATCCCGAGCTGCGCACCCTCACAGTTTATGTCACGGTAGATAATAAAGATCTCAAGCTCCTGCGCCACATGCAGGTTGTCTTGAGCATTGAGACGGGTGAGCGCCTGCCAGCGGTAACCATTCCCCGTCAGGCTGTTTTGGGAACCGACGGAAATCTTTTTGTTTTTGTCCGGAACGGAAACAACTTTGACCGCCGCGATGTCACTCTGGGCAACCGTTTTGGCGAGAGGCAGGAAATCATCTCCGGCGTACTACCGGATGATCAGGTGGTAACCGTTGGCCAGTACCAGCTGCAGTTTGCTACGCCCAGCAAGCCTGCTGCGGCTCACACGGAATAAGCTAGCCATGTTTGACCGTATTATCTCTTTCTCGCTCAGTAACCGCCTGCTGGTGGTCGCTGTTTCCGCACTTATCATGATTTACGGCGGATTCCTTCTCAGCCACATGCCGGTTGATGTTTTTCCAGACCTCAACCGCCCCACTGTAACCATCTTTACCGAGGCTGAAGGGCTGGCACCCGAAGAAGTTGAATCGCTTGTCAGTTTTCCAATTGAAACTGCCGTGAATGGCGCCAAGGGTGTACAGCGTGTCAGGTCGGCCTCCGGCATCGGCCTTTCCATCGTCTGGGTAGAGTTTGGTTGGGAGACGGACGTTCTGGTCGCTCGCCAGACGGTGGCCGAGCGCCTGCAGCAGGTAAGCGAAAACCTGCCTGCGGGTGCCAGGCCGGTAATGGGGCCAATTGCTTCGATCATGGGCGAGATCATGCTGATCGGCCTGACCGGCGATGAAAAGACCGTCTCGCCGCTCGAGCTGCGCTCGCTGGCCGACTGGACCATCCGTACCCGTCTGCTGGCCATTCCCGGTGTGGCGCAGGTCACAGTGATTGGCGGTCAGCAGAAACAGTTTCAGGTGCTGGTTGACCCGCTGGCCCTGCAGGCCCAGAAGCACAGTCTGCATGATGTGCGTGACGCGCTTGAATCTTCCAATGTCAATTCAACTGGCGGCTTTCTGCTCGGGCCGTTTCAGGAAAGCCTGATCCGCAATATGGCGCGGGTCCAGACCCCGGCTGACCTTGCTGCAACACCATTGGCAGGCCAGGAAAACCGCATTGCGCCGCTGACTGTAGGCGATGTTGCCGAAGTGACCTATGGCGGCCCGCTTGCCCGCCGGGGGGATGCCAGTGTGAACGGTAATCCGGGTATCATTCTTTCAATCCAGAAGCAGCCGGGGGCCGATACGGTCAAGCTGACCGCGCAGATTCAGAAAGAACTGGCCAGTATCGCCAAAGGCCTGCCAGCGGGTGTGCAGATTCATGACGATATTTTCCGCCAGAGCAGCTTTATCGAGCGGGCCATTGGAAATGTCGAGAAAGCCCTGCTTGATGGCTCGGTATTCGTCGCCATCATCTTGTTCCTGTTTCTGCTTAACTTCCGGACTACTTTCATTACCCTGACCGCCATACCGCTGTCTTTTGTCATTACCTTTGTTATTTTCCATGCCCTTGGCCTGTCCATCAACACCATGACGCTGGGCGGGCTGGCAATTGCGATTGGCGAGCTGGTCGATGATGCGATTGTTGGTGTGGAAAACGTCTACCGGCGCCTGCGCGAAAACCGTCAGCGCCCGCAGCCGTTGCCAGCGGTTGAGGTCATCCGCGCTGCGACCAGCGAAATCAGGAACTCGATTGTCTTTGCTACCATCATCGTTGTGCTGGTATTCATTCCGCTGTTTGCCCTGCAAGGAATCGAAGGCAAGATCTTCCTGCCGCTTGGTATTGCCTATGTGACTTCCATTATCGCATCCCTGCTGGTCTCGGTAACGCTTAGTCCGGCCCTATGCGCTTACCTGCTGCCCTCGCTCAAATCCATGGCACACGGGCAGGATGGCTGGCTGGTGCGCAAGATTAAGGCTGCCGAACAGTCGTTGCTTGACTGGGTCTTTGCCCGCACCAAGATAGTCTATGGAGCCATCTTGCTGCTGTTCCTGGCGGCAGCAGGCAGTTATCCCTATCTGGGCAAAGAGTTTTTACCTGAGTTCAACGAAGGCTCGGTCACTATCAATCTGCTTAGTCCGCCGGGCACCAGCCTGGCTGAGTCAAACCGCATTGGCGCACTGGCCGAGCGCCTGATCCTTGAAGTCCCCGAGGCAACGAAGACTGGCCGCCGTACCGGTAGAGCCGAACAGGACGATCATGCTGAAGGTGTTCACTCCAGCGAGGTTGAGGTTGAACTCAAGGAGTCAGACCGCTCTAAAGCTGTCATTCTGGCTGACATCCGCATCCGGCTGGAGCAGATCCCCGGTATTGCCGTTAATATCGGTCAGCCCATTTCGCATCGTATTGATCATATGATGTCTGGAGTGCGGGCGCAGGTTGCAGTCAAGCTGTTTGGGCCCGATCTCGGAGTTTTGAGGGCTAAAGCCGAAGAAATCCGTGCCGTCATGCAAGCCATTCCAGGTACTGTTGACCTCTTTGTCGAGCGACAGGTACTCATCCCGCAGATCCATGTGCTGATTGATCGCGAGCAGGCGGCCCGTTATGGCCTTAATGCGGGCGAAGTTGCCGAGTATGCCCAACTTGCCATGCAGGGTGAGACAGTTACGCAGGTGCTTGATGGCCAGCGCACTTATGATGTTGTATTGAGGCTTGCTAACGCCTCGCGGGATGATGTCGATTCCATCAAACGCATCCCGATTGATGTCGGTAATGGCAACTCTGTTCCGTTGGAGGCTGTTGCCCGTATTGAAGAGGCCAAGGGCCCTAATATCATCAACCGCGAGAACGCCCAGCGCCGTATTGTCATTCAGGCCAATGTCGCTGGCCGCGATCTTGTAGGTGCTGTCACAGACATGCAGTCGGCTATAGCCGGGAAGGTGCAACTGCCAGAGGGTTATTTTATTTCCTTTGGCGGTCAGTTTGAAAGTCAGGCCAGTGCCGCCCGCCTCATCGCGCTGCTCAGCCTGCTTTCCCTCGCAGGCATGCTATTGGTACTTTATATGCACTTCCGCAGTGTAAACCTCGCCTTGCAGGTGATGCTGTCCATCCCGCTAGCTTTTGTGGGTGCCATTGCCGGATTGTGGCTGACGGGCGGCGTTTTCTCAATTGCCAGTCTCGTCGGCTTTGTTTCTCTTACCGGTATTGCCGCGCGTAACGGCATCATGATGATTGCCCATTACCTGCATCTCATGGAGCATGAGGGCGAGGGCTTTACGAAAGATATGATTTATCGTGGCACAGCCGAGCGCATCATTCCCGTGCTCATGACCGCACTGACAGCCTCTCTCGGATTGGTACCCCTGCTGATGTCACCTGAGCTGCCTGGCCGTGAAATTCTATACCCGGTTGCTGTTGTCATCTTCAGTGGCTTGTTCAGCTCAACGCTGCTTGATCTGCTGCTGCGCCCGTTGGTCTTCTGGCAGTTCAGCCCCACCAATCTCAAATCAACCCCTGTCACCAAGGAGATATAAATGAAAAAGCTCGCATCATTGACGTTTGGTGTATTAATCACTATCGTGCCGCTCGCTACATTCGCCCATGGGAGTGAGCATGAGGCTGGCACCACACACCCCGAGTCGCAGGTGGCCGCACAGGTCAGTGACCCTTGGCAGAAAATCACGAGCTTGCGTACGCAGACTGAACAAGCAGTAAAAGAGGGCAATCTGGCAGGGCTGCATGATCTGACAGATCGTCTTTCAGCGGAATTGAATAACTTGAAGGGCAGCTTCGCAAGTCTTGATGAAGCCCGCCGCCTGCGCGCTGTTGCTGCGGTCGAACAAGCCATTAAGGCAACAGGTGAGCTTCATATCGCTGCCGATGGCAAGAATCCTGATGCCGTCACGACCGCCGCTACCCGGCAGGGCAATGCACTGAAGTTGATTGCGGTATATATACCGCAGTGACGTCCGCGTAAACAATTCAGAAACGATGTGATAGCGGCCTGCATGACCCAATGCAACATCACGGACCTGCGCCAGCGCGGTCTAATTACCTATAGCGGCAAGAGGCGAGTAGGTCATTACAGCTTGGCTCAGCCGCCCAGGCCGGGGCTCTGATGGAGGCACAGGCTCCCCTGATGCGGAGATAAAATTCCCTGATACCTGAAAATAATTCCCTGTTATTTTGGGGCCAGTTTTACCTGTGTGGGGCGAAATATATAGCTATTGCAGTGGGATAGACCAGTCTGACGGACTGTTGCGGGGATTGAAACCCGCAAGATTCCCTGTTATTTCCCTGTTTAACAGGGAACTGGCTGAAGAAAGGTTCTCAGGTGACTGTGAGCACAGCCAAACAAAAAGGGCCCGTCGCGGCCCTTTTTGTTTGGTTTGCGTACTCGCGCTGAAGAGCCGGGCGGTTCGACCAAACCGTCCAGTGGACGGTTTGGCGCGTAGCGCAGCGAAGTCCGAGCCTGCGAGGATAAAAACAGGCTGAAAGCCTGTTTTTACAATCCCAGTTCCCCAGTCAACGCACTGACGATGTACGTCTGTCTGCGAGTTTTCAGTTGCTGATGCGGGCAGGGCTAGATTAAAAGGTGTCTGATCTTTTATACCGTAGAAGCGGATATTTTCATGCGCGCCAGCCTTTATGACGGGTGCCAGCCAAGCGAGATTTAATATGAGCGAGACTCCCAAGTGCCCGTCCTGCAATTCCGAGTATGTCTATGAGGATGGCGCCATGTTCATTTGCCCGGAATGCGCGCATGAATGGCCTAAAAACGCCCCGGCAGCAGCTGAGGGCGAGGCCGAGCGGGTCTGGAAGGATGCCAACGGCAACATTCTGGCTGAGGGCGATATTGTGACGCTCATCAAGGACCTGAAGGTCAAAGGCTCATCCGCCGTGGTGAAGGTCGGCACCAAGGTCAAGATCAACCGGCTGGTTGATGGCGATCACGACATTGACTGCCGTATCGACGGTATCGGTGAAATGGGCCTCAAGACCATGTTCGTCAAAAAGGCCTGAGTGATCTGGCGGTCGAAATTCGACACGATTGTGATCTATAGCGATCATTAGAGGAATATTATGGCTGCATCAGCAACATTAATGGCTGGGCCGGTGGTGGGGATTGATTTTGGCACCTCCAACTCCACTGTGGGTATCGTTGCGCCTGACGGGGTGAGCATGGTGCCGCTGGAAGGCGTGCACAACTCCATTCCCACCTGCATTTTCTTCAATATGGAAGAGGGGGAGACCTCTGTTCACTTTGGGCGCGATGCCATGCAGATGTATCGTGACGGCTATCAGGGCCGTCTGCTGCGCTCGCTCAAGAGCATTCTGGGCACCGCGCTGGCGCAGGATTCAACCGCTATCGGCTTTAAGTCATACAAGCTGGCGGATGTGCTGGCGCTGTTCTTGCGCCATTTGCGCACGCAGGCCGAGGCTGTGGCAGGCCGCCCGATTGAGCGGGCGGTGATTGGCCGTCCGGTGTTTTTTGTCGATGATGATGCGGCGGCCGACCAGCAGGCGCAAAACCAGTTGCAGGATATTGCCAGCCGCGCCGGGTTTAAACAGATTGCCTTTCAGTATGAGCCGATTGCCGCAGCGCTGGCCTATGAATCAACCTTGCAGGACGATCAGACCGTACTGATTGCTGATATTGGCGGTGGTACGGCCGATTTTTCGGTGATCCATCTCTCGCCGCGCCGCAAGGGGCAGGCCGATCGTGCCGCTGATATTCTTGGCAATATCGGTGTGCATATCGGCGGGACAGATCTTGACCGTCTGCTGAGCTTTAAAGGTGTGATGCCTGCGCTGGGCTTGGGCTCACTCTACAAGCATAAGGCGCTGGAAATGCCAAGCTCGCCTTATCACATGCTTTCTACCTGGCATAAGATCAATATGCTCTACACGCCGCGCAGTCAGGCCGATATTCAGGAAATGGTGAGTGGCGCTGCCGATCCTGAGCTGGTGGGGCGCTTGCAGCATGTCATTACCAACCGTTTGGGTCATGCGCTGATTCATAAGGTGGAAGAGGCGAAAATTGCCCTTACGGACAGCCGCAAGAAAACCATCAGCTTTAACGAGATCATCAAAGGGCTGAAGCTTGAATTTACCCGCGCTGGCTTTAATGCTGCGATTGAAGCGCAGATTGCCGCCGTGCAAAAGACGGTCGCCACCTTGCTGGCGCAGCCGCGCGTGCAGGGGCAGGACATTCACACCATTTTCTTTACCGGTGGTTCGTCAGCCGTGCCAGCGGTGCGTGAAGCAATCTGCCAGCTCCTGCCGCACGCGCAGGTGGTTGATGGTGACCCCGTCGCTGCGGTTGGTTGCGGCTTGGCGGTAGATGCAGCCAGCCGTCTGGCCGCCTAATCCTTATTAGCTCAAGGCGGGTAGCAGTAGTGGCGTGACGTCAATCGCGTTAGAGCGGTGCGCGATGGTATTGCAGGTTACAATACGCCCCACGCCGGCGCGGTGCAGGTCATCATAGGCTGTACCAGCAAAAACCGCATGCACGCCAATACATACGGGTGGTTTCATGCCTGCATGGAGCAGGTGGGTGGCGGCAGCGATCATGGTGCGGGCAGTTGAAATGATGTCATCCACCAGAACCGGGGTGTGGTCACGATATTGCTCGATATGCGGCACCGAGACCTCAACATCCGTATCGCCCCGGCGGGTTTTGGTCAGCACGGTATAGGGAATGCCGGTGTGGCCAGCTACATCCGACACCCATTGATCGCTCTCGCCATCCGGGCCGATCAGCACCGGCTGGGCGACATTATCCTTGATCCAGTGGGCGATGATATAGGCCGCATGCAGCACGGTGGTGGGGATGGTGTAAATCTCGTCCATGCTTTTATGACGGTGCAGATGCGGGTCGATGGTGATGAGCTCATCAAACTGCCCCGAGAGGAATTTTGCAAAAATGGCCGAGGTCAACGCTTCACCGGGGTGAAAACGCACGTCCTGCCGCATATAGCCCAGATAGGGGGTGATTAATGTCACCTTGCGGGCGCCCATCTCCTTGGCAGTTTGGGCAAAGAACATCAGGCTGGTGGCTTTGTCGTCCGGGTGGTCGAGCGTGCAGAGCAGGGTGACGTCCTGATCGGTCACCACGCTGTCCAGCCGGATCAGGCTTTCGCCATCCGGGAAGTGATGCACATCCATGCGTCCGGCGCTAAAGCGCTCGGTGTTGAGCAGGTTGGTGCCCAGCTCTTCATTGCCGGGATAGATAAACAAGATCGACATCAGTCTTCTCCAATCCGCACAATTTCGCCCTGTTCTTCAATGTAGTTGAGGGCATAATCCAGCTGGCCGGGCGCTTGCGCATGCACGGTAAACAGCGGCTGGCCTACCTCAACGCGCGTGCCGCGCGGCACATGCAAATCAACCCCAGCGACTTTATCGGTTGGTGCGCCTGCCAGTTTGGCCACGCGGGAGATGCGGCGGTTATCAATATTGGTTACAATCCCGGCCTGTTTAGCCACAATCGGGTGACGGTGTGCCGCCAGGGGCACCTCGCGCATGCCGCCCTGTGCCGCGCAGATGGCCTGAAATTTGGCCCAGGCCTTGCCGCTGTCCAGCAGCTCACGCGCCCGCTGGCGGCCATGGCCGCTTTTGACCTGCGGGGAGAATTCAAGAATATGACCAGCCAGATCCAGCGCGCGTTCGCGCAGGTCCTGCGGGGCGTGGGGGTCGTTTTGCAGGACGCTGAGAATATCCCGCGCTTCCAGTGCCGGGCCAATACCGCGCCCCACCGGCTGGGTGCCATCGCTGATATGCACCCGTACACCAAGGCCCAGTGCGTTGCCGGTCTGCTCCAGATTGCGGCCCAACACTTGCGCCATCTCCATGCTGCGCACTTTGGCAGTAGGGCCAACCGGAATATCAATCAGCACATGGGAGGAACCCGCCGCAATCTTTTTAGACAGGACTGAGGCCACCAGCTGACCCTCGCTATCAAGGTCCAGCACGCGCTCAATACGGATGAGCATGTCATCTGCCGGGCTGAGCGAGACGGCGCCGCCCCAGACAATACAGCCATGCTCCTGCTCAACCACTTTGCGAATGGCGCCAATTTCAAGATCAACCGGGGCCAGCACTTCCATCGTGTCAGCTGTGCCTGCGGGTGAGGTAATGGCGCGCGACGAGGTTTTGGGAATGGTCAGGCCAAAAGCCGCCACAATCGCCACTACAATAGGAGTGGTGCGGTTGCCGGGCAGTCCGCCCACGCAATGCTTGTCCACAATCAGCTCGCCGGGCCAGCTCAGGCGCTCGCCCGCATCGACCATGGCGCGGGTGAGGTCGGTAATCTCGCCCGCATCCATCTTCTGGCCGGCGCAGGCGGTGACAAAGGCGGCAATCTCAATGTCAGAGTAACGGCTGGTGACAATGTCGGTGACAATCGCGTTGATCTCGCTGGTGCCTAAGCGGTTGCCGTAAATCTTGGAGCGCACATGGCTGAGCGAGGTAATGGGCGCCGGATGGCTCACGGTAATCAGCTCGCCCTCGGTGGCGGCCAGCGCCTTCCAGGCATATTCAGACAGGCCCGCTTCACCAGGGCTGAGCAGGGGGGATTTGACCTTGTTGAGCGTAGCAATCAGCACACGATCACCGCAGGCAATGCGGATACGGCCGAGCGATTCAAACCCTTCGGCGCGGCAGACATGGCAGTCCTCGCGCATGTAAATGATCGGCTCTTTATAGGTATCAATACCCAAGCGGCGCAGCTTGAGGGTATGTTTGCCGGGATTCATGCCTTACATCTCCTCGGTCTGCTGATAATGCGGCACAACCGCGTTCCAGCCAAACCGCTCGTCAATTTTCTGGCGCATGCTTTGCGCCGCTTCCGTCTCGCCGTGGGTGACAAACACCTTGCGCGGGCGGCTGCTGATATGGCTCATCCAGTCGAGCATTTCCTCATAATCGGCATGGGCGGAGAGATTGTCCATGCGCTCAATCCGCGCCCGCACCGGCCAGAGCTGACCGTGAATCTTGATCTCGCTTTCGCCGCGCGCCAAACGGTCGCCGCGTGTACCAGCGGCCTGAAAACCGGCCAGCAAAACTGTGCTGCGCGGATCGCCGACAAAGCGGGTGAGGTGGTGCAGCACGCGCCCGCCGGTGGCCATGCCGCTGGCCGAGATGATGATTTTGGGCAGGCTGATATCACTATTATCAATCGCTTTGGATTCTTCCACCGTGCGGGTGAAGGTGGCGGTGTTGCAGACCTCTTTGCATAAATGCGGCGGCAGGCGGTGGTCGTTGGTGTGTTTGCTCATCAGGGTGGACACATCAATTGCCATCGGGCTATCGAGATAAACTGGTAGGGTGGTGGGAATGCGGTTCTCGCTCTTGAGTTTATGAATGTAATACAAAAGCGTCTGGCAGCGGCCCACGGCAAAAGCCGGGATGACCAAAGTGCCGCCGCGCGCCAGCGTTTCCAGAATGATGCGCTGCAGGTCAGCCGCCGGGTCGCTCACATCATGGCGGCGGTTGCCATAGGTGGATTCCACCACCAGATAATCGGCATCCTGAATCTGGGCCGGGGTTTTCATGACTGGATCATTGGTGCGGCCAATATCGCCGGAAAACAGGATGGAGGTGCCGCTGCCATCCTGCACGCGAATGGAGGCCGCCCCTAAAATATGCCCGGCGCGATGCAGGGTATAATGCGTTTCATCATCCAGCGCATGTGGCTGACCAAAGCTGACGGGCTTAAAATGGTTCAGGCAGTCTAGTGCGTCCTGCTTGGTATAAAGCGCCAGCGCTGGCTTGTGCTTTGAATAACCATGGCGGTTGGCAAAGTCGGCATCTTCTTCCTGAATGTGGCCACTATCCGGCAGCAGGATCTTGCACAGATCGTAAGTGGCTTCAGAGCAATAGATGGGGCCTTTAAAACCATCCTTCACCAGCTTGGGAATATAGCCACTGTGATCGAGATGGGCGTGGGTGAGCACAATCGCATCCACCTGCGCGGGGTTGATGGGCAGAGGATCCCAGTTGCGCAGGCGCAGC
>Ga0255220_1000308_pt1 | contig 20634 bp, 26 predicted proteins | sample Miss_Colum_RepB__FD_188423 | JGI IMG/M metagenome (GOLD analysis project Ga0255220, IMG submission 188423) | Freshwater microbial communities from Mississippi River, Louisiana, United States - Miss_Colum_RepB_8d | ecosystem: Environmental > Aquatic > Freshwater > River | place: USA: Louisiana...
TGAAGTTAATCTTGAGCTCGCCTGTAGACTCATGGAGAAGCGGCATTGAGCTCAACCCAAAGGTCTAGGGTTAGGCAAACAACGTTTCTTACCGACAAGAAAATCGTGAAACCTAAATCGCTTGTCCCTTTTTTCTTCATGATACTTTTCTGGGTCGGCTGTGCTACTAAGCCACCGGCACCGGAGACTCAGTCACCTCGACAAAAACCTGACAAGCCCGCTGCAGTTCCCCCCACGGTCAAACTTGATAAAAAGTACTTCGTTGTTCATTACGACCCTCAACATCAACAGGCTCGGTTTGTGGAGTATCGTTTGAAGTCGGAAGATTTGAAAAGAAGCTACGTTAAGCGCGAAGATCGATTCCATGCAGATACTGAACTTTCGAAAATGAAAATTCCTGCGGTAGGCCCCAAAGACTATGAACACACTGGGTTTGATCGCGGTCACTTAGCTCCATCTGGTGACTTTGAATGGTCTGCCGAGGCCAACGATTCGACTTTCACAATGGCGAATATGAGCCCTCAGAAGCCTCAGCTCAATCGATCCGCATGGAGAGGACTAGAGGAGGCCGTGCGGAATTGGGCTTGTACTGAAAGCGAGCTATTGATTGTTACGGGCCCATTGTTCGAAGGTCAGACTCAAAAGCTCGCCGCAGGGGTAACAATCCCCAAAAGATTCTTTAAGGTGGTTCTGGATCTGACTCCGCCAAAGAAAGCTATCGGCTTCATCCTTGAGCAAGAAGACTCCAGGATTCAAACCTACAAGCAGCGGGTAAAAACAGTTCGAGAAATTGAAACAATATCGGGAATCAACTTCTTTGAGGAGCTTCCGAAACAAGAGCAGGACATAGTTGAGACCAAATCAGATCTCAGCAAATGGACAGGGTCCAAGTGTAAGGGATCCGCCAAATCCTCAAAGTGAATAAATTGATTTACAGGTCTCAAATGCAGCAAGAGAAGCGAATCACGCTGCTTCGACATTACCTAGAGGTATTAGCTCCAACGCTCCATTGGTAAAACTAAGTTCAAACTTCCACCGTTGTTCTGGTGATACAACCCAGAACTCTTTTGGCTTGAGCTTCAAAAGGCTTTTCATCTTCCGTATTGGGTCGTTGCCACGATCAAGTTCTGGGAGATTCAGAGGGTCAACAGCAGCAAGCCCTTTTACTAACTTTGCAGCCTCGGCTTCGGACCTTTTGACTTCAACGGCGATGACTGGGGAGCCCTGTTCAAAGATAACCAGGTCCAAATACTCATGCTCGAGTTTTATATTCTCTGGATGCCATTGACCCGATCCCACAAGTTCACTGTAGATTGCGATGTGTGTGATGTACTCCTTGTTCACGGTCATTAAGGACCAACGGCGACCATCTGGCAAAAGCAAGAAGCCAGACTCTTCGCGAAGAAGACCTTTTTCAAATGCGATTTTCAATTGATCAAGTTCCCATGGGGTGACCGATGCCAGAAACCGGTCGATGTGATTTGTTGCTAGATTGATTAAAAGATCTCGAGCCCATGTTTTCATGATCCTCTTATCGGTCATTTTTGGTGTTGGTTTACCCTAACCACACCCCATCACCCTGATAAACATCCTTATCCAAAAAACGACTCGTAATAGACGAGTTTTGAGGTCGAGCGAGGTGGCTTAAAATAACGTAAGTATATGTATTTACTCAATTTTGATAATGTAAGCTGATTTACCTGATAGATGAGTGAGAGATGGGTTTTCTACCCCCGGAAGCTCGCACTAAAGGATAGGGCAACACACCTTGAACCAAATGTCAGGTCCACCTAACATTGAGTAAGAGGGGGACACATGAGAGAGCCAAAATACTTCAACAGACTTGCTCAGATAAGAGATGTCATAAACATCAAACGGTACAACTTGGAGTTGCCGCCCATAACCCAAGCTAAACTTGCCGAGTGCTGTGGGGTGTCTCGCCAAACAATCATTGCAATCGAACAACATGAACAGATGCCGTCCTACCCCCTCGCGATAACCATCTGTGCGATCCTAAGAAAACTGATGGTTAAGTTGGACCCAAAGGCGAGCGTATCCTTGCTTGATTTGTTCCCGGTCCCACATCTCAATAAGGACCCTAATAAAAGCGCAAAAACAGGGACTCCTGCGACGTTAGACCCTGCCATGGCTAAAATGGTCGAAGAGTTTGGACTAAAAGATTCAGCTCGATAGAGTTATCAAAACAGTAGTTCTGGTAACTAGGTTCATAACTGGTTGGTTTCTGTGACGGTTTTCTGAGTGTTCAAATTGGTTCGATCTACCCTCGTGAAAAACTAGGTATCAGTTGGGAAGATTTTCTTGTGAACCGATAACTGCGGTCACAAGGAGAACCAAAATGAACCAAAAACCCCGCAACTACGCCCTGACCGAGAACCGGATACTTAGTGAGTCCGAACTGAAGCTCATGCTCAAAACAATCAAGCCAAACATGGAGCAAAGCCTTAGACAGGGCCGACACATCCACTTCATCAATGATTACTTTCTGATTCTAATCGGGTCGCTGACAGGCCTTAGAGTTTCAGAAGCGGCAGGCCTCAAGATCGGTGACATCTCCGAGAACTCAATTAAGGTCATCGGTAAGGGCCGCAAGCTGCGCGTGGTTCCTCTGGGTAAGCGTGGCCGATCCGCAATCGAGGAGCTGATCAATCTTAAAGATGGAGTGATGGATCAGTCCGTTACGCCAGACTCATTCCTCTTCTTGAATCGCAACGGCAAACCCTTCACTCGACACGCAATTGCACGTCGCTTTGATTACTGGCGCAAACGTTGCGGCATCCAGAGATCAATCAACTACCACTCTCTGCGCCACCACTTTGCGACCTACCTCTTGAACAACGGCTTTCATCTTCACGAGGCCCAAAAGATCTTGGGCCATTCAAGTCCAAGCGTAACAGCAATGTACCTACACTTTACCGATCAAACTCAAGACAGAGTCGATGCGGTCCTCTGAGACATGGGGGTGTCGGAATTTCAAAAGACCTCCGAACCGCGAAGACCACTTTAGGTGCTCACTAAAAATTGTAGGGTGTCCGAAACTAAACGAGGGTCACAGACGTGTCTTAGCTCTGTAAACTTCCTTTGACCTTATTTTCTTCGTCCAACTGCCATCAGAGAATTTTTTATCGACTAGAAAGCCAAGGGCTTCAAGGTCAGCTACTAAGCCGTTTATGAGTTGTGTCGCAAGGCCTTTATTGCCAAGCATACTTGCTAAGGACATATAAATTGATCTGAACTTAGCTTCATCTTTCGCATAGACATTTCGTAAAGATTTAATGGATGTGTGATACCTTCCGAACGCCCTATCTGCCTTAATCAACTGAAGCCTGATTGTTTGTGGAAGCTCCGTATCTCCCACATGGTTCAAAAGATTTTGAAGGTCTATCGCAATTTTATCAGTTAGCTTGTTTGTCTTGTCTGGACTGCTATTTGAACGAGAACCAAAGGCTTTTGCCTTTTCTTTTCTTCGAATCAGCACGACCAGCTCTAGGACTTTTGCAATCAATTCATCAGGATCATAAGACAAAGACTCCTTGCTTCTCAGGAACCCCCAAAGAGGAAGAATGCTTCTAGCGAGATCATCAAGCTCAAAAGATTCACTGTCATGACGACCTAGCTGGCGAAATTGTTCTTTGGAGGAGGAATTACGTGGAGACAGAGTTACTTCATTTGCCGAAAGATAATCCTGTTCGATCAACTTCATTAACTGGGGCTCAAATGTCTCTTTGAGATCCCTAATGTCAGGAGTAGCAAGGGGTGGCCGAAAACTTAAAGTCTTCCCCAATTTCGGCAATCCAATTGTGTTTCTCTTCTTGCTATCCATAGCCCGCAATTAACAACAAAAAGCCATTTCTGGCAAGAAGGAGCGCACATTGAATAAACAGAATGAACCTAAATTGATGAATATCGAAGAGGCGGCAAGTTATCTCGGAATCAAGTTGTCGAGATTGTACACAGCAACTCGGCGAAGGGAACTTCCGTTCATGAAGGTTGGGCGCTTAGTTCGCTTCGACAAAAATCAACTCGATGAGTGGATCAAAGACCAACACACAGAGGTTAAAGATGAAGAGTAATCCTAAAATCTCAGAAGAGGTAAAGTTCGGAAGCCATGACAACTCTGCTTCAGAACTAACTGACGTAGAGTTTGTGGGGGCAATCCCCAATCTTCAAAACGTCAACAGCTACATAAATGACTACAGGCAAGTCGGAAGAAAGTACCGGGGCATGAATCAAAGAAAAAAAGCTAGCGATAGCGACATTGATGATTTTATCAGTGCAACAAAAGTTGCGATGGATCACGAAATGGCGCCGTTGGAATACATTGATGCAAATGCCCGTTGGCATGATCAGATTACGCCAGGCAAATTTGTGCCGCCTCATCAGCTCCACTCCGAACACTCCATTCAGGTAGCCGTCAATACTGGCAGACGACCCGTACCACCCAGGTTAACGGCAGAAAGACAACTCCGCGTCAGTCGAACCATCAGCCCGATGAACGATGAAACTTATCGAAAATCTCTTCACCAACTAAAAGCAGGAGATTCGCCGGACACATTCGAGTTCGACATCGAATATGTCTTTCAGAAGCAACTTGCTTTTGCCGGCAAGGCAGATCACTGGGTGCAAAAGCTGTATGAGGATTTTGAAAACAGAGAAGCCATGAATGGTGAGATATGAAAGAGAAAAACACATCACGCCCAGAAAAAATTGAGCGAGAGCATCATGAGATTGAAGATCCGGTACCGAAGCTACTTTATATTCTAATAAATCATAGAGTCGGGGGATTGCGATCGCCTGCTCATCGGGCATACGGAGCAATTCTTGAGTCATGGGACCTCAGGCTCATAAATAGGTCAGCGCGATTTTGCTCTGTCGGCTGGGATGTCCTGAGCCTCAGAGCAAACATGGATCGAAAAGCTGTAAAAAGATGGGTCCGCAAGATGGCAAAAGTCGGCTTGATCGAACTCCAATACATCATCTTCAGAAAGCCGAACAGAGGTGAGGGCTACGAAAACATTCCACTTATCTTCTCTGAATACGCCGATGCAGAAAAAATGCTCGCTAATCTAAGATTGGAGGGCCGCGACGGCAGTCGGAATGTGGGTCCATATATCACCCCCCCAGCAAAACTCCCCACACCGGAGGCCTTTGGCCTATACCTAGCTAACAACAAAGACAGGTATTACTTGCGACGCAGGCCCGACGAATACACCCCCCACATGGGGGCAAGAATGGCCAACAAGGGGGATTCAAATGGAACCCCATCGGGGGCAGATCTTTCAGAGCATGGGGATTCCAACGGATCACTAAATGAAAGGATTTTAACTGAGCAAAATCTCAATGACTCGAAACCAAAAGAGAAACCATTCAATGAATCCGAAGAAATGAGCTTTATTACTAACAAAGGTGAGTTAGTGAGGCCATCACTTCACCTCCTTGGGACATTCAATTCCTTACCGACAGATCTTTATCAAACGGTAGTCGCATTTTGTGAGGAACATGTTGATAGGTTCGGTATTCTGCCAATACCCGATGAGCTCCAGCCGGCAATGAACCCAGATGTTCAAATCAGAGTCCGCAGCAACATGAAAACTTTACTTGAAGCCGGAGGCGATCAAAGCGAATGGATGCGCGTGGAGTTTGATCGCCTGCTTCGGTATCAAAAAAAGAGCGGCGCTGATTTTCACGCACCCCGAATTGAGTTTCTTGGCAATTCCGCTTCACTAAAAACCTACATGTCCTTCCTAAAGAATCGAATAGCAAAGAACAGAACCCCACTACTTGTAAGAGAGCTAGATAGCAAACACATCGGAGATCTTCTCAAGGTTCGGCCCATGGCTGACAAGGTGTTTATTCGATGCTTAGCGGTTATCAAGACCTACTCTTCATCTGGCACCCATCAAGAGTACAAGAGAATTTTGAGTTCATTTGGCTTTGAAAGTATTGATAGACTTTTTTTGCGAAGACAGGTCTTTGCGTATGCCCTTCTGAAGTACCAAATTCACTTCAACTTTATTCCCGATTGGATTTACCAAGCCACATTGATGTTCTCTGAGGATATGTTTGATGAGCCCCTTGAGGAAGCTCTGTTGCCGAAAAACCTGTCCAGTGCTGGAGAGTTTGTAAAATGCAACTATCGAGAGCAATAACTCCTGTTTCATATTGGGCTAACAAAATGCCCATTTTGTTTCGACTAACCTTGAACGTCGGTGTTGGACTGACATTCTCAATCGCGAGCATTTCTTGTCCCTACCGATTACAAAATGTAAAATCTCACTCCTCTCGCACGGTTAACCAACCGTCGTGCCATAGTGAGCACCACAATGATAAGATCACCCGGATCTCAACATCGGTTCGGCATTGTAAAGGCTGCGGTCATCTCAAAGACCAATCTGCCTTTGCAAGTAAGGGAAGAGATCGGCCAAGTGCACTGTGCAAGGGCTGCGACAACCAACGACGGCGATCTTCGTACGCACCAAAGGTCACGGCACCCGATTGGGATCACATCACGATCACTCTCGAACCGGCACCGGGTCCTGAGCTAGATACAGCAAAGTTAGTGATGGAGTTGCTCGAAGAGTTTCACCTTCAAGGTCGAACTCAACAGCAAGAAAAGTCGATCGTAGATTCAATCATCGTAGGAGGCACTTCTCTTGATGATCTTTTAGGGAGTTAGGTATGAGAAAAATTGGAGCCATTGTCAGAGTCTCTACAGACGAACAAGCACTTCGCGAAGAGGGTTCAATCAAGAACCAACTCATTGCTTGCAGGAGATATGTTGACGAACAAAATGCACTACACGGTGGTCGCTGGGGAGTTATTGTTGACGAGTACGTTGATGACGGCTTCTCTGGCAAATCACTAGATCGCCCTGCCATGAAGCGAGCACTTGCCGATCTCAATTCCGGCAAGATTGATACGCTTGTTTTCACAGCTCTTGATCGTGTCCTAAGAAATAAAACTGGTTGGTACCGACTCTTGGAGTATTACAAGGATCGAGGAGTTCAGTTCATATCCACTCGCCAGAAGATTGACCTCTCAAGTGCAATCGGCAGAGCAATGTTCGGCCTTGTCCTTGAGTTCGGTCAGTTTGAAAGAGAACAAACCGTCGAGCGGGTTGTCCACAGCATCCGAGAAAGAAAAAGACGCGGCCTTTACAATGGCGGACCTATTCCATTTGGTCTTGAGGCTACTGAGAAAAAGGGACACCTGCTGGTGAATCCGACCAAGCAAGCAATCGCAAACTCAATCATAGACGTACTTCTTAATGAAAGCGGCTGCCTAAAGAGCACTTGCAAAATCATAAACGGACGCGGTTGGTTCAGAGACTGTGGGCCTTGGAATTTTCAAGCTCTTGCTCACTGGATTCGTAACCCTCATGTCGCCGGTCAGGTAGAGATAAATGCAAAGAATAAAAACAAAGATCTGTCACAACTTGCTGAGACTGAAAAATACCAGCTACTTGATGCCATGTGGGAACCCGTCATTGAACGAGAAAAGCTGGAAGCTGCTCGCAAACTACTTGATGAAAACTATCGCAAGCTGAAAGTCTCAACTTGGCAAGACCACGAGTACCTCCTGACGAACTTGATCGTATGCCACCAAGGCAATCCGCTTACTGGCGGCAGTGGCCGAGGTCGCTCCGGTCAGAAGTACGCGTATTACAAACACCCACACAGGATCAAATGCTCTTGCGGTATTGGTAGAGTTCCCGCAGCAAAGATCGAGCAACACATATTCCGAGAACTTAAAAGACTGTTGAAGGCACCGAAGCTCGTCGCGCAACTTTGTGATGAGGCCAACAAAAAAGCTCTGAGCACTCAGCCAAACTATGACGAAATGATTCGGTCAGAAAAAAAACGTATCGATAGCGTCACGAACCAACTCGATAAAATCACCGATGAGATCCTCACCGCTAACTCACCCCAAGAAAAACAGATGTGGCGGGATAAAGCCTTCAGACTTCAGAGCGATCGCAGCAACATCGAAAAGCAAATCATCCACTTTGAGAACCTCAAAAGAAACAAACCAGAGCCAGTCTCACATTCTGCGATCTTGAATGCCCTGAGCAAACTTTCTGATGGCTTCAAAGGAATGCCCGTAGCAGCTCGCTTACGACTTATCAAAGGGGTCATAGCAGGCATTCGAATCAACAAAGATTACACGCTTACAATGCAGGTTAAGAATCCGGATTTGTTAGATTTTAAGGGTTCAGAGGAATCGGTAATCACGGGGGCGATTGGTTCGCCCACTTACAAAAATGGCTCAGGAGGAGGGACTCGAACCCCCGACCAAGCGGTTAACAGCCGCTTGCTCTACCGACTGAGCTACTCCTGAACTCTCGGAATTTAATTTGAAGTGAAATCCTAAATTAGCGAAATCAGACGCTTTCGTCAAGAAGCATACTTATGGTTTTTTTAAATTAAACGCTTAATTTTGTTGCAGCACGAATATTAAAAATTACGGATTCTCTACTTTATCGAATTGGTCTAGGTACGGAGAAAAGACATCGGTTTTAAACTCACACTTAATAAAATCAGTAAAAAAGACCTCGTTATTTAAATTTGAACCCGACTTAAAACTTGTGTTCACTGGTATAAACAACAACTTTTCATAAGCATTTAGTAGTGGAGTATCAATTTTAAATCGATTTGGTTTATCATCTTTTGAAAACATATTGTAGCCTGCGTGCTCGATGGTTAATTTCAGGACCGGGGTGTATTCTATTAAAAACATCTGACCGATAAAATCACGAGCTATGACTTGATCAACAATATGTACAGAGTTGATCGTGATTTTTGTCATCGAAAAATGTAGACCATCGCCAATATTAGCTGACAATGTCAGGGTTGCTGAACTCGCCAGCGTGCTTTGGATATTGATAAAATTAGTGTCATTTGCCGACAGATTTGTATCGACGGATTGGCTTGGCTGACTCCAAAGCGAACAAACAAGGTCTGCGCGAATGTATTTCTCTCTTAAAACAAACTCAAGCGGTTGATTTTTAAGATCCTTTGCGACAAATTTTTGCTCGTTTAAATCTTTATCTTTATCCTTTACTTGATCTTTTTTTATCGGACTACATGCAGAAAAAAGCACAAAAGCTAAGCTAAGATACATATTTAATTGAGGTTTTATGTTTTTCATAGTGGAACTCCGTGTGCGCATTACAAGCCAGAGCTTAATAGATGAAAAATGGTGCACTCGAGAGGATTCGAACCTCTGACCACTTGATTCGTAGTCAAGTACTCTATCCAGCTGAGCTACGAGTGCACGTGATAAAAGCTGAGTTCGTTAACCTACAAAAAATATTGGCCAAAATCAAGTTTAACTATCAGACATCGCTTGATTCTGTAAAAACGCTATGGCAATTTAGATAACACCTACAAATAGTGGGTAGTTTTTCAGCCAATATATTTAATATATACCATTTTTAGACGCGGAGAAGTGGGTGAGTGGCTGAAACCAAGTCTTTGCTAAAGACTCGAACTTGCAAAACAGGTTCCGTGGGTTCAAATCCCACCTTCTCCGCCAATTCAAATCTCGACTCATTTCACTCAATATGTAAAACGGTTTTTTCAAAATATATTCAACAGTTACGCCATTTAAACGCTGGTTGGAAAGTATGACTTCCAGTAGCTTTACCTTTTCTGCATCACTTCTATTTTCCCACAGTCTTTTCGCATCTTTAGCCAGTTGGAGAGTAGATTCAACGGTTTCAAGTTTTACATTACCAATGTTTCTTTCAAGGTTTGCAACTTGAGTTAAACAAATTTCTTTTTCAGACTTTGTGTTTTTTGAAAAGTTTAAGTAATCATTTTGATCAATAACCCCAGCACTGTAATCATCATACAGCTTCATTAGTTTTTTTTCATATAATGGCAAAGAAAGTTTTAACGATTCCATTTCTTTTTTCATCTTTTCAATTCGCTGTAATTGGTTATTGTTGATTTGATCTAGTATCTGCTTTGCAAACGCCTCAGGTATTGAAATAAGGTCAATGACGCTGCCAAATTGGCTCAAAATCTCAGCCTCCTCTACTCGCAGACCTTTTGTGTCTTGATGTGCCTTTTTGCCATTGGTGCAACGGTAGTGCTTATACAGTTTTTCATTTCCCGTAGATTTTATTAATTTTTTTCTGGGATCGTAGATTATGTGACAACCACAGCCATCTTTTGAGCATTTTAGCCAGCCGTTACGAAATACGCCCACACCCTTTTTGCCGTAAGGATTTCTTTGACCGAATGAATCTTGCACTTTTTGGAATGTAGTGTTGTCGATAAAGCATTGATGCTTTCCCACATATTCTTTGCCAGACCAGATAAAACGCCCATTATAAAATATGTTTTTTAATCTCTTTTCAATAGCTGCAACATGATATTTTTTAATTCTGTCTGGCGAGAGATATCCTTCGGCAATTATTACTCTCCTAATCTGTTCAAGTGAAGGTGTAGGATTTTGTGAACGCAATTCAAACTCGCGTTTAACTTGTTCGACATTTTTAAGATTAGGGTCGACAATAAGGATTGTGCCTTTTTGCTTCTCAAAGCCGTGAGCATTTTTTAACTTCTGATGAATGTAACCAAGCGGAGGAACACATATAGGACTCCAGCCTGATTCAGCTTTTACTCTTGAGCCATTCTTTACTTTAGTACTTAAATCTCGAGAATAATGTGTACTCATAACACCCATAAAATCTCGATTTAAAAAATCTGAGTCAGGAGTTTTAATATCAAAAACTTTTTTATCTAACGCGTAATGCAGTATCATTTCACCGCTTCTAACGAGTCTTTCGTTTTCCTCGTAATCAGTTAGATTTCGGCTTTCACGATCATTTGTATAAAAGATCAAGTTTTTAATTTTCTTATTAAGAAAATTTCTCATAAAAGCCTTATATTGTTTTCGATCTTTTTTACCACTTGCAGATTCTACAATTTCTTCAATATGGACCAAATCAAGTTTAGCCTGTTCAGCATAACTTTTTATATGCTGCCTTTGATTTTCAAATGAATTATTATCTTTTTGAGCTAAGCTGCTAATTCTAATTAAAGCCCATGCCTTATTGCTTTTGTCGTTTTTCATCTTCACTCCATTGTTTAAGTAATACTATAAATTCCAAGACTTGCCCGATTTCTTCAACCGTAAATATTTCATGAAAATTTACTGCGCGAATAGTAGAAGAATTAGTGCAATTCGTGAGATCAGATTGAGTCTCCATTTTGCATCTGACTTTCTGTTCCGTTCCAGTTTGAATCGTTTGGTTCAAATTTACTTTCCGCAATGCCAATCGTTTGATTATACATTTCGTAAATTTGTTTATTACTTGGAAAACCACACCTCATTGGTCTTGACCCAGTAATAAGTCGAATGCCTTTAATTCTGTCGGGGTGAAAATATGTTGGATAAAAATTTTGATCAAAAAAATATCCCAACAATCCATCAATATTGTAAATATCGTTTGAAACGATTTCATATTGATTCGCCCAAATTTTCGAGCAGATCTTTTCAATTTTGGTCATCGTATTAGCGCCACATATAATGTGCATGTGTGGACAGTTCTTTTTGCCAATAGCAACGACTCGAATAAATGGTCGAGCTTTAATGCCAGACATTTTTTTTGATAAGATAGATGTTTTGCTAATTAGCTTTATAAAATTATCAATATTACTAATTTCGTTTTTAAAGCTGATAAACTCAGACCAATAAAATGAGATGATCATGTGCTTGTCTAAATTATTAGACTTTGCGAGCTTCTTACCACTATAGATGAACCAATCTCTTTTGATTGAACAGCAAGTTTCACATTCAATGCGCTTGCAGAAAAATTTCGGTGGAAGACATCGAATCACTTTCTTTCTGGAATTAGTCGTACTGCTATTGATTAAATAAGGGGTGATCATTCTTCACCCCAGTTTGATTCGTAAACTTCGTCTAATAATTCTTTAGTTCTAATGGGTAGGCCTCTGTCGCCAAATACTCTGAATATATTGCTTCTTATTGGGGTTTTTTCGGGATGCTCCGAGAGAAGAATCTCAATACAATCAAGCAAATTTGATCTTGCTTCCTTGTATAAAATATTAAGTCTGAACTCGATTTGTTGTTTTTGTTTAAGTGTCATTTGTCCTCCGTTATTAAAGAGGCAAGCTGATTTTTACCAATACCAGCCAGCCATAATTCTAAACTAAGGAAAATAACTGAATAGCGCTAATTACTAATTTGTACAAAAAAGTAGTTTAATAACTTGGCAAACCTTTACATCGCATTTTTCGTAATTGAGCTACGATCGCATTTTTACCAGAGTATTGGTTTTTATATTGGTGAAACAAGCAATCAACAATAGATTTTTTTCTCGAAGGTTCGTCATGCCAAATGAGTTTGAAATGGGAAATGCTATTGAGAGCGTATGAATATTTTTTTATACCTTTTGAATCTAACTCAACAGTTTTTTCGTTTAAAATCAGGAAAATTTTTTTTAAATTTTCATGTTTGAGTTTATTTAATTTGCTTAGAGAAAGGTTGAAAACATTTAAGGCTGCTTTCATTCTTATTTTATCTGTACCTTTTTCCATTAATATTTCTTTTGCTTTGTTATATTCGTTCTTTCGCATCAAGTGCTCATTAAAAAAAATTGGATAACTTTGAACTGCATTGAGATATGCAATAAACAGGTCCTTCTCTTCTTTTGTAAATGATCGCGCTCTTTTAATTTTTTTCCGAATCATTTCAGAGATTAAAAGACTTTCTTTACCTGAAAATGTATGTGAATTAACAGACTTTAATAAATCTATGTAGTTTGTTTTTTTATCCATCCACCCAGCCAATATAAAAATACTTTACTTTACCAGCTTCAATCCAGCTTTTAGCGCCATCAAGAAGACATCGTTTTTGTTAATGAAAGGATCGTCTTCCTTCCGCTTTTTATTTAGATAGGATTGAGCTTTTTCAATTTGATCTGAAATTTGCTCCTTATCTTCTTTTGAAACTCTAAAGGCAATTTGTGGATATTCAGATGGTACGCGCTTGTTTTGAACTTTTTTTCTTCCCATACAGAACAAGGTAATTCTTGCAATTATTATTGTCATACAATAAAAATGCTTGACAATTATATTGCTGCGCGTTAAGACTAAGGTATGAGAGCAGCTATTTATGCAAGGGTGTCAACAAATCATCATAATCAAAACCCAGATATTCAGGTTAATGAATTAAAGCGATTTTGTGAATCTAGAGGTTGGCTGATTCGTTATGAACTCGTCGATCATGGCTTTAGTGGCTCTACAGATAATCGTCCCGCACTGAAAGAACTTCTAAAAATAGTTCGTGAAAAAGAGGTAGATGCCGTTATTGTCGTTAAATTAGATCGATTATTTAGAAGCTTAAAACACCTTGTTTCGATACTAGAGGAATTTGAAAAACTAGATATTAAGTTTGTAGCTATAAAAGATAATGTTGATTACTCAACGCCTAGCGGTCGACTTTTTATCCAAATTTTAGGAAGCCTTGGTGAGTTTGAACGTTCTTTATTGAGAGAGAGAACTATGATGGGTTTAGAGCATGCTCGGCGCATTGGTAAAAAATTCGGTCGTCCACGCAAACATGATCATGAGAAAATTGTTGAACTATTTAATTTAGGAAAAACTTACAGGCAAATTCAAAATGAACTAAATGTGCCAATGGGATGCATTTCTCGTGCAATCAAAATTGCTCGCAAAACGCAGCAAATAAAATGATTTATGCAGATGCTCTAATTACGGTCGTATTTGGAACATGATTTAGTACGAAATATCGCACATGTGCGGAAAGCCGCAAATTTTGAACACGATAAATAAAGAGGCCGAAATATATATGAAAGTAAAATTTTATATGAGCAAAAAATCACCTCGAATTACACCTTTCGCAAAAAACTTGAAAGCTCTTGCAAAAGAGAAATCTTTGACTATTCGACAACTTGCGACCTTCGCTGGAGTAAGCCCTTCAACTATTAATGATTGGCAGTCTGGTTCAGCACCGGAAAACTATTTGGCTGTAAAAAAACTAGCTGAAGAGCTTAAAGTTAGTTTTTCTTTTTTACTGACTGGCGAAGACGATGCGCAACCACAAAATGTTGAACCCACAATTACACAAGTTTTTGATGATGGCGGCTCACTATTTGATGGATATGCCAAAATTACAATACAACGATTAATTCCAAGAAAGAGAAAATCAAATGAATAAAAATCCAGTCATATATCATCATCAAGTTAGAATTGCCAACTTAGCGGTTTCGCCGAGTTCTTTTAGAAATCAAGGCAAGAAAAACACGATTCAAGAAACTAGAAATTTACTTTATAAAATAGACCTTAATGAGTTTAAAAAAAGTTTAGAAGAAAACAATTTCGCAACTTACCTAGATGAAACGACAAATTTAATATTAAGCAAGCTGGATTCAAATTTAGACGTCAAATGGGGAACAATCAGAAAAGGCCTCAATATATTTTTTAGAGACATTATGTACAATCATTATTTAGTGACGACATTAAATATTTCATTTAGCTATCTATCTCAGCTTGAGCTACCTCTTGATTCATATACTGGTCATGGCGTAGTTGATGATATTGCAAAACTGCAAGGTACTAAGTTGAAATGGACTACAATCAAAGAACTTACGCCCGAGAAATCAAAGCAAATTCAGGAATATGCAGAGACGGTATCAAAAAACATACATCATTTAGATGCGAAAGTTGATTTAGACTTAGTTTATTGGCGAAGATCTAAGTCTGAAGTTTAGGCTAAACGGCCTTTGAGTTTTGCAGTTTATTCTTTTTGCGTAATAAGGCCATTTCTAATACTGAAATTTCATCTGCTTCTGTCATTACAGAATTAGACTCTTCTTCTGAGTCAAATGTAATATTTGTTGCATCTAACTGTTCCATTGGCTGTGAAGAAACCTGTGGATAAACATAGTTCAATAATTTGAGTAGCACATCAGCTTGTTTTTCAACCGGAAGTGAGGGCAACAATTCATTGAGTTTTTTAGGTATGTTTAATTGTAACTGATCAAGTGCATCTTTAAGAAAAAGTGTCGATTTATTAATCGAGCCTTTTGTTCTTCCACCTGTTTTTGGCAAACCTTTTGGTCTTGGCATGCATTAATTATATCTAAATGTTTCTAAAAATGAAAGGACACTTTAAAATTTATTTATAATGAGAGAAGGCCTCTTCATAAAGTAAATCGGTATGTTTAATCTTGTCAGTATTTCTAAAAAAGTGAGGAGGGAGAAAGCTTTTCCATTCGAACTTTTCTGGGCTTAATAGGAAAGGCAATATATAATACTCATCAGTTAAAAAAGTATTTTCTTTGAGTGGTATTTTGCCACGCCGACAAACATTTTTCATATCACTACTTTCGAGAATTGAGGGATCTCCCTCTTTCTTATAGATAGTATTTAATATTTTTCTTGCATTTGGTGTTATGATCGCGCCTAGCCAATCTTGCATTTTTTCGTATTTAGCAGCATCGACTAAAGCTGTGCCTAACAATATAGAGCAGCTCCCAAACTCATTTTTACTATTTCCAGATTCAAAATACAAATAACCTGAACCAATAGCACCTCGAAGTGGCAAGCTAAATTCGATTAATGATCTCGACAATAAAAAAGAACAAATATTTAAAAAAACATTCGCACCACCAAAAGTTACTGGATTTTCACTTGTATCAATAGCTATGACAATCGTATCTGAAAGTATCCAATAGCGTGTTTTAAAAATTCCAGTTTTATTACTCGCAACTGATTGTGCTAGCTCGCATAGCCCACGTGTTTTATTTATTAAGGTCTCTCTGTCAATAGATGAATCAATAAGAGCTGAATATGATTGAATATCAAATAGTGCGACCAGTGTATTTTCAAAAGTGTATTTTTTTTCCAACAAACAACCTTTCAAACACAAGGGAATGATTAAAATTTAACATTGATTTAGTGGTTTTTTATAATTTGGGCATGATTGACAGTTGCGACACCCAAATGGTTTTCTACAATTTTGATGGCATGTGAATTGGCAAAGGTATGCATAAAGCAATGATGAACAGTTAAGATAAGATCTTGCAGCACATTGTCATTTTCCAAATCATGTACTTTTAAGCCATAACTTTTACATGTTTGAGCACTTAAATGCCTTGAATGCGTTTTCATATTTGCTCTGTCTGTAAGTTCATTAACAATTTTTTTTGCAATTAGTTTTGCATTAGGGTCTCTGTCAAACATCCCAGTTTCTAACCATGAGGCAACAATCTGCTGTGACCAATTAATTGCATTTTGGCACTCGCCAATAAAAGTAGGATGATATTTTCCTATAATTACTTGCCAAAGCGGTATTTTAGCAGGGTCATTAGTAATTTCATTCACAGCTTGTTTAAACTCTTCAATTACGCCAAAGGCTGGTATACCATTAAACTGAGGATCTATTGGACCAAGGTTCGACTGCTTACCCATATAAATTTCTTTTGCAGCACAAGCAATCATGGTTCCGGCTGACATTGCAATTTGTGGTATAAAAGCAATTATATCTATGCCAAACATTTGACGTAGATAATCCACCAAAGACTCAGTTGCGGCAACTTGTCCGCCTGGTGTGTGAATGATTAAATCTAGCCCCTTTTTTCTATCAAGTTGGTGAACAGCTGCCATGAGTGCGTTTTTGTCGTTATCATCAATTTCAACGCCTCCAATACCTGGTTTTTGAAGCCAACCAGAATAGTAGCAAATAATATTTCGATTACGTTTTCCGTATAATTTATTTAAGTAGTCTCTGCGAATAAAATCTAAACCATCGACACGTTTTGAGTTTTCTATTTCTTTTAAAACTTCACTCCAGCTAGGCATAATATTTATTCTTTAATAATTGTAGCACTGCCAGATGTAAAAAAGCGCACACCTTCATATTGTAGATTAGAGGCTTTTTGAAGGTCTTTAGAAAATTGATATGGGTTGGAGTAGTGTGGACTGTTTGAAATTTGTAACAACTCAAAGCCTTTTTGTATTTCAAGCGCTTCTTGAAACGTAAGAAAAGACATACCTTTTAAATTTAATGCTTTATTATTACTTTGTTTGCTATCATTCATGTTCTGTTTAGTTTATGCCAGAGTTACAAACAAGTCTATGGGCCAGTACTTTGGACCTGGCATGACGCGTCTTTATGAAAAGTACAAATCTGTTTAACTTTTGCAAGAAAAACCTTTTCTGTAAAATTGAGTTTGATTTTATTACACGTAGGACAGCAAGACCTTACGTTTGAATTAATGTAACCGACTGTATTGTTGATACGATCTACACCGTTTGTTTTTATATTGTGTTTTTTACCGTAGTCCATGATCTGAGGTGCAGAACCACAATAATAACAGTTATTTAATATTAGTTTTTCAAACTCATTTTTTTTTAATTTAAAAACAAGGTTTCTTGAACGAGCACCTTTTTTATAATAATGGTATGCTAAATTTACTACGGCTAATTGGGGAGAAATCGATTTAAACAACTTTGTGCATAACTTTGATCCACAAGTTTTATGACGACCTTTTTTAAGTGCGTGGTATGGACGTTTAATCATATTACCACACCGACAAACTGCAATCCATAATGGCGAATATTCATCTTTTTTGATAATTGTTAAGTATCCAAACTTTTTACCAGATAAGGGATTTTGCTTCATAACTTCAGATGATTATATATTTTAATTAAATGGCCAATAAAGGCCTTTTCGCTAAGAGTTTGTTTCATGATGTTACATTCTGTACAGCATGGAACAACATTATCTGTTGTGTAACCAAAATTGTTATTTAACCTATCAACACCATTAAGCTTAATATTGTACTTTCCCCCTTTGTAGGACTTAATAAGCTTCGGACTAGAATTACAGTAATAGCAATTTAAACTGAATAATTTATAAAACTCATGTTCTTTTAATTTTACAACGACATTTCTATTTTTAGCATGATAAAGATATTTTTTAAAATGAAGCGATTTAACGACGTCGGCCTTATTTTTGGAAGAACCTAAAAATCTAATACAACCACAACTTTGTGTCGATTTTCGACTTAATTGTTTAGCTTCTCGTTCGATATAATTTTCTCCGCAAGCACAGCAATAAGCGTAAAACATCCACAATGGACTACCATATTTCCTAATCTTGCGTGAAGGTCCAAGAACAAATAAATTACCAAAAAACATACCTGTTAGATCTTTAAAATTCGAGTGAGCCGCATCTGTTAGAGCATAGCTTAGATCGATTAAGTTATTCGTGTTTACGATATTTTTTATCGGTAAATATTTTGTTACTTTGCGAATATTTCACCTGCCGCTAAAATAGTGAGCTAAAATATTTATTCATGTATGAAACATACCAGATGGGTGTATTAAAAACAAGCCTTCGCAAGCTAAAGACACGCGGTTTGAAAGTCATCTACGCGTGTCCGCCATTTTTCAGCATTAGTAAAATCAGCGATCATCGCAAAATCAGTAAAACTAAATACTTAATCTCACAGAGAAGGCCTGGCGCTCTCGGATCGAATCTTTCAAAATCTTTCGGCAAATTTCGTGGCGATGCTTCTTTTTTGCTTCTCGAATGCTTCTTGTGATCACTTTGCCATAGAAGCTAGGGTCTCTTTTACTTTTGTGTGAATCCTATCCAAATCCCATCCTGCCATTTCGTATGAGCTGTGATGTTTTCCAAGCTCACTCGCGACATGATAACCCAATAAATAACCCGCTCGCGTAGGTATATCTCTTCTCACCTGTCTGCCATACGTGAACCAATTTTGATAAATTTCCGGCTTTGCTTCATCAAACGACTTTGCATCTGCATTCTTCAAAAACTCGCGAGCAAGCCATCTTATATCTTCTTGCGATACCCTAGTTAATTCTCTCGACATAAATATCTTGTCGTCACCTTTCAGTGGATTCATTTCCTTACTTACGTAGGTCGCAAGACCCTCCATCCACAGAGGTAAAGTTAATCTGCCCCTCTCGTCGTAGGTCTTCGAATCTATATTCAGCCGATTGTGGTGATAGATGTGGAAGAGTTCATGGCTATAAAGAACATCCGGGTCATCATCAATCTTCAGCATTATATTGATTCCAAATGCTAAAACTGTTTCTTTCGATTTGTATAGCTCGCCTGACTTTCCGTTGAAACTCGCTCCTGGAACGGCGTAGATTTTATTTGTAAACCTAGAGTCCGGAAATTTCTTCGAGTATTTTCGAATTTGGTCTGCCAGTGTCTTTTCAAACGACTTAAAAACTTTTAGGTTCGAATCGAATGTCGTCGGCAGTTCAGCAAAGAGTTCTCTTAATCGCTTCTCTTTCTTTTCCGGCCAGTCCTTCACAAACTTTTTTGAATACACGAGAGAGTCAAATAGATCCTGATGGGGGCTCTCAACGAGCTCATTCCAAATGGTGATCTGTTCTTCAAAAAGCTTCGATTCTGCGGCTTTCCAGAATTGTTGAAATTCATTTCCCAAATTCACAACTTCGTAGGTCGACCGAGATGTCTGATCAGCACGAGGTGAACGCGTTGCTAACATCGAAGAGCAAGATGCATTTAATGTTCCTGCGAAAAGCAAAACCAAAATCTTCATTAGGATAGGGTACCCACAATCCGAATTAAGTCTATCCGCCACCGCCATGGTGCGCAGCGGCCAGCAAACGCTGTACCTGAATCAATGGTCCGCAATCGCCTTCGTTTGGTGATTTGTTTTTACGACTTAGAAGAGTCGGAGTTGGCGGCAATGCTAAGTTAGGATGTGAGGCCCGGCCTCAGTTCCCGTATTAAGAGAGCACCAAGAATAACGGGATACGAATTTGCCCGCGATAGAAGCAGCACAAAGGCGTGCGTTACATGAGACAGCACATGAGAAGGCTGTCTCACCTTTTCCGCTAGTGGACTGTGTGCGTAAAGTTATGAAGATAAGGGAGTTCAGCTTCAACTTCATTTGCGGAAGAAGAAAAGGCCCATATTAGAATTTCTGGTAGAGGGGAATTATTAGATCGTTTTGCCATAAATCTTAAGTTTAAAGGCAAAGCAGAGTTCATACAGCAAGACAATGAAAGTACAATTTCCTCGGTAGAAAATAGATCTAGTGATATTGGAATTATTCATAGAGTTGTTGATTCACATGATTTAATTGTAAGACCTCTTTTTCAAGATAAATTCAGACTTGTATTTCCCAAGAAAAACCTTCGTCATTTTCCTAGTTCAAAAACAGAACAGAAAGAAGTACTTATGGCCTCGCCTTGCCTGTTATACAAGAGTAACGACTCAGTTATTAATAACTCATTAGGCAAATGGGGTTTAACTACTAATGATTTGAATATCTCAAGAATTTACTCGAATTATGCGGCCATTGGTACAATGATTAAGAATGGCGTAGGTTGGGCCATTCTGCCATCTCATATCGAGTTTGCTAAAAGTGAAAACCATTTTATTGATCTCAAAGGTCCCGATCTTGCACGAAATTTTTATATATGCTATAGGAAAGAGCTTTTGAATGTTGAATGGTTCAAAAAATTATTAATTAATATTCAATCATTAAAGTAATATTTTCGTGTTGTGATTCAATAAAATTTACAGCGATTTGCAATTCTAAGCTTA